>Ga0102938_10001957_pt1 | contig 15699 bp, 11 predicted proteins | sample SalPonR2_B_D2_MG_FD_84516 | JGI IMG/M metagenome (GOLD analysis project Ga0102938, IMG submission 84516) | Salt pond soil microbial communities from South San Francisco under conditions of wetland restoration - Salt Pond MetaG R2_B_D2_MG | ecosystem: Environmental > Aquatic > Marine >...
AATTTAATGAAGATAGAACTTATATAAAAGATTATTTAAATGAAAAACTAAATATTAAAAGCAATTTACGAAAAATAAATTTTACAATTCTTGAAGAAAATAATTATGATGGCATCTATCAAGTGCTCATAGGAATAAATAAAAAAAAATTAGCAAAACAATATTACAACGAAATCAGAAATACACTCAACAAAATAGCTACAACTTATAATACAGCCGTTTCATTAAATTATGAAAATGCAAAATTCCGAAAAAAAGCATTAAAAAAATATAAAGAGGTCAAATTATTAATCTATCAATTTTATGGTTATATCTCCATTTATGATACTTATTTATCTCAAATATATAAAAATTTGAATATATCATGGGAAAAAGTAAATAAGGTCACTGAGAATACATCAAAAGAAATTGAACTTCTTTCTGAATTGATTATATATGACATGGAGGATATAATAAATGGATTATTAACTAAATTAAATATCAATGATATTTCGAAAAATAGGTATTTTTTAGTTAAACCAGCTTTCTATAACAATAAAAATAATATTGAAAGCCAGTTTGCAAAAAATCTCACAGAATTATTAGAAATTATTATTGGAAAAAACTATCCATTACAAAAAGCGGATAAAAATACTGATGAAGACGATATAAAATATATATTTATACCAAAAATAATACTAAATAATAATAAAACTACTGATTTAGTTTTAGAAAAAAAAGACCTTGAAAATAAATACTCCCACTATTCTCTTTTATCTTTAAATAAGAAAACCTCATACAACCTGGGAATATTTGATTATAAACTAAAACCTAAAAAGAAAAAAAAGAGTAATTTTAAATTAGGGGTTACCTTCGATGTAGATACCAACTTTCAAATAGATCCCTGTGTAGCCGGATACACCATATTTACAGTTTTAAATAACAACTTTGGATTTTTCGGATCGGCCAAACATCTTTTCATGATTGGAAATAGTGAAAAAACTTTAGCTGATGAAATTGATATTCCATCAGATGATTATTTAGATGAGAATGAGATCGTTTTATACAGTTATAAATTTGGAATTTCATATAATATTCTATCCTTTTTCCAGGTTTATGGAGGTGGAGGCCAAATTGTAAATAATTATGAAGAAATTTATTTTTATAATTCAATAACCGAAGAAAATAATTATTATTATATTTTTAAAGAAAATGAAATTTTCGCGACATTCGGATTCAGACTATTTTTAAAATCCCTCGTTATTTCAGGTGATTACGACACAACAGATACAATCAATGCTGGATTAGGGTTCACCTTTTGATAATTTATTTCAAGTGGCTTAACCTTATAAATACCAAAAATATGTTTTAAATAATATTTTATTTTACTAATATATCCTTGAAATTATATATATTTTCTTTTATTATAAAATTATATAAAGGAGATAATAATGAAAAATTTTGTAAAATATTTTCTCATAGGGATAGTTGGATTTTCATTAATAATTTTGTTTTTAGGAATAATGTGGCATCACATTGCTTTTAAATATATTTTTCAATTTTTTACTTCATTTGCCTTATTGATGGCCGGTATTTTTTTTCTTTTTAAAGGCAATCTATCTTATTCTTTAACATCATTTTTAATGTCAATTATATTTTTTTTCATAAGCAATATACTTTTTTTCAATGTTCTCAAATATAACAATCTATCTACCGGATCGGGATTTTACAATATCTGGCATAATTTTCTCAACAGAACACTTTTTATAGCAAGTGTCAAACTAAAGACCTGGCATGTTTTACTTATTTCAGGATTATTTGCAAATGGTATGGTTGTTTCTAAATCAAACAATAACTTAGCAAGAAAATTATTAGGAGCAAATTTGATAGCAATAATGTTTACAATTATAATATTTTTTATGTATAGTTAATATTTGATAATTTCTATTATGCTTTTTATTTGTATTTTAAAAATGATAGCTTTCGTTCGGAATCAACTTGATTACTTCATTTTACTAAGCTGATTCCGAACGAAATGATAGTTTATAACAATTTCATTATTCAATTTTAATTTTCATGAATTGTATATCTAATAATTTATATTCATTTATAATGTTTTTATATTTTATTTAAAAATGAATTTGGTAACTCTTCTAAAGTTTCAATTTTTTCTATATCATCAGGATATTTCTTTTCTAATTCTTTAAATAATTTATTATTTTTAATTATAACTACATTATATTCGTTTCTTTCTGGAATTTTAGTCCCTTCTTTATACAACCTGTAATTCTTTGATTTATTATCTTCCATCAGTAATGGTACTATTCTTTTTTCAAACCATCTAATGTCTTCTGGCTCATTCCAGTTTTCCCTAATTCTTTTTATTCCTTTTTCTATATTTCCTCTTTGATGTTTAGTTTGTTCTGCTTCAAAATTTTCCTTTTCAACCCAACTATCTTCTCTTTTATCTACAGCAGTTTGAGCTATAGTAAATTTTTCCATTATACTGTTCATATCAACTTCTTCCTCTTCTTCATATTCTTCATTTATATCAGGTAAATTTGATCTTACCTCTTCAAAATCACGAGTGACTATTGCCTTAATTATAGGTAATGAATATTTATCAATATTTGACCACTCACAATTAAAACGACCACTAAACCATTTAATATAATCTTTTAGAAGCCACTTTAATTCAGAATCAACAGTAAAATTAAATGCTTTATTTTTTGCTCCCCTAACAAAACTAAGCAATACTATTTGTAGAATTCTTTCTAAATCTTCAATCGTTTTTGACTGTAATTTTTTTAAAGACATTACTCCTGCTGTAATTTTTTCTTTTATATAACTTCTTGAATATTGTTCTCTTTCATTATTTTTTATTTCTAAAGTTTCTAAATAAAATATTATTCTGTCCCAAATATCATCAATATGTTGCAATGCTACTTGTTTTTGAGTTTCCCTTTCTCTTTCTTTTGGCATCATTTCCTCCAATCTTATTTTACCATTCCCCTAAATTCTTTAAAAACCTCATTAGCCATTTTTGACCAGTTCGACTTGTCATAGCAGCTGCAACAGACACATGTGAAGCTAATGCAGTTGAATTAGTTTTCCTAAAATAATCTTCTCGATCAAGGGATCCATGTTTTGGACACCCCCAGCGCCAATTTTGTATATGTGATTCCATTCCACATTTCTTACATCTTAATTTTGCTTCATCAGATACTTCCATAATTCCACCACAATCAGCATGGCGCCATTTCGATGGTGGCCCTGCGTCTCTACCTTCAAATACACATGCTGGACATCCAATCTGTAATATATACCATTCCGCCATATTAGCCTCCTTACTTTAGCTATTTATTAAACAATCATATAAATCAAATTTCATTTTATTTAATATTTCTCCAGGTACTAATAGATGTTTATACTTTTTATATAATTCGTTTTTTATTTTTTTACTATTTTTTATATTATTTGGAACAACTGTATCGATAAGATTTTTAGAATCTTTCTCAGTAAATTTCTCTAATTCAATTATCTTATCGATCCTACTGTTTTTATAAAAACTATCATAAACTTCATTTTTATTTTCTGCAGTAAATATTGTAAATATTTTATCAGTTGATGATATTTTATCAAAATAGTCAATAAAAACTTTATTTACCCGTTGCTTTAAAATTGTATCCTCCTTTATAACATTTAACAACTCATCAATAGAGGGAAACAAGACAACAGTTGGTTTGCTTGCCTTAGCAACTTCTATAAGTTTAAAAAAATAATCTTCCAAATTTTCTTTAAAAACCCATTTAGATAAATTAACCTCATTAATATTTATTTTTAATTTATTTACTAACCCATATACTAATGTTTTTTTTCCGCTAAGTTTAGGTCCAATCAATAAAGTTTCATAAGAAGTATTTATACCCATTTTTTGAAAACTATCTGAATAATCTAATGAAAGTTTAATATTATTTAATAATATTTTTTTAGTCTTATTGTACCCAATAATATCTTTATGCCAATCAACCATGGGAATATCTTGTCGTAATTCTCTTAAAGTAGAGGGAACAATAGATTCAATTACTTTATTAAAATCTTCTTGGCCAACTTGAAAAGCAAAATCTTTCTCACCTTTTTTTTCTTTTTTTATTAATCTATTAATAGCATTTACACCAGCTTCTCTACATATAGCCTCAATATCTGCACCAACACAACCAAAAGTTTTGTCACTAATAAAATCTAAATCTACATCGGAAGATAAATTCATATTTTTTGTATGAACTCTGAAAATATCTTTTCTTGAAGATTTATCCGGAATCCCTATTGTAATTTCTTTATCAAATCTTCCAGGCCTTCTAAAAGCAGGATCAATTGCTGAAGGTCGATTCGTTGCTCCAATAACGACTACTCGCCCATCTTGTTCTACTCCATCCATTAATGGCAAAAATTGCCCAACTAATCTTCTTGAAAAGTCTTCTTGAGCTTCGCTTCGTTTTACGGCTAGGGCATCGATCTCATCAATAAACACTATTGCCCTCTTCGATTCATTAGCTTCTTGAAATAGTTCTCTTAATTTTTTTTCTGCTTGTCCGGCATATTGAGAAAATAATTCAGATGCGTTTATTTTTATAAAATTAGCATTTATTTCTTCTGATATTGCCCTTGCTATAAGAGTTTTGCCTGTTCCAGGCGGCCCTTTTAAAAGTATCCCTTTTGAAGGTTTTACACCTATTTTATTAAATATTTTAGAATATTTATATGGAAGTTCTATTACTTCTTTAATTTTTCTTATTTCTTTATCCAAGCCCCCAATTTTTTTAAATCCAATAATATTTTTTTTCTTCAAATTCCCTAAATCAGCAAATATTTCAACATCTTTACTTGACCTTACTTCTTCTGGAAAAACAAAAGGTAAACTTTCTTCAACATTTTCATCATCTGTATATGGTACTATTTCATCTACAAGAAATTTACCAAAAATGTCTTCCCCATTTTTCATTCTAACAGGAATCATAACAGTAAAATTTTCTTTTATAGGATAATTAATTGTTGATAATTTATACAAAATATTATCCCTTTTCATTGACAAAGGTCTCTCTTTTTTATCTGGATTTTTTTGAATTATTCGAATTTTTTTAATTTGTAAACAATCTGAATAATCAAAAATATCTATTGAAACATTATCATTTTCTTTAATTAAAAGATTATCAAGTAAATGAGATGGTATATAAATGTTATTATCTTTGATATCAATTCCATCCAAAATATGATAAGATTTATGCCATATCTTAACATTATTTTCACTGGTAATCTCTAAAATATAATTACTTGGATCAAGATCGTCACCTGATAATTTTTCTAAATTATCTCTTGATAAATAAACATAATTATAACAACTTAAATTCTCAGTTTTTATTTTTTTAACATTTAGATTTAATTTCATTGGAACCCCACATTATTTATTGATTATTTTTCTTTTTTTCTTTATCGTTTTTTTTATGATTAAAATCTTCATGTTCCTGTAATCTTTCATCTTTATTGAAATCTTCCCCTATCATATTATTGAATAATTTATTAAATCGTTGAACTCCTTTTGATTTTGCACCTCTTTTATGGGAAAACTTGCTTTTTACAGGAGAAACATTCCCTCCTAAAATATTTTCTTTTTCATTACTATCTTTGTTTTTATTTTCATCATTTTTACTCTCACCTGAATTTGAAGAATCAACTTTTTTTTCTTTCAAAGATTTGTATAAACACTTACTTAAATTATCAACTATTGAATTCTCTATATTATTTACCTCTCTACCAGCATACCATTCAAACAAATCATTTATTAATATATGTAATTTATTTTCAACATTTTGCCAACTTCTCTTTAATGTAGAAATTTGAATATCAAATTCCCCTTTAAGTTGATCTTCTGATTCATCTGGATTCTTTTTATCTTTATGCACATCATGTTGTAAAGTTGTTCGATCATTATAATCATCAACTATAATTTCTAATCTTTCTAAAACACACAAAGTTCGTGCCCAATTTGAAGCTAATAGCGAAAATTCATTTTCAAGATCTAAAGACATTATTTCTCCTTTCTTTTATTTATTATATATAATATATTATATTATCTTTTTGTCAATATATTATTTTAGAAATACAATTAATTTTATTTAATATTATACCATTATTACTTATTGATAATTTCATTGAACATTTCTGTAAATTTTTTTTCTGGTATTCCAACAATGTTATTGTAATCTCCTTCGATATTTCTAACCAATTTAATTCCACCATCCTGTATAGAAAAACCACCAGCTTTATCTAAACATTTATTATATTTTAAATATCTGTCGATATCCTCATTGCTAATCTCCTTAAATTCTAAAATAGTTTTTTCAAATCCCAGCTTTTCTATTTCACCATATAAAATAGCTATTCCGGTATAAATAAATACTTTTTTACCACTAAAATTCAAAAGATTTCTTTTAACAGTGTCATAATTTTCTGGCTTTCCAATAACCTGGTTATTAAATATAAAAATTGTATCCATGGCAATTACATATTTATCTTTTTCTAATATACTTTTTGCTTTTTCTAGAGCAATCCACTTTATCCCCTCAATAATAATTTGTTCTTTATTTTTGGAAGCGTTTTCTAATTTATTTTGTATTTTATTAATCAATTTATCTTCATCAATATTACTTGAAATTGATTTAAATATAAAATTTTTCTTTTTAAAAAAATTAATTCTTCTCTCTGATTCAGAAGCCAATAAAATACTTTTTTCTTTTTCAGTTTTTTTATCTATTACAATACTTTGATTTTCAGCATGAAGATCGTACCTATAGTTTTTTTTCGTAATTGGAAGAGCTTTTAGATTCTTAAAATTATTTTCTTTTAATTTCAATATTTTACCATTAAATTTAAACTGAATATCTAATAAATGTGGTATAAAAATCTCCAATTTGATATGATATTTATAACTATTTTTTACATCAGGGGTATTTATATTGTAATATTTTTCATCAATGTTTATTTTATTTTCACCACTTAAAGATAATGATATTTTATTAAAATTATTAGATATATCAATTGTTTTATCTATTAATGAATAAATTTTAAAATTAGAATTACCATTTTTATTAAAATAAATTGTCCTACAATTTGAACATAGATAATACTGTTTTTCTATATCTCCATCATATTCTTTTGGATATAAATATATTTTTTTCTTTTTATTTTCACAAAAAGGACATTTATCAATACTATCTGGAGTTTTTTTATCAAGTGCATTTTCATAAATAACTTCCAAAGCATTTTCTTCACAAACTGCTGTACATAAGCCACATCCGGTACAATAATTCACATTTATAATTGGGGATCTTGGAATCAAATATCCATCCAAAACTTCTCCTTTATTAAATTTATTCATTATAGCATCACAATAAAATGTATTAGTACAATTTCCACATGAAAGACATCTTTCCGGTTTAAACTTAATTTTCCTTCTTGGTATTTTTTTCATCTGCATCGTATTAAAATATAATAAACTTTCCTCACCCAATTTATTGATATTTTTTATAAATTCGGATTTTTCTGAATTATAGATATTATTATAATTTATATTTAATAGGTTTCTAATTCCAACATCACCATTTTTTAAATACCATGTTGATAATTGTATTGTCTTAGCTCCAAGTGCATAGGACTGTTTTACATCCTCTTCATCAGTAATACCTCCAGAAGCGGATATATCTAATTTTTTATTAATATTATTAAGAACATAGAGAGTAATATTCCTCAATTTAGTTAACCCTTTACCAGAAACTTGAGGGATTTTAAAAAATTCAGAACCATCTAAATTTTTACTCATATACGGTGATTTAATTGTATTAATCGCTGATAAGGCTACTATTCCAGATTTTTTTTTATTTTCTTTAGTTTTATTATCCTCATTAACTTTATTTAAATCCTTACATTTTTCGATAACATCATTAATTATAAAAACCAACATATTTAAATCTGATCTATATGGAAGTTTAATCATAATTTTTTTATTATAATTTTTACCTAATCTTTGTATAATTTCGACCCATTCCCGAAAAATGTTCCAGAATCCAGTATAATTAGAAATATCAGGAGAAATAAAATATTCATCAACTCCAAAAATATAAGGATCCAATTTTTTATTATTTTCTTTCTTAGAACACATTCTGCTTATCTTTCTCATAGCATGTCTAGCATTTACCTCAATAAAATCATATTCTTTATTAATAAAACTATTTTTTTCTCCCTTGAATAATTCTTTGAACATGTCCTCCCATATTTTTCTTGAAATACTGTGTGATCCTAAACTGATAATTAAAGAATCAACAATATTTGAGGATTCATCTTTAAATTTAAATAAAAATTCTTTTAGTTCAAGTATATTCAAATTTTCCTTTGCAGTTTTTCCCGTATTATATATACTACTTATCTCTTCACCTTTTTCTGTAGTTAAAGCACGGGTTACACCATATTGTCTTATATTATTGAAATTTTTAGTTTTACTATCATTGGTTGTTTTTTTATTGATCTCATTTTCTAAATAAACGGTTTTTAAAATTATTCCTCCTGCCTTACTTTGCTTATACAAATTTATTATTTTATTTTTATAATATTTTATTTTTTTCTCACTTGACTCAGATATATTAATCGCAGTAACAGGGGTTGCTGCCAAAAATATTCGATTTTTGAATTTCTTACCGCCAAATTCAATCCATTTTTCTTTCTGTCCATTTAATTCTTCTTTTTTTATATTATATTTTTCAAAGACATTATGCTTGCATACAGATAAACATTTCCCACAATTTATACATTTGTAATAATCTATTTTTGGATAAATATCATTATAATTCTTAGTTAATTCTATTGCTTTATTGGGACATCCTTCTAAACATCTTCCACATCCAGTACAATTAGTTTTATTTTCCACAGTAATTTTTTCTTTTGTATTAAATTCTCCAAATTCATCAAATGGTGGACTTTTTTTACTGCTGCTCAAATTATTAAAATACTCACTTACATTCTTAAAATTTATATTTTTAAATAGCATATAAATCTGATCTCTTAGATAATTTTCAGTCTCTTCCGGAATTTTTATTAAAAATGCGTCTAATCCATCAAACTCGCTGATTGTTTTAGTTGTCCAATTATCATCATGTTCGAATTTACAGTATAATCTTTCACCTTCATGATTTCCTTCACTATTAGTAATATATATACCTAATATTTTACTTGAATTTAGTTTTTTTAATTCTATGGTGTAATTGATATGTGGTATTTGTAAATTCAACCTATCTTCATTACCCCTATCATTTAATATATTTGTATATCTAATTTGCTTTTGCAACCTATCGAGTAAATGAGAAGTTTTAGCAGCAGAAAGCCATTCTTTGTTGTAATAAGCATCATATTTTCCCCAAACCTTGTCAGCAGTTTTCCTAATCCAATCTTCATCAATTTTTTTTATTACCTCAATCTTAGAATAATCATAATTTACCATGTTTTTCTTTAATCTATCTTCTATGTATTTTTCTCCACTAATAATAATTTTGGGAATAGTATCTATTCCACGTTGTATATACTTATCCAAATATTTATAAATATTAAAACCTGCATTTTTGAGACCATTATATTTAAAAGCTACAGCAAATTCACTCCCTTCAATTCTTTCAAAATCAATATCAATTAAGATTATATCAATAGGCATTTTTGAATTCCTAGATAATATTTTTTTTAAATTTTTTGGATTCTCACAATAATGGATATAAATTTGCTTTATAGTTTTATTACTCTTAATTTTTAAAAAGGTTTTTATTTTATAACTAAAATGTTTGCTGTATTTACTAAAGGAATTGCCAATTTTATCATCAATAACTAAAATATGTAAATTAGGATGGAAAAATTTAGATAAATTTGTCATACTGATATCTCCATAAATTAATGTGCATATACAAAATTTGGATCATGAATATTTTTTAATTGCTTTAGCTTAACTAAAGATTTAATTTCAACAACAATTCCATTAACAATACCATTGTCTTCACAAGAGTTAATTCGCTTTAGAAACGATTCATAATAATTTTGCGGATTGTTTTTAATAATTCTCCGAATTCCAAAAAAAAATAATCTAGAAAATTTTATTTCATTTATAATAAAATTATTTAATATCGCAGAATAAGTGTATTGAACAAACGGTTCACTCCCTGAAGTTTCATCAACAATATTATTTTTATTTTTAGTGAACTCCCTATGCCTATAATTTAAGACAAAAAAAATATTTTCCTCAAATTCTGTTTTATAATTCAAAGTTAATTTATAAAACTTTTCTATATGATATTCTTCAATATTTTCTTTTTTTATATATTTTAAATACCTTCTTACTGATTTATATAAATCATCTTTTTTTGAATACAATAAAATCATAAAAACCTTTCTATAAAATTTAAATAATTTATTTAACCCAATTTATCTGTTAATCTTTTTCCAGACCAAATAATTTGTGATATTAAAGCCATAAAAACTGAAAGCCCCGACCCAGCTATAATTATCCATATTAATACTACCAGGTTCTTTGTTGTAAAATTACTGCATCTTAAAATTGGTGAGATTGATATATAAATAACCATCCCTATATTAGCAGATAAAATATGTGAAACTACAGTAAAATATAGAGATCTAAAAATGGGAAAGGGATTTTTACCTTTATCGGTTATTTCCCAATATACAATCGATACATTAATTAAAAAAATAAATAATGTTAGTGGAATAAAATAAATACCAGTATGATAAAATATATACAAAGATAACAATATTATCAGCAGTAATAAAATTATTAATATTTTTTCCTTTTGTTTCATTAAATAAAATTTAGTTTTCCTCCATATACTTGAACAAATTCGATCATTGCAATAAATAAACTTTTTCTTATTTATTTTTGCCCCTCCGGAATAAAACAAAAAAAACAAAAATAATAAAGAAAAAATAAAAATTAATAAAATTAACAAAGGTAAATTTTTATTTATAGACTTGGTATCTCCATAAACATTCATAGTTTTAAAAGCACTAACAACTAAAGCTTCAATACTGTTAACTTGAGAGATATTTTCAAATTCAATTTTTTTTCCAATGAATTGATTTATATCCATAACAACATTCTTTTCAGTAGAATTATATTTTGGGTTATTTACTTTATTTTCATAATTATAATCAAATGCACCAGGAATTATTTCTGCAGTTAGTAATATCCAGCCTAAAACACCTAGCCACACAAATTTAGGAATAAATTTGCTTGTTTTAGCTAAAATATAAAATGCCAATAATAAAATCATCCCTCCAAGAAAAAATAAATTATTTATTATTCCAAATATACCTAATACTGATAAAATAATTAAGAGAAGAAAAACGAAGAAATTTTTATCAAAAATATCTTTCCTATTTTTTTTCTTCCAAGCACTATAAATAAATGGAATACAAAAAATAATTATAATTCCTATATAAAAAATAATAGGTATTTTATCTTTCATATTTGACATTTTATAAACAAAAAATAATATGAACAAAATAAAATTAATTATAGAAAACAAAAAAAGAATCATTTTATTTTCTGTTTTAAATAAATAATCAAGTGCATATCTCTTTAATAACACGGTTTTTATTTTCTGCTTAAGATAGTTTTTCTTTTTCATACTATAAATCCAAACTTTAATCTAAATACTCATATATTATTCTCATATCATTTTCAATACATATTCCAAATATTTGCTCTAATTCATGGTATTCATTTACAAGTTTTATATAATTGTTAATATAATTCAAAATTGAATTTGTTATTTTCTCAATTTTTCCAATTCTAAACAATTCAGAAATTGATAAATGCATAATTAAAAATAAATTAATCAAATCTTTGTATGGAATCTTTTTTTTCAAAAGCTCTGTAAAATATTCATCATTTAAATTTTCGATATATTTTTGATTTAAAATTACTTCACTCGAAGGGAAATATGAAATCCAATCAATTTCTTTTTTTAGTTCATCGATTTCCTTTGTCTTAAGATAAGAAAGTGATTTCAATAACATATAAAATCTTAAACTTTCATCATTTTCCTCCACATGAATAGATAACATATATCTGTATAAAAAAAATATATTTTTTATAAGAATCTTAGATATATAACTATATTTTACTTCTTTTAACTTATCTTCGATCTCATCATAATTTAGTCGAGAAAAGGGTACCTTTAGCCTGGATATTTTATTATAGAATTCTTCATAAGACAAATATTCATCTTTTAACAAATTATTTAATGATTCTTTCTTAAACATCAAAAACATCTTTAAATTTATCCAATTCTTCTTTTCTAAGGAAATTTTTAAAATCAGTTAAATATTTTTTCCAGAAAGGAGAACAATTTTCTACATCTGGAAAATCACCAAAAAAAGATTTAATTATATCAGTTATTTTTTCAACAGTTATGTTATCAGTAGATTTTATCTTTTTTTCCTTTAATATTTCCAGGGCTTTCCAAACCGAGACATTCCATGAAATTGCCCAAAGAAGATCAAAGAAACCAGCAGAATTACCAACAGCATTATGTCCTGATTTATTTTTTTTGCCTCCTCCTCTATTTTTAAATAAAACAATATCAGCCCCCATTTTATCTGCACTATTGACAATAAATGGAGATTCACCACCAGTATACCCAATTGTGAAAATATTTTTATGATTATATTTCTCTCGCAACTTTCTTATTATATCATCTCCTAATATTGTATTATATATTTTATCTTTGGTTTTAAAATATTTTTTGTAAATAAAATCTATAACTATAATATTTAAATGTTTTTCTTCATTACTAATTTTATTATCTAATCTTTTAAATAAATTATCGTCTTCATTATTTTCATCAAACTTACACGGACGACCTGGATAAATCCATGAAATATTATTATCTTTATTATTAAATTCTCTCATCTTTTCTTTTTCTTTCTTCTTTTTTATTTTTTCACTTGTTATTCCATGATTCTCACCAAATCCTTCTGAATCATCTATAAATATTAGATTTATTTTTCTATTTTTGAAATTTTTTTGATCAGAAAATTTAATCAAATTGGTGTATATTTTATCCAGTAAACTCATTTCGTCATCATATTTAATATTAGAATAATAGCAAATACAATCATTTTTGCTTTCTTTTTCATAAAAGATCTTTATTTTTTCTGGATAATTTGAATTTATTGACCAATTAGTATTTTCTAAATCAAAAAGCCCAAGTTCATAAAGCAAATTTGCCCATGCAGCAATTTTTTCAAATTCTATATTCTCACCTGAGTTTTTTCCATTAATATTTTTAAATAAATTCAAAAGAAATAACGGTACATCCTGACACTGTTTATTATTAGAAAAATTTAAAAAATTTTTAATTTCCTGCTCTATAATTTCATAACTTGGAAAATAAAAATCCCTTAATTTACTAATTTTAACATCTGTTTCATTGTCTTTTGTATATTTAACATATCTTCCCAATGCATTCTCAATATTTTTCATTTGTTCGATATCAGAACTATTATCTCCATCTAACTTAACTTTATTTAATAGCTTTTTAAAATCGTCAGACCCTATTTCTACATCAATCAATGGTAATCTTATATGAACATCACTCATACTATCACCTTTAATAATATTTTTTTATAAAATCATAATTTCCTTTATCAAGTAAATCTTTGTTGGATACAACCCGATATCTCATCTGATCAGCAGACATGTCAAGAAGTTCTGCTGCCTTGGTTTTTTGCCCGTGTGTTTCTTTCAAAGCCCTATCTATCATCTCCAGTTCTATCATAACCATTTTGTTTTTATAATTTTCATAAGTTAATTCAATATTTCTATCTTGTTTTGGATATAAATATGGGATTACATGTTTTTTCTCCAGCATAGTATCTCCAAATAACCTCGCATCTGCGCATGCTTTTAGAAGAATCGATTGTAATTCCCTAACATTTCCAGGCCATCTATATTCTTCTAATATTTTATAAACTTCATCCTTAATTGCAACAAGTCTTGTATTTTCCTGTTTGCTGTAATAATTAAAATAATAATCAGTAAGCTCTTTTATATCCTTTTTTCTTTCTCTCAATGGTGAAATATCAATTCTTATTCTGTCAATTCTATAAAATAGATCCTTTCTAAAATTTCCATTTCCTATCTCTTCTCTTAAATCTTTGTTTGTTGCCATAATCAATTGAACATCTAACTTTTTGGTTTCAGTACTACCAACAGGTGTTATGGTTTTATCTTCCAGAAATTTTAATATTTTTGATTGAACATTTAATGAATAATCACCAATTTCATCAAGAAATAAGATTCCACCATTTGCTGCTTCGAATAGACCTTTTTTTTCTTTATGTGCCCCGGTAAAAGCTCCTTTCTCATGTCCGAACAATTCACTTTCTAAAATATTCTCCGCTTTTTCCAGTATTGAAAATTCTTTAAAAGGTTTTTCCTTCCTTTTTGAGAATCTTCTAAAATATTTAACAGCAAGATTTTTCCCGGTTCCAGTTTCTCCAGTTATTAAGATACTCGATTCATTAGAATTTTTTGCAAGATCTTTTAACTTCATTTTGAGATATTCTGTTTCACTGCTGCTGCCTATAATATCTATTTTTTCTTTTTTAATCTTACTTGATTTCTCCAATATTTTTATTTTTCTATAATCAGCACAATAATTTTTAATTCGATTTTTCCATTCCGACCAATCAAGTTTACTTTTATGTAAAAAATCTTTTGCCCCTTTTTTAATTGCTTCGACACTTTTATCAAGTGATGCATGGTTAGTCATTATTATAACAGGGAGTTCTGGATATAACCTTGTTAATTCGGGTAAAAAATTCATCCCCTGTAATTTATCAGGTTGTTTATCATCAAATACAAGATCCAATAAAACAAGATCTATTTTTTCTCCCACTTTATTCTTTGCTGAATTAATAGAATTACAGACAATTACTTCAAAATTATTTAGTATTTTTTCCACTGAAGCTGTAAAATTTTTGTTATCGTCTATAATTAAAATAGAATAATTATTTTTCATGTTCTTTTACCATATCCTTAATCCTTATTAATATATTATCAATATAATTTAGTATTTCAATATTTTTTCCAAGTTCATTAAGTTTAATTTTTTTAATTCTTCTTTTATCTAAATCTTTAATTTTTTCAAAAAATATATCAAAATTCTTCATACTAGTGTTGATAGATTCCATCTCATTCTTAAAACCAATAATGTTTATAAAAAATTCATACTTATCAACTCTTTTTTTAAATTTATTCCAATTTTCTATACCCTTTTGCAAATAAGTTTTTTTAATACTTTCCCAATCTAAATTTTCATTAATATATTGTTTGACCCCATTTAAAATATAATAATTTGTCCAGTTAAGTGAATCAAAAAGAGATTTTTCACCATGACCTTTAAAAAAAAGGGAAATTTTATTCCTGACTTCTTTTATTTTAAGAAGTGTATATTGTTCATCACTATTTAAAGCTAATTTGAAATTATCTTTTAAATTGTTAAAGTCAAGGCAGTTGATTATGGATTCATCTTGAAATTCATGAATTGAAAAAAAAATACTTTTATTCTCATTATTAATTTTATCTCCAATGATTATTTCTTCAGGTTG
>Ga0102938_10001958_pt1 | contig 15694 bp, 11 predicted proteins | sample SalPonR2_B_D2_MG_FD_84516 | JGI IMG/M metagenome (GOLD analysis project Ga0102938, IMG submission 84516) | Salt pond soil microbial communities from South San Francisco under conditions of wetland restoration - Salt Pond MetaG R2_B_D2_MG | ecosystem: Environmental > Aquatic > Marine >...
AGCTTTTTGTGCATCGTTACCCGCTGTCGTTGGCCTCCGTACAGGATGAGCACGGGAATTACCACCATCACTACACTTATTACTAATAGGTTTTGCTCCATGAGCTTTCAAATCCTTGTAAGTGTTTCGATGCTTTTATTTGATGATGGCAGGGTAACAACTATGGTTTAGAGTGTCAAATAGACCCGCCGTGTCGGCCATAGTCCCCACCCTCGTGCGTGTGGCGTGTTTTTTAAACAGCCACTCCTTGTGCCAAGTGTCTGGCAAGCTGGCTGTGTGCGGCCGCACCGGTCACATGTCCCCGATCGAGAACACGAATCTGCTCCGGCCGATATATGCCCGCCTGCCGGTCAAAACGAATAAATTGGTCGTAACGGGCCATGCAGGGGTACACATTTTCATTGCTCTGCTGCGCAAAATCCTTCTCAAAGTTAAGAGCTTCGGTAATATGCGTGAGGCCCTCCGGGTTGCGTACGGCCTCAGCCAGCATCTTTGTGTACACAGTCTCAGAAAAAAGATGGTCGGGAGCGGCACCGGCAAAAATGGGGAGATACTCGCTGCAGCTGTTATAGTAGCTGTGATGAAGATTGGTGATCCACCCGCCCAGCGACATACCTGCACAGGCTATCCGTTCCACGCCGAGTGACTTCAGGTAGCTGACAAGCTCCTCGGTTATGCGCACCGACGATGCCAACATAAAGGCGAAACGGTCAAGCCGGCCGACACCGTAGAGATACTCCTTCATGCTGCTGTTAAAAGGAACCGAAACAGCAATGATATTAAGGCTTTCTTTGGCATCCATAGCCGCTGCGATCTTGCGAATCCGGGCCGCGTACTTCGTCTCACCGCTTCCATGATGGTAGATGATGCTGCGGGCCCCAGGCCCTGCCCAGTGAATCAGCTGGTAGCGGGCGGTTGCTTCGATCTCACCATAGCGGACTGGAACTCGGTAGTCCTCGTTCGCGGGACCTCCTTCCTCCCGTCCGCCACCATTGAGCTGCCACGCTTCCCCCGGAGTGATGAAGCCCATTTCAAGGTTCCGGATTATTTTCGAAACATGCGAACTCTCACATCCTTCCCGGAAGAACTTCATCTTGTCGCCGTAGAGCCCTCCGGCTGCGACTACCAGTCTATCCGTAAGTGCGTGTATATTCATGCTCGTTCTCCTGTTCGAGGTTGTCTTGTCTTAACCCTCGCACAGTATAACGCGAGCTACGGGCAGGAGAAAATCAGTAATGAAGAAAAGCATCCACTCCATTTAGTACAAGGTGCGGCCTATAGGCGTAGCGCTCGATGTGCTCGCGGTGAGTAACGCCGGATAACACCAGAACTGTCTCTATCTCTGATTCAATTCCGGCTATAATATCTGTATCCATTCTATCACCGATTATTACTGTGTCCTCACGTCTGCTTCCAAGGATCTTCAAGGCGTTGCGCATCATAAGCGGATTTGGTTTTCCTATAAAATAGGCTTTATTTTCGGTGGCCAATTCGATTGGAGATATCAGGGCTCCAGTGGCAGGAATTATTGCATCCTCCACCGGTCCGGTTAAATCGGGGTTTGTGCCGATTAAACGGGCACCTTTGCGGACTAAATTCACGGCCTTCACCAGAGTCTCGTATGTATATGAGTGAGATTCACCAACTACCACATAATCCGGATTTACATTGTTCATTGTAATGCCCGCATCATACAGCGCATTGATCAAGCCCGCCTCGCCAATCACATAGGCACTGGCCCCCGGATGTTGATTCTTAAGAAAGATTCCCGTTGCAAGGGCGCTGGTGTAAAAATGGTCCTCCGGAACGTCCAGTCCAAGCCGTTCAAGTTTCTGATGAAGCTCTCGTGGTGAGCGTTCCGAAGAGTTTGTAAGAAACAGATATTTTTTCTTTTCCTGTTTCAACCAATCTACGAACTGACGCGCGCCCGGCAATAAACGGTCGCCATGATAGATAACCCCATCCATATCGCAAATAAAGGCTTGTTTTGATAAAATTTTCTCCCTATCCATGTGTCACCTGCTCTTTTCTAATCAGTATAACAGATAGACCGAGCTGGTGCAGTGCTGCTTTTTTTGGAGTATTATCACCGGCACAATCAAAACCGACGCGGCAACTGGAACGCAGCAATGATACTGCTGGACGTACTATTCACCCAGATGTTATGTTACCTTTCACTTCAATACGTCCGGTTCTTAGTTTTTCTCTGTTCTGTACGAGCAGCATTTCAGTAGTGGCAACCTGAACCTTTTCCGATCATGTCTATTCTTCTTGTATATAGCCAACCCATAGCTGTCTATTGTTTTTTTACGCCCTCTGAGTCGATAAATGAGCCTATTCTCCAGCATGAGATCTGGTGAAATGGTCTACACCGATGACCCTTTTAAGGTAAAGCAAAAAATGGTAATCTTCCATCAATAGGGTGGATAACATTTTGAATGACAAGAACTTAATTGATAACAATTTTTACAGCCGCGAAGCTCTGTACTGGTGGGACAGTCAAAGTCCCCTGGCTATATTGGCTGTGGAGGTGATTTTCTCACCGAAGAAATTGCCAAGTTCGGACTTGAGACTACGGGAGTTGACATATCTTCAGTCACTTTACAGGTGGCAAGAAAGCATGCAGAAGCGTTGAACTTGAGCATTGACTATCATGCGGGAATGGGGGAGAAACTCCCCTTTGCTGATGACCAATATGAAATGGTCTTTTGTCTTGACGTACTTGAGCATGTGAAAGATTTCGATGCCATTATATCTGAGGTCTCGCGGGTTCTCACCCCAGGCGGGTTATTTTTCTTCGAAACCGTCAATCGAACCCTTTTGAGCTATCTTATCGTCATATTCTTCATGCAGGAGTTTCCTTTCACCAGAGTCCTCCCTCCGAGGGTACATACTGGCGTTATTTCATAAAACCGAAAGAACTACGGCGGGCGCTTGAAAAGTACGGATTAACAACAGAAGATATGCAGGGTATAGTCCCGGGTTATAGTTTTGCCTATAATCTTCCGCTCGTGAAAAGAAAAATTGAAAACAAAATAAGTTTTCACGAACTATGCAGCTATTTCCGTTGCCACGAAAGTTCGTACAAGGCCCTTTGCTACATTGGATATGCCCGCAAACCCCTACCCGGCGAGACATAAATGACGAAACACATGGTAAATATTGATTGGCATCTATCTGGGCTATCTCAGCTGTAAATTCACCATTGGCTCAACCGTGTAGTTCTCACTGGGGCGAGCGATAATTGAGGTTTCAAAGGCCAGCCCTCCAGATACTATCCGTAGCCGGTGACGTCCCGGCTCCACCAGGGCGACAGTCCATTGACTTTACTGCCGTTGATATACAGCTCTACCTTTGATTCCGGAGAATTAAGATTTTGATTGAGTATCTGGTCCGATATAAAAACACTTAATTTTGCCGTCTTTGGTTGAAGCCTGTCTTCCACTTCCCGGTCTCTATTTAGATTCACGGTTAAATAATAGTCCTGATACCTCGGAGAAAGTGACCTTCTTTCGGAACAGTACCTACTTTCGAATTGTTCAAAAAGACTTCCGCATCTGAGACATTACTGGTAACTTCCAGAGTATATCTTGTCGACCTGGGCACAGCTCCGAGGCGTACCTGAACAGTCAGTCCTGATGGTCCCACATTTATACGTTGGCAAACCTCAGGAAGAACAGGTTTTCTTACAAGAAGCTCATAACTACCAGGAGATACCTGGACTGACTTTCGACAGGGCAACGGCCGATATTGGGGCGGCTTTGGAGAAACTGTGTGCAGCACTTACGCCCTCGACCTGGCCTACCATATTCTCGGCACTAAGTCACTCCTCGACCCCTTTCTTCGGGCCGGTTTCGGGCTCTGGGCCTACGACTATATGAACAAAGAAGAGTTGGAAGAATTAGGATGGTACATGTCTGACGATCCCCTGATGGGCTCCACCTACTTCGACCTGGGGGGAGGACTGGGGGTCAACTTTGGTGATCTTGGAATATTTTTTTAGAGGGATGTACAACTTTCAGTCCGATGAACTTTTGTACGGAGAAGAAAATCATGAGATCTTCGAGCTCCCCGTTATGCCGTTCAAATGGACCTTTGGGGCCAAACTTCTCCTCTAAGCTTTCCTTTTGAACTATAATTTTTTGAAGTTTTACTGAACACGAAAACGCAAGGGGCTGCCTTACTTATTAGGCAGCCCCTTTTCATGTGCTACGATAGAAATGAGAATCAGAACTCTACACGGGTCATTCCTGTTGCCGGACCACCCATATGCTTGATGTGCAATCGATAGGTGCCTTTGGATAGCCGAACCCGATAGCCATTTCCAACTTCAGAAGCCGACGGGGCGGCGATCTGTGTACCCCCTTGATCATAAAGAACAGCTTCACTGTCATCAAAAAAGCCGCCGCTATTTTGGTAAGCGGTTATCTTGTAATCTCCCTTACGGTCGGCGCTAAACTCATATTTGAATTCAGTCTGGGATCCAGGCCTCATCTCTACAGTCACCGTCTCTCCAATTTCAAGACGTTCATACTCACCTGAATCTTCGGGTGCTGCGGAGGAGCTTCTTTGGTCCCTTGAGTTTGAACTTACCGAGTCCGCCAGCGATACCTTGTAATAGAGATGTGCGGTTCTGTCACTGCTATCTGGAGAGTATATTGCTTTGACATCAGAACCAAACTCATCTACTAAATCGTTCTGCTTTCCCCAAGGGCTTGGATTTACGCCCACAGTCTGTCTATTATTTGACCGCTGAAATGCCTGAGGTTGGAACCACACGTTCTCTGTAGCCGGTTCGTACCATTTCCAGTTGCGATCGGTTTTTAGCACTAGCTTTCCAGCGCGGTTTACCGCTACCATCATAAATCCATAGCTTCCACCGCGGCGCGTTCCAACGGTTATTATATCGCCATTCTTGATATTTCCCTCCATCTCAAATGGATCCAGCGGAGCCTCGTCCCTCCTCGTTTCATAATTCGGGTTAAAGGTTTTTATAGGCCGTCCATTTATATAGATATCCGCGGTGTCGGCTGCATGCCAATAAAACCTTACCGGCACACCCTGATTTGCCGGTTGCGAGTCCTCTTGCTGCGCAGGAATAGGTGCCGGCTCAGGATCGGGTTTAGGCTGAGGTTTAGGTTTAGGTTCGGGCTTTGGTTCAGGTTCGGGCTCAGGAGGGGGAGGCGGCGGGTAAGATTTTGCTGTAGCTCCCAGGGTTGCTTGAACAGTCAATCCTGATGAACCTACATTAATCTTCTGTCTAAACTCCGGAAGCCCCGGTTTTCTTACTAAAAGGTTATAAGTACCGGGGGCGATCTGCACACGCAGCTGGGGGTTAGCCATACCAATCATCCTACCACTAAGAATCACCTGAGCGGGGCCCTCACTTGCTCGAATGGTAAGAGGGACTCGCTGCGCAAAGGCAGTACCTCCAATTATCCCGAGCAATACCATTCCTAATACCATTATTTTTGCTACTTTCATCTCGCCTCCTCAATTATAAGGTATACCTTATTATATGCAAAAACTTCATAAACTCAAGTTCTTTTTCTTTACAGTAGCAATTCATGAAGTGATTTAACAAGGAAGGTAGTTTCAAACATTTATACGGATAGCTCGAGACGCTCTGTGAGAAATAAACCAATGTTATATCCCATGAAAGCCCGTTTCTTTAAGTTGAATCTCGAGCCCCTGGATAAGAGAACTCATCTTCTGCATGAAATATATTCTTGTATATCGTTTTATTAAAGGTGGTTAAAACACTATCGTCATAAAGCGGATTATTCCGCTACAGCAGCTCTATCCCGGCCTTCCTCTTTGGCGCGGTAAAGTCCTGAATCCGCCCGTTCCTGCAGGCTTTTTAGGATTTCTTCCGGGCCAGCAGTAGCTATGCCTGCGCTGGCCGTTATTTTTCCCACCATCCCAAAGTCGTAGTTTCGTATCGATTCGAGCAGACGCTCAGCAAATAAAAGGGCACTATCTTTATCGCTCTCATTCAGCAGAATGGCGAACTCCTCTCCACCCCATCTGCAGAACACATCAGTCCGCCGGACCGAACCAGTAATAATCTTGCCGAGCCCTTTTAATGCCTCATCACCGACGGCATGTCCATACTTGTCATTCACTTTCTTGAACTTATCTATATCTAACATGAGTAAGCTTACCGGAACATCTTTTCGTTCGCGTCCGTTCATGAGAAAATTTGCAAGTTCTTCGAACTTGCGGCGGTTCGGGAGCCCGGTGAGGTAGTCTTCACCGGCCATTTTCGCGTCGGTAATGTCCTGAATGGCCGCATAACAGCCGGCTACTTTCCCCTGGCTGTTGTAATGGGGCTCGAAATTGCCGCGGAAGGTCCGCTCTTCTCCAGTGAAAAGTTGTAACTCCACCTCGAAATTCACGCTTTCCCCGGCAAATGCTCCATCGAGGTAGGGACGCAACCGGATATAGTTGTTCTGTTTGAATATGCTCTGAAGATATCTTCCCCGTATTTCCGAAACCGGCAGGCCGAACAGATCTTCGTGGGAGGCATTCACCTCGACATACCGACGGTCTGTATCTATATAGGCGATGGCAATTGGCACTGCATCCAGTAGTATCTGTCGCTTGCGAACCTCTTCGTCGAAGGATGCGGCATTAAAGAGTGAAGTAGCCAGAATATCCGAGCTGAGCTCAATGAGCTGTTGGTCAGCAACTGTAAAATTATGAGGTTCGGATGAGTAGACTTTCAGAACTCCGTAGCAGCGTCCCAGATGAATCAGTGGGGCAAGTATGGCCGAACGAAAACCAATCTCCAGTGCCTTTTCTTTAAGCTGAATACGATTGTCTGTCTGGGAATCTTGGCAGTTCAGGGGCTTTTCAGTATGATAGCAGAAACCGGATATGCTTTGATCGATCCTCAGTCTGAGTCCCAGATTTCCTTTCGCCCTACCCGCGACTGCACGATACACCATATCCTGTCCCTCAGGCTCCTCTACCACCGCTGCCTCCGCAGCCGTGATCTCCATGGCGACTTCGGCTACCCGCTGGCGCACTGAATCGAGATTGAGCCCTTCGGAAGTAATATCGCGGCGCACATGCTGGATTAGTTCGAGATGTTCAGTATGTTGAAGCTTTTTAAGTTCTTCAGTAATTTCCCGCTGAAACGAGATAAAGAACTTCGTCACATCGGATCCAGCGGTATAAGGTACTATCCGCCATTCTACTATGAATTTAGTTCCGTCTTTTCTATAATTGGTGACCTGGCCTTGGAATGGTTCTCCGGACTCAAGAGCTTTACGGGCATTATCGAGCACCCGGCGGTCGGTAGCGGGCCCCTGTAAAAATCTGGGGTTTCGACTCCAAATTTCATCAAATTTATAGCCGGTCATCTCTTCGAAGGATCTGTTCACATAAAGTATTCGCGGACCTGGTTCATTCATGTCTGCATCCGTGATTATGATCGCCTCGGCTGCCGATGAAAGCGCGGAAAGAAATATATCATCGGGGAGTGATTCCATACAAATTTAACCTCTACGGAAAAATTACCATTGAAGCTGATCATTTACAAGCTGTTGTAGAAGAACATGCTTCCCGAATCGAGGCTGTTCAGTCAAACTGGCATACATGTTAGGCGGGGATAAAAACCATAGGCAGCACTCGGATTAGCGACTGTTTCCGGTGCGCCTTCCGCACCCTATATGCTGAATATACTTATATTTGCTGCATGATACATTAAAAACTTAGAAGCTCCCCTTAAGCGTCACTATGCTGTGGGCCGGCACCTCACACAACAGCTCTTTAGCTTTTGCCTGTTCTTTAAGGATCACCCGATAGTCTGTTTCCATCTCATTCATAACCACAATTACTAATTCTTCATTAGGAGTAAGAAATGCGATGTGGTGCAATCCTTCAGTCTGATCAGTTTCACTTGAACCAATACGGACCGAGCCGGGGGGCACAAAGCGGCTAAAATGTCCTATGTACCAGTAGGAGCTGTTGTAATAAATCTCCCCCACGGTGGTATCCGCAATAATTGGAGCATCGCAATAATTACCCACATGGTTCGGACCGCCGTGTTCATCAAGGACAATGTTCCAATCAATCCAGCCTTCTACCCAGTTGCGCATATCTCCAATGATGTTTCTGCCATAACGCTCACCGGTGAACCACTCTCCTACCTGCGGGCCGCCCTCCTGACAGCCTTCAGTAAAAACAAGATGCGTTTCGGGGAATGCATTGTGCAGCCGATTCAGGTTTTCAAACTCCTCGGAGACATACCAGTGGTGTCCTACTCCCCATATGTAACGAGCTGCTTCTTTGTCAGAGAGCACCTGCTGAGCTCGTTCAAAAACCAAATCCCGGTTATGGTCCCAAATGAGGAGTTTCAGGCCGGAAAAAGCGGACCCGGCAAGAGTCGGACCAAGGTAATCGCGCACAAAATCCCGCTCTTCAGCGGCAGTGTACAGGCAAGAGTCCCAAACTTGCACAGCCGCCGGCTCATTCTGTACGGTTATTGCATCTATACGGATTCCCTGCGCCGCCATAGCCTGCAGATAGCGAATGTAATAGTCGGCCCAGACTTGTCGAAATTCCGGACGCAGTGTGCCCCCGCCATTCATGTCTCCGTTGCTCTTCATCCATTCCGGTGGGCTCCAGGGCGAGGCAAGCAGGAAAAGCGGGCGGCCGGCAATTGTCTGAGCCTGATGGATAGTCGGAAGTACCCAGCGCGTTTCCCTTGAAATATCGAAGGTTTTGAGCGTCTTATCATGTGCCTCTACATAGCTGTAGTTCTCCAGGCTGAAATCGGATGAATTGATGTGCACCCGGCTCATTGTGTAGGCATTCCCCCGGCGTGGATCAAAATAGGCCTGCAGCACTTTTTCTCTCATGTCCTTTGGTAATCGACTCAGTGTATAGGCGGCAGCCTCTGTAATTGCTCCGCCGAAACCGCGGACAGTTTGATACCTTTCTTCAGGTTTAACCTCGATCTCTAAATTCGCCATCTCTGAGCCCAAGGCTGCGTATCCTATTTCCTTTATCCGCTCGCCCTTTTCTAAACTCGTTCGAAACATCTGTAACATTACAGCCCCCCTATAAATAGCTGCCTATAAGCAGTTGCATAACAGAGCCCCGCCGAAATTTCTATCCGACAGGGCTTCAAGTAGAAAAACCGTCTAAAGAATCAGAACTAAACTTACTGCAGCTTACTGCGCAGCGGCTAAAGCACGTTTCCACGTACGATCGAGGGTCTGAATTATCTCGCCCTTTGTCACTTGTTCCGAGTAGTAGCTCTGCAGCAATTTCGCTGTTTCATCGGTAACTGCTCCCGGCAGTGACAAATCGAGATACGCGTGCCCATCCGCCACATACTCCATTGCTTCCTCTACCCAGGGAAACACAGTATAGTCATGGAAATCCGCTACCGGATTAAACTTAAGTTCCTCAAACAATGCCGGGGAATGCTCTTTATCCAAAAGGAAGTTAAGTAGTTCATATGCGAGGTCTTTATTTTCGCTGGTTGGAGATACTGCTACAGAGGTTGAGGTAGCCAAGTTTATCATTGCTGCATCCGGATCGTTGCTCACAGGGAGAGGTGCGACTCCGAAGTTCATATCAGGATTCACTTTAAGAATAGATTCAGCCATCCACGGTCCCTGTACCCACATTGCGGCCTCTCCATTTGCGAAGGCGGTCGATCCCGCTACGCTTCCTACCTCGAAGGGACGCTCGGTTCCGTTTGCCATTATAATATCGATCATTTCAAATACCTGGTCCACATCGGCGTATGATGCATCGCCGGAGTTCATATCTTTCACAAAGTCCGGATACTCCGAGTTTACTACTCCCCCAAGGGACAAGGCCATCATAAGCTGGGGTATCCACGATTCCTGAAAAGCCAGCAAAAAGGGAGTATCATCAGCTTTTTCTAGGGTTGCAATTACTTTTTTCATCTCAGCAATTGTTCTGGGCGGTTTCAGGTTGTGCTTAGCAAAAATATCTTTATTGTACAGGTAGCCCCAGGCAAGACTCTCCAGGGGAAGTGCCACGACTTTTGAGTCATAGCTGACTGTTTTTCGAACCCCCTCAAAAAGATCTTCTGCAAAGGGTTGTTCCGACAAATCCGAAAGATATCCGGCTTCATAAAAGGTAGGGATGTCGGCAATTGCATGTAATGTGTATAAATCCGGTGCGTCATTGGATGCCAGACGGGTCTTCAGAATTTGGTCTGCCTGTTCGACATTCGGCATTTCCAGCTTTATAGTGACATCAATGTTGTTCTCTTCTAATTGCTGCCGGCTAAATTCTTCAAAATAATCCTCAAACTGTTCCTGAAACCGGGGGAAACTCATAAAGACCTTCAGTTTGACCTCTCTTGGTCCTTCGGCCTGTGTACCTTGTTCCTTCTCACCGGCTGCAAAACTATTTACAGCACAGAGGGAGAATAACAAAACCAGTCCTATAAAAAAGCTGCTTCCTCTTTTTCTCATGGCAATAGCCTCCTTTCAAAATCTGTTTCCTTTATAGCTCACAGCCGGCAGCCTGTCTTTTGTCAATATTAACACCGGGTATTGGACATAATTGATACGGCAGGTTCTTTCAACTATTTGCGAAGTTGGCCCGGCGCGATACCAAAATGCTTTTTGAATACCCGATAAAAGTAGGCAAGATCGGAATACCCGGAAAGATAAGCAGCCTCCTTAATTTCTATCTCTTCGTCTATAATCATATGCCGTGCGGCTTCCATTCGCTTTTGGGTGATGTATTCATTGACGGTTTCCTGCTGAGATTTTCGAAAGGCCCGGCTTAGATGTTCTTTGCTGACTAAAAATAGTTGGGCAACGGTTTCCAAAGAGATAGGTTCCTGAAAATAGTGATCAATATGGTCTTTTACCATATCTGTATCCAGATAATCTTTAAATCGTCGTGCCTCTTTGATCAACTCAATAGCCTCAGCAGAAACCGCAGCCAGGGCGTCAAACATTTCTGCATGGTCAAGCTGTTCTATTTGACGATCTCTGAAAATACCCGGGTCGGGAGTTATCTCGCTTCGTATCACAAACTCTTCCAAAAGTAACAGATAGTCGTGAATAATTCGACTGCGTAAATCAGCATCCGGAAAGCCTTCACTAAGCGAGGTCAAGTAGTTCTGCAGATCCTGCAGGGTTTCTGCTACACCGGCACTGTCCAGTTTAAGCAGAAAGGCAAATACCCGGCGTCTATGCCGCACATATTCATCGAGGACTTCTCTATTCTGAAATATCACTGGGGTCCGCATAGATACCGGCCCGCGGGTCCCGGCTTCGATTTCCGTCACACACTGTTGGAGAATATTGTTCAACTCTACAGGATCGATAGGTTTAATCAAATAATCCAGGGCTTTCGACTTTAATGCCTGGCGCAGGTAGGCGAAATCATCATACCCACTCATCACTATTATCTTAACAGCAGGAAAATCATGATGTATCGCTTTCAGTAACTCAATACCGTCAATCCCGGGCATCTTCATATCGGCAATGACAATATCCGCGGCAACCGATCGCAGCAGTTCTAATCCGGCATCGCCGTCATCAGCCTCGCCCACAAGAGTAATTCCCAAGCGGTCCCATTCGGTGAGAGTTTTTACCACCTCCCTGGACCAAGGCTCATCATCGACTATGATCATCCTGACCATCATTGTGTTACTCCTCATCCCTCATTCTCTTTCGGCAGTACCACCACCACCCGGGTTCCTCTACCATAAGTACTAAAAACTCTAAGCCCAAATCTTTGTCCGAACTGAAGCTGCAGGCGGGCATGTACATTTCGCAAGCCGATACTTCTGCGTGATTTCATCGTATCTGTATCATTTCTTAATCTATCCCTGAGAGAGCACAACTCCTCCGGCTTCATTCCCACACCGTTATCCTCAATAACAATTATGTGTCCCCTTCTCTGCACACAGCCCTTCACGGTCACCCGCCACTCATCTTTTTTATTTTGAAGCCCATGTTCAAATGCATTTTCCACAATCGGCTGTAAAATAAACTGGGGAATAGAGGTCTTCAATACTTCCGGCTCAACATCTACCTTGACCTTACACCTCCCGGAAAACCGGTGCTCCTGCACAAGCAAATAGTTTTTGCTGTGGGTCAGTTCTTGGGAGAGCTTAACCAAATCATGCTGGTACCCCACCGTATACCTAAACATGTCTCCCACCGCCCGTGCGATGCGGTACACCTCCGGAACACCCTTTGCTAGAGCCATTCCGCCCAGAAGGTTCAATGTGTTATTGAGAAAGTGGGGATTTATCTGGGCCTGTAATGCCATCAGATGTGCATCCTTCAACTCCATCTCCTGCTCATACTCTTTTTGCACCAGCACTTTCATTCGCTCCATCAGAGACTCATACCCCTCCTGTAACATGCGTATTTCATCCCGGTCCTGTCCCAGTATTTTATCAAAACTCGGGGTAGTGGCTTGCCGCATGCTCTCGGAAAGCTCGACTATAGGCCGGCTGATTCGAAGAGAAAAGACAATGGAAAGGAAAAGGGAGACGGCCAACAGCACGAACCCCGTAATCAACCCGACCGCTGCCGTATCCGATGCACTCCCGTTCACAAGCGAAAGGGGAACAGTTTTTGCTACCATCAGCCTCCCGCTGTTTACGGGCTGAAAAAATACCAAATGTGAAGATGTTTTTTTAACCGCCGCACGGTCAACAGCGCCTTCCAGGTCTGAAAGATGCTGCATAATCGTAAAAGCTATATCTCTTTCGGGATGTCCAATCAGTACCTCTAACTCGTCATTCAGCAGATATACTGAAGAATCTTCAGTTGAACCGAGAATTTCCAAGACCTTTTCTGATAGAGAGTCATCTACTCTGGCATAAAAGACGCCCTGCAGACGCTGGTCTATAAAGCGGTTTACCGTATGCAGAGCGTATACATGGCCATGTGCCAAGCGAAGACTCAACGGGATAGGATGCTCAAACACGCCCTTCCATAAAGGGCCCTCTGTCTTCGGAAATGAGATATCCCCGCTGGTTTTATTGTCAATTGTAATTGCCTGTCCAGAGGTATGGTTATAATAATTGAGCTGATCAACCAAGGCCGAATAGGAGTAATAAGATGCAGCTAATAATTGGCGTAACTCAAGTTGTGCAGTCCGGCTTGCCGCATCCGTAGGCTCTTTAAGATCTTCATTAATCGTTACAAAGCTCTCGTTTATTTGAAGAGAGTAGAAGAGATCATCAAACCTTAACAGTACCTCTTCAAGATACTGTACAGCCCAACGGACCCGGGTTACATTCGCATCAATAATTTGAGTTTTTACCGAGGCCTTGGTGTTTTGCACTGCTATCCATGTAAGGGTAAGCACAGGGACCGTCGTAAGCAGGAGCATGAGCACGAGTAATCTGAACCGTAAGCTATGCCGGCGGACTATAGAAATACACTCCCCCCTTAATCCGGAACCTTAATCCGGAATACTAACATGCAAGTACTGCAGCTGAACAGTTTCTTTTTTGCTATACACAGCAACTCGCTGATGCCCCGGGCGGGCTGTACACTCTATCTGATAATCTAAAAATCCTTCGCTCTTTTCAAGGGGTACCTCACAATTCTGTTCCATCCCATCAATCGATACATGGACCTTTGAGGCCACTCTACCTTCCACCGTACCTTCCACCGTACCTTCCGCAGGTAGGGCGCGCATTCGCAGGGTCAGGTTAAATACTTGCAGTCCCGAGGAAGGGGATGCATAAAAGTCATAGGCCGCCCATGCACCGGGGTTCAGCTGCACATACATCCAGTCTTCATCTTTCCATGGCTCCCCCCCGTTGTGGGCAAAATGCGGAGTTACTTGATGCGCCCCCTCAGTTATGTAACCGAAGGTCATACCGTCGGACCGCCTAAAATCTATTGAAGCTGCCGACGGAGCCGCCAGGGGGGATGCCGGCGGCAAAGCCATCGAAGATCCTGGTGAAAGTTTCGGGGGGATACCTTTCACCGGCCCCGGTTCAAAGCCCTGTCCCCTGTCCTGATACGAATAAAAAATAGCTGGGATTCGGATCGGCGGTCTTCGAAACAGAGATCTTACTACTTCAGGATGATACCTACAGTTATCGATTTTTACATTCTCTATATACTCATCCAGGATAGCAAGAGCCGATTCCCTTTCCAGGGGAGCCTCTCCCGTGGCAGCAGCCACGAGCGTGCTCCAACCTTTGGGTTCGGTAATAGAAAGCGGTGAGTTGTGGGTATCCAGCTTTTTCCACGTCCAGAAGTTCCAGGATATGTCAAGGTCCTCGAAAAGCTGGAATGCGCCGCTGTACCAGTCGGTATTGTTTTCACCCCCCTCTCCCATATAAATGGGCAGATTCCATTTCTCCCGGGCCTCTGTGTACAAGGCAATACTCTCCTTGTCGGGGTTGTTCCAGTATTTATGGAATTGCAGCATTACATTGTCATCAAAGGACCCGTCAAAGGCCCCATCAAAAATTGACCAGTCTGTAGCCCAGTGCACCCCTTCTAATATAATAAGATGCCGTGAATCGACCCTTCGTATTGCCTCGATTATCCTGCGATACAAGGGAAGAACCCTCGCATTATACTCGGAAAACCAGTTCGGCAGAGGTTCATTCAAAAGGTCGTACCCGGCTATGATATATTCATCTTTGTAGCGCTCGGCAAGTGTCCGCCAGATTTTAACTGTGCGATCCTCATTTTCTCGGATACGAAACAGATCCGGACGGTCGAACTCTGAATCGTCAATGTTTGTTCCGGTTTGTCCCCCCGGGGCCCCATGAAGGTCAAGGACTATATACACGTTGCAGTGGACGCACCACTCTATTAGTGTATCAACCCGAGCTATACGCGATTCAAGAATTTCTGAAGAATCATCGGATCCGGTTAAATAGCGGGCATGTATCGGAAGCCTCAGCGAGTTAAACCCCTCCGCGGCAATCTGTTGAATATCCGCCTCGCTAATAAAGTTGTCCCAGTAGGCCTCCCAAAACTCAGCCGCACTTTGCGGTCCGACCAAATCGAGAATCAATTTCTCCATCCGACGGGGCCGGTCCGCCTCGGCGGGCATTTTCCACATATACCCCTCCGGTAAAAACCAGCTTCCCAGTCCAACCCCCCGCAGCAAAACTTTATGTCCCTGTCCATCTACAAGTTCCGTTCCTCTAGCCGATATAAAACCCTTTACCATATATTCTAACCTTTCAAGGCCCCTTCGGTGATGCCCTTCATAATATATTTTTGAAGAAAGAGATACAGGCTTACCATCGGCAGCATCGCCAACACAAGTGTAGCAAGAATCGCCGACCAATCGTTATTGCTGTACTGACCAAATAAAATGTTAGTAGAGAGCATTACAGTGTAGTTGTCGCTGTCGGTGATCATAATGAGGGGCAAAAGAAAATCATTCCACATCCACAAAGTGTTCAGAATTATCACAGTGACCGTAATTGGCGCTACCAGTGGAACTACAATAGTGAGAAAAAAGCGAAACTCACCACATCCGTCAATAAGAGCGGCTTCGTCAAGTTCCCGGGGCACCGATTTTATAAAGCCGTGATACAAAAATATGGCCATCGGCACTCCAAGCCCGATATAAATGAGGCCCAGACCGACTGAAGACCCCTGCACATGCACTACGCGGGCCACTCTTGTCAAGGTGATCATTATTGAATGAAAGGGTATCAACATCGACATGATAAACATACCGAAAA
>Ga0102938_10001959_pt1 | contig 15687 bp, 10 predicted proteins | sample SalPonR2_B_D2_MG_FD_84516 | JGI IMG/M metagenome (GOLD analysis project Ga0102938, IMG submission 84516) | Salt pond soil microbial communities from South San Francisco under conditions of wetland restoration - Salt Pond MetaG R2_B_D2_MG | ecosystem: Environmental > Aquatic > Marine >...
GGCATTTCTCGCAGTGAAAGCCTTATACTCGCTTATAACTGTCGATTTTTGGGGTAAAAAAGTTTTCTGAGATTTCTAGTTCTTTTTATTCCAGCCGTTTATGGGCAGCGCAAAAAGCTCTATAATTCCTGGAATTAAAGATTTGTAAGGCATAAGACTTCCAAATTTTTAAATTCCTCAAAACTTTTAAGTTAAATTACTAACCTCAAATAAAATAAGAGTATTCGAAAAGTCCAGTGCAGCATGTACACTTTTTACTTCGAACTGCTGATATGATTTTCCCTATGCCGCGCCTTACACTCAGGCTGCAGGGCATCCCTTCTTAAACGAGGGCCGATTCTCTTTCCACATTACCGGGGATGTATAAATAATGGGCCCCGGCGGTGTGGGCTTACCTAGTGTTCAAACTCAGTGCATTTTTTATAAAATTTAAAAAAACAATCATGGCGAGAAGTCTCCCGCGGGGAGCCGCCGCACTACACGCGGGCTGCGCCCTACATCTGCATGCCGACGGCCACACTGAAAACTGTTTCGCCGGATTGAAGATTGCGGGCGACGTCGACCCCAAGGGCGGGGATTGCAATTTTGCGCAGGTAGATGCGGAATCCGGCGCCGGGGCCGTAGAAGTCGAAATCACCGACGGCGGAGGAGCGGTACCAGCCGTGTTCGTAAAAACTGCTGATGACCATGGCCCCCCAGTCCTGGGACAACACGGGCAGGTCGTAAGCGACGGCGGCACTCCAGTAATCGTCGGCGGTTACTTTCCCAAAGGGAAGGGTGCGAAAGCCGTCACTGCCGGAGACGGGCTGTTCAGCAATAAGAGGGAGGTCGCCCCAGCCGGCGGCGGCGAGGAGACGGAGTCGCTGGAAAGATAGGGTTGGAATGTTGAGGGCGGCCTTTCCGTGCACGGCGGGATTTTTCTTGACGAATGAATAGGATCCGCGGCCGCTGACTTCAAACCCCTTGAGCAGGGAGCCGTAAGGGACGGTGGCATCATAACGGGCTTGGAGGCCGAGCTGCTGCTGTGATTCCGATTGTGTGAAGTTTTCGGCGGCGGGGCCTTTTATATCGCTGATTTCCTGCTGCTCCAGCCGGACACGGAGACCGGCCGAAAACTCGCGGGTAAATTGGTAGCCCAGGCCTAGTGATCCGCTGATTGAGTTGGATTTGAAGGAGAGGGCGGTTTTTCCGTCGGGGGTGGCGATTTCCTGGTCGCCGACACCGCCGCCGCCGCTGAGGCTGAGCTTGTAGCGGGTCTGAAAGAGGGCCGGGTCAACGAATACCCCAAAGCCCGAGAGGCCGTCGGTCCCTCCCATTGCGCCGGAGATAAGCTGTTTGCCGGTCCCCAACAGGTTGCTTTCTATAACGATAAGCCCCCCCATGAATGTACTTCCGTCTGTAGAAAAGAAGGGGACGGGGACGAGGGTCCACTTGTCTTCTACTTCAACTAGTAAGGCGACCCCCCGGGGTATCGTGTCGGCGGATTCAGTCTCATAGGGCTCATACGGCTGGACCGACAGGTGCACCTCAGCAAAGAGGCCGCTTTTTTCGAGGTTTATTCGGGCCTGGTTTAGGGTCTCTTTGTTGAGTATTGGGTCGGTTTTTAGTTGCACGATTCTTTGAACGGTTGCATCGCGGGTGCGCTTGTTTCCCCGAACTTTAACTGCGCGGATCGGTTCCCCATAAAAGGCCTGGGGACTGGTTTGGGTCGGGGTTTGCGGCTGGGTTTGCGGCTGGGTTTGCGTAGAGCCACCGGACGGGGTCTGCAGTTCTTCGGCGGCAAAAACTCCGCTTGTAAAAACAAAAAACAGCAGCAAATACAACAAAGCACTTAGAGGGCTTATACCCAGCGAACGTATACGGTTTTTCAAATTTCTTTCCTTAAACAGGCACTTTTAAAAATCGTAGATTTTTGAAATGCCAAGATTATTTTATTTTTGGCCACTACAGTAAGATATGAAGCACACAACCCGGGCTGTATTGACCGGTCTGGCCGCTCCGGTAATTCAAGCTGCCGGGTCCCTCGACTTCATTCTTTCACTAAAACCTTCGTAGTACATAGAATTATCATCCCAGGAGTAATAGTCAAGTCAAATTATGAATACCTGTTGTTTTTTTGTTTACCCCGGGGTCAGGCTCTTCTATAATGATAGGCAAGGGTCAAATAGACAAGGGTCAAGGTGAATGAAAAAGTTAGAAGAGGTATTAGGGACAGAGGAGCTTTCTGTCAGGCTTTCTTTTCAGGGGCTTGAGGGTGCAAGCGGGATACATATCGGCAACGATATCGTGGCGGTGCGGAGAATAGCCGATTTGATGGATCGTCCCGGAAGCCGTTTTATCCAACGCGCTTTTACGCCGGTCGAAATTGAGTATTGCAGCGGTAAGGCCCTGCCGGAGGTTCATTTTGCGGGGCGGTGGGCGGCGAAAGAGGCAGTCTTTAAGGCCCTTCAATTGAGTTGGACTGGCCCTTTTAGCTGGAAGGAGATTGAAATTCGGCCGACTAAAAAGGGACCTCCAATAGTCGGGCTAAGCGAGGCCCTGGGTACTACCTTTAAACACAGAAAAGCCGCCCTTCCCCAAGTGATTGTCTCAATCTCCCACTGTAGTGACTATGCATTTGCAACCGCCCTGGCCTTTGAAAACAGAAAATCTCACTTGGAAGAGCACAGGCCTCAAACATCGCCTTAAGGAGGTAGTATGTTAGTACATTCATTACTGGAGCAGACAAGCCGGAGGTATCCGGACAAACCTGCTGTGTGGTATCGGGACCAATGGATGAGCTATGGTGAAATTGAAACTCAGGCAAGCCAGGTAGCTCAATTTCTGATTAGCCAGGGGCTGCAGAGGGGCGAGCGAGTCACTCTGTTAATGGAGAACTCATTTACCTTTATCACCTCCTATTTCGGAATCCTTAAGGCCGGGGGTGTTGTGGTCGGTCTAAATACCGAAATTACCTCTGAAGATCTTGAATACTTAGTACATAATTCGGAAGCCCGGTTCCTCCTTATTAATAAGGAACGTCTTCGGTTGTATGAACCGGTGAAAGAACGATTACCCAGCCTGCACACGGTAGTGGTCAGTGACGACGCTTCACATTTCAGTCCCTCCGCAGATGACAAGGGAGAAGTACCGGCGTCCCTGGTTTCCAACGCCACGGGGATAATCTCTTTTCAATCTATTCTTAAAGAGTATTCCGGGGCCGCCCACGACGGAAGCACAACTCCGGCGGCCGGCCGCCCTATCGATATAGATCTTGCTGAAATTGTGTATACCTCCGGCAGTACGGGGGTCCCGAAGGGTGTTATGCTGAGCCACCTCAACTTGACCAGTAATATGCAGTCTATCGCCGAATACCTCCATCTGTGCCCGGATGATCGTATTATGGTCATATTGCCGTTCACCTACATCTACGGAAAATCACTACTACTTACCCATTTTTTAATAGGGGGATCCCTTGTAATAGACAATCGCTTTGTATACCCCAACAAGATTTTGCAGACCATGGAGCAGACCAACGTTACAGGCTTTGCCGGGGTCCCCTCAACCTTCTCGATTCTTTTGAACCGTTCATCTTTGAAGAATTACACCTTCCCCAGCCTCCGCTATGTCACCCAGGCGGGGGGTCATATGGCCCCGGCTTTGCAAAAAGAGGTGGTCGAGGCCTTTTATCCTGCAATGTTATATGTAATGTACGGAGCTACCGAAGCGGCACCCCGCCTCTCCTACCTCGAACCCTCCATGCTCCTGCGAAAACTCGGCTCCATTGGCACCCCTGTACCGAATGTTGATCTATTTGTTGCTGACGAAGAGGGAAAGCAGGTACCGGTGGGGCAAGAGGGTGAAATTGTGGCCCGCGGCTCAAACATCATGCAGGGATATTGGAAAGATCCGAAGGGAACTTCAGAAGTCCTTAAGCATGGCCTCTATTTTACCGGAGATTTGGGTACCCAGGATGAGGAAGGCTACCTCTATGTGGTGGGGCGTAAGAAAAACATCATCAAAGTAAAGGGTTTCCGTGTAAGCGCGAAGGAGATAGAAGAGAGGATCCTCGAGATAGAGGGGGTGGTTGAGACGGCGGTAATTGGGGTGCCCGATGAGGTACTCGGAGAGGCGGTAAAGGCTTTTATTGTAGCCCGGGAGGGGGCACAACTTACCCAGCAAACTGTACTGGCCTCTCTCAAGCCGCATTTAAGCAGCTATAAGCTGCCGAAGCAGATTGAATTTCGTGGCTCCCTGCCCAAAAACAAATCGGGCAAAATTATGAAAACCGCTTTATCTGAGAAATAGCACCGCCGGGGGAGGGTGTATCTCCGGGGGCGGGGGCAACCCGCCGGCCGAGTTACTCGGGCTCCACCATGTGCCGCTGCAGCAGGAGAGTGGAGAGTACCGCGGTGACGGCCATGTTGTCCGAATTGCTCATCCCCTGCCCTTTGCGCCGACGGCATTTTGCAGTTAAATGTGCAACCGCTTGAGGATTAAAAAGGCCGGATGATTTAAGCGCTTCTTCGCTGGTAATGTCATCGACCCAGTCTACGGGGCTGCTGAAAAAACTTGCCGCATCAGGGGCACGGTAGGGCTGCTTCGGCCGTCGGAGAATCTCCGGCGGCAACAGGTCTTTAAAGGCATGTTTTAATAGAAACTTCTCATCCAAGCCCATTACTTTGTAACGGGGAGGAAGCATCGCCGCCTTATCGATCAATTGGGGGTCCAAAAAGGGAAAGCGTCCTTCTACCCCGTGGGCCATCAGCATCCTGTCTCCTTGAGAAGAGAGAAGATACCCCGAAAGCAGGGTACCCGCTTCGATCCATTGTGCCCGGGAGAGGGGATGCCAGCTCCGGGCATCCGAGGGCATCCGATCTAAAAACTCTTCGGCGACATCGTACTTTTCAATCTCATGGCGGACGTCTTCATTCAGCATACGGCTGATTGCAACGGCGGACTGCCAGCGGGGGCGATGGGAAAGGGCTAAATCCTTGCCGTCTAAGGCCTGGCTGAAAAAGCGACGTGCGAAGGCCGGAGCGGCAGTCGGATTTCGCTGGAGCCACGGGTAAAGAGATTGAATAATCTCTTTACGCCGTCCCGAGTGGGGATGCCGGGCAATAAAAGCCCTTACCACGGCTTCTCGAAAGATATCATAGCCTCCCAGCATCTCATCGGAGCCTTCTCCGGTCACCACCACTTTGAATCCTGAGTCTTGTACCAGCTTTGATAAAAGGAACATAGGCGCCGCAGCAGTCCGGAGTAAAGGTTTTTCAGCGTGCCGCACTACCAGGGGAAAAGCTTCCGCAATATCCCGGTGATTCACTGTAATCGAGGTGTGATCGGTGCCGAGCCGCCGGACCATCTGCTCTTGAAAGCCCCCCTCATCAAACTCTTCATCGCCGAATCGCAGGGAAAAGGTTTTTAACTCAGAATTGGTGAAATTTTGAATTAAGGCAGCTGTGACCGATGAGTCAATTCCCCCCGAGAGGTAGGCGGCGACCGGCACATCACTCCGGGTAAACCGAAGCCGGGTTGCTTCAAGGAGAATCTCCCGCAACTCCGCGGCATACTCATCCGCCGTACCGGCATCATCATAATCATTCGGCGGAAAGCAGAGGCGCCAATAGGTGCCCTCGGTCACCGTTGTTGGGCCGAAACAGATCCAGTGCCCCGGCGGAAGTTCACAGACCCCTTTATACATTGTCTGGGGAGCAACGGTGGTCCAAAAGGTGAGGGTCTCCGCCAGGCCGCGCAGGTCGAGCTCCCGCGGCACCGAAGGTTCACACCACAACGCCCTTACCTCCGAGGCGAACACAACCTTCGTACCATCATAGGCGTAATACAGCGGGCACACACCAACACGGTCTCGACAAAGAAGAAGTTCCTGTCGCCGCTCGTCCCAGATGGCCGCAGCCCACTGACCGTTCAACATTGCAAAAAAGTCGGTCCCAAACTCTTCGTAGCCGTGTACTATTACCTCCGTATCGCTTTCGGTACGAAACCGGTGCCCCCTTTGTTTCAACACGTTCCTCAGTTCGATGTAGTTGAATACTTCTCCGTTAAAAGTAATCCACAGCCTCTTATCCTCATTGGAAATCGGCTGAGCCCCGGTCTTCAAATCTAAAACCGAAAGGCGCGCATGCCCCAAGCCAACCGGCCCTTCAAGATGCAGACCCCGCTCATCCGGACCACGATGCTTCAGCGTCGCGCTCATAGCCTCTATCGTCTTCCGCTCCGCCGGAGCTCCGTTGATTCTGTAGGTTCCGCAAATCCCGCACATCTAGGGTCCCTCCATTTTTTCAAGAACTACTCCGGTTAAATCAGCCCCCTCGCCAAGCTTTTCGACGTTTAGCTCGGTATCATCCAGCTCAATACCAAACACATCCTCTAAAAACAGAGCGGTCTCCAGTACTGTGCCGGAGGTGGTATCCCTTCGTCGGCGCATCGCGAGAAACTCGTCAATTCGTCTTTTTACTACTTTCTTTGGAAGTTTTTTCATCTTTTTACGACTTCTTATCTCTTTTTTCTGTTCTTCTTTTACTGTTCTTTACCTCTGAAGATAATTTGTCTCGATCCAGTTTCGATACTCGCCGCTGCGAACCTGAGCGCTCCACTCCTGATGTGCAAGATACCATTCGATGGTCCGGGCTATTCCATCGGCAAAAACCGTCTGCGGCCGCCAGTCCAACTCTCTTTTTATTTTTGAACTATCCATTGCGTAGCGACGATCGTGCCCCGGCCGGTCCTTCACAAAAGTGATAAGGCGGGTGTAGTGCTCCACCGGCTGCCCCATCCGCTCGGCCATTTTCGCACACAAGCTTCGTACCAAGGTGAGGTTATCAAGCTCGCTATCACCCCCGAGGTTATAACTCCCCCCTGTCTCGCCCCTGCGGAGAATTAGCCAAATCGCCTCCACATGATCTTCCACATACAGCCAATCACGAACATTTCCCCCATCGCCATATACCGGGAGAGCTTTCTCTTCACGCATATTCAACAACATCAGGGGGATGAGTTTTTCTGGAAACTGATACGGTCCGTAGTTGTTGGAACAGTTTGAAATAGTAACGGGCAATCCATAGGTATGAAACGCAGCCCGCACCAAGTGGTCCGCCGCAGCTTTCGAGGCTGAATAGGGACTGCGGGGGTCATAACAACTCTCTTCGGAAAACTGTCCCTCCGGGCCCAAGCTGCCGAACACCTCGTCGGTACTTACCTGGTGGAATAGCTTTCCCTCCTCCGCCGCAGCGGGCCCCCACAGTTTTCGCACCGCCTCTATTAAAGCAAAGGTCCCATTAATATTGGTGTTAATAAACTCCCGCGGCCCGTAGACTGAACGGTCCACATGGGATTCGGCGGCGAAGTTGACCACAGTATCGACTTTATATTCATCAATGATCCGTTCCATCTCGCCGGCATCACAAATATCCGCCTGCTCAAAATAATACCTTTGTTCACCCTTCCCTTCACTGCCGGACCCGTACTTCCTATCTATATCCTGTAAATTTGCCGGATTGCCTGCGTAGGTTAATGTATCGACATTTATCACTTTCCCGTGGAAATCGTTCCGATTAAACAAGAACCTGATAAAATTAGTGCCGATAAACCCCGCACCACCGGTAACCATGATTACTTTAAGAGAACGCTCCATTTTACTTCCTTCTTCCTTCCTTTTTTATTTGCACTGCCCCAAGTGTTGCACTGTCTTACGTTTTGCACTGCCCCATATAAGATTTAAGATTAGTAAGATAGGAGTGCAGGGCTTCCCTGTGGCTGCGAATATTGAGCCCTAGAGCACTTTTAATTTTATCAGTGTGCAGCACCGAGTAATGGGGCCGACGTGCCTTAGTTGGATACTCGCTGCTCGGTACCGGGGAAATGGAACTGCCCTCAGGACAGAGCCCCATGGCTGTGGATTGCGTGTATATCTCACGGGCAAACTTGTACCAATTAGTGAGCTCATCATTTGTAAAGTGATAAATTCCATAAGGAACTTGATCTTCCGAACGTACAAAGCGCAGCAAAGCCTCTGCTAAATCGCCGGCATACGTCGGCTTTCCCCATTGATCGTCAACTACCCGAATATCCTTGCCGGCTTGAAACAGGGAAAGCATGGTGGCCACAAAATTAGGGCCGCCCTCGCCAAAGAGCCAGGCTGTTCGTATAATGTAATATGCAGCCCCGGACTGCTGCACCGCCTCTTCTCCAGCCCATTTCGTACGACCGTATACCGAAACAGCGCCGGGAGGATCGGTTTCAACATACCCCTCCTCCTTCTCACCATCAAATACATAGTCGGTAGACACATGTAGAAGAGTAGCACCCCGCTGTACAGCGGCATCGGCCAAGTTCTTTGGCCCCAGGGAATTGAGCCGAGCTGCAACCTTCGGCTCATCTTCAGCCCGATCTACCGCCGTGTAGGCCGCGCAATTTACGATCCCTTTCAATTTTTTTTCCAAAGTACAATGGCGGTTTAGAAAAGTCTCGACAGCCGCGGAGTCGGTTATATCCACCTCTCTATCGGAGGCAAGCACCGCTACCCCGGCCGTACGGAACAAGGATTCCACCGCACTGCCCAACATACCGCGATTTCCAATTAACCATATCATCTTTAATCACCATTATATCACAGCTTTCACGTCCCACCACCCCATTTTACTGTTTTAGTTCTACAAGGTATTCTCATTTTGGAAGTCCTAGGACTTCCAAAATGAGAATACCCACACCATCTTTAAGATAAACTACCTATCTTACACAAAATGTGAGCATTCGCAATGTGAAAAAATTTTAAAATTTTTCACATTGCGAATTGCTGTAGTCCTACGAGCCGAGCTTTACAGTTCCGGAGAATGGGGCTACACTTAGATAAGCTCTATCCAGGAGGTACCTGTGAAGCCTCGGATACTATTCCTCCTCACGCTCCTATTACTTCTCGTGCCGCTTTCAGTTGGAATTTGCCAGGAGATGCCCCCCGGTGAAACTCCCTCTCCCGTCGAAGAGGAGCTACAAGCAGCCCAGATGGACCGGGTCCGAATAGCTATTTCCAACACCAATTACCCAATAACTCCCGGCGATATTTATGAACTTACCTATTATATAGCAGGCGAACAAATAACCCGCCAAATGACAGTAACCAGTGATTACATGATAGACTTGGGCATATTCGATATGATGAACGTAGTGGCGATGGAGTTTCCGGAGCTTGAAAGAAGGGTGGAAAGGAAGCTGAAAGAGGCTTATCCAAAAAGCCAGCCGTCGCTGACCATCATCTCGGTCGGTTCCTTTCAAGTGCCTATTCTTGGACAAATTGAAGAGACAGAGTATATTAGCGCCTGGGGATTAACGCGTTTAAGCGACATAGTCGGGGACAGGTTGCGCCGTTACTCTTCACTGCGTGATATTAGGATTGTTGATACTGTAGGACGCAGCAATCGTTATGATCTATGGAAAGCCTATTATGAAGGTCAGCTGGACCAAGACCCCTTTGTAAAACCGGGGGACCGGGTAGTGATTCCGCAAATAAAACGGGAGGTAGAGATTCGAGGTGAAGTATACCGGCCCGGTCGTTATCAGTTATTGGAAGACGAGGATATTGACGAGATCATAAGTTTCTGCGGCGGTTTTACTCCCATGGCGGACCTCCAGCGGATTACCGTGGAGCGGCTGAATCAGGAAAACTCAAGCTTAGTGATATTTGATTATACCTCAGATGGCCGGCCCCCGCACTTCCAGGACCGAGACCTTATCACGGTACCTTCAAAGCAACCCCAGGACCAACAGATATCGGTAGTAGGAGCGGTTATAAATCCCGGCCGATATCCCTACCGGCCGCCGGAAAAATACCTTTACTATGTGAATCGTGCCGGGGGGTTTGATTCTGAACTTAATACAAAACATGAGGTCACTATAGAAGATCGATTCGGAACCCCCCGCGATTCCTCACAACCGCTTATGCCCGGCGATACTATTACCGTCCATACCAACGATTTTGTATATAATTTTAACCGAAATTTTCCTTTAGTAACCGCCGGCTTCGCCTTTATTATTACCTTAATTGAAATAGTTACTTTGGCGAATCAATAGATGATCTGTTAGAGGGGCCACACATGTAGATGTGGGCCCTTGATCTCATCTTTTAAGCTTTACTTTTCTTCTTTGCATAACGTACAGTTCCGCTTTTCTTTCCACCCGACTTCTTCGATTTTCCGTAAGGTTTATGATAGGCCTTTGTTGAAGAACCCTTTCCGCTCATTTTGGCGGTTATAGTACGCCCCTCATAAGTAAAACCATTCAAAGAATTTGCTACTTCCTTTGCAAACTCTTCCTCTACCTGCAAATCACTCCAAGAGGTATCAACCTTTATGCGGCCGATATTTATATCACGATTGCGGGTACTCTGGTTCACCAGCCCGATAAGCTCAGGCGGAGCTACCCGATCCCGCTTTCCAAGATTTACACTGATCTTTACAAAGCCTTCTTCCACACCCTTTGATCTATCTCCTCCTGAGCGATTGCGCCCGCGATCGCTGCTGTTTCTCCGTCCGTTGTTTCGGTCTTTCTTTGAGTACTCATTTTCCCGGACAGGTTTGAGGTCGGGCATATCATCATAATAACCAAGCATTTTTTCAAACTGAAGGCTGACTATTTTTTGAAGAAGTTCATCACGGTTTAAATCGGCAAGCTGGGTCTGCAGAGCGGCAAAATAGGGTGCTATTTGCTCTTCATTTACTTCGGTGGATTTGAGCTTTTCAGCGAAGTCCAAAAGCTGTCGCTGGAAAATGTCTTCTTCCCCCGGAATTTGCCCCTGTTCAATATCCCGTTTAATCACTCTCTCGATGTGCTGCAACCGTCGCTTCTCCCGGGCCCCTACAATCGCATAGGAGTTACCGGTTTTTCCCGCCCGGCCGGTCCGGCCGCTTCGGTGGGTGTACATTTCAATTTCATCGGGTAGATCGTAATGTATTACATGGGAGAGGTTCTGTACGTCCAATCCCCGGGCGGCTATGTCTGTGGCAACGAGGAGCTGCAAGTCTTTCCGACGAAACTTGTTCATCACAAACTCTCGCTGGTTTTGGGACAGATCACCGTGGAGGGCTTCAGCGTCGTACCCGTCGCCGGCCAGCTGATCTGCAATTTCCTGGGTAGATGCCTTAGTTCGACAAAATACTATTCCGTACATATCGGGATGAAAATCGACTAAGCGCTTGAGTGCCGCATATTTTTCATTCCCCCGTACAAGAAAATAGGTGTGATCGACGCTCTGGGCTGCGGCATTGCGTTGGCCCATAGTCATGGTTTTTGGCTCGTTCATGTAGGTTTCGGCGATTCTTGCTACATCCTGGGGCATGGTAGCCGAGAGAAGTATTGTTCGCCGCTCTGTCGGGGCTGCCTGCAGTATGGCATCAAGCTCTTCTTTGAAGCCCATGTTCAGCATGATGTCCGCTTCATCTAATACTACATACTGAAGCAGGCTTAGGTCTGCTTTTCCTTTGTTAATGAGGTCCAGGAGCCGGCCGGGGGTGGCCACTAGGATATGGAGCCCACGTTTTAATGATCGTATCTGATCGCCGTATCCGGCGCCGCCGTATACTACGTCAATGGCTACTTTGGGGAGGTTGGCCGAGTATGACTGGAGCTCTTTGGTTATTTGGATTGCCAGCTCTCGGGTCGGGCAGAGTACTAATGCTCCTGTTTCCCGGGGGTTTTCCCGCAACTTCTCGAGCAAGGGCAGCCCGAAGGCGGCGGTTTTGCCGGTTCCGGTTTGGGCGAGTGCTACTATGTCCTGGGTGTCTTCCATTATTGCCGGTATTACGGCTTCCTGTACTGGAGTGGGGGTTTCGAAGCCCATTGCTTCTACTGCGGAGAGAATTGAGGTGTCTAGAGAAAATTCTTTGAATGTCAAATGAGTGTCCTTTGTAGGTTGGTCTGTGTGCGGCCCCCGATTTCTACCGGGCTCTCAGCCGCTTTTTCCGATATTAGGTGCGTCTGAACAAGATTGAGTTCAAGCCGCCCTATCGACCCACACTCGTCCTCGTTCAACATTTTGTGTGATGAATTTAAGCTTTTTTGTCCCCTCTGTCAACCTAGTTGTACGAACCCTGGTGGTAAATTCACCCTAATTACATTTAATATAATATTTTGGGTTTGACCCTCAAAGCAATAATAATTAGTTTTTATACAAGAATAAATTATATCTTATTTAGCACCATTTTTCGCACAACTAGAAGGACAGGATAATGCAAATATTTATTAAATCCACTTACCCTAATAACTCCTCTTTAACTTTTTCACTCACACGTATTCTCACAGCACTCATACTCTCAGTCTTCTTACTATCAGGATGTGCTACTCACAATTCACTCGCCCCGCCCTCATCAGATTCAGCAGAAAAAAACGAAAAACCATTTTCAAACACTCAATCAGGAACCACAAAAAGCGCAGAAAATACCCAAAAAAGCAGCATCGACACAAAAATAAGTGCACTCAACGAGGAAACCTCAGAACTAAATTTAAACCCCGAGGTAATTCACGGCACCCTGGATAACGGCCTCACCTATTACATCCAACCTAATCACAAGCCTGAAAATCGCCTCCAGCTACGGCTGGTAGTAGATGCAGGGAGCATACTCGAGCAGGAAGATCAACGCGGCTTCGCACATTTTGTCGAACATATGGCCTTTAACGGCACAGAGAAATATGAAAAAAACAGTATTATCGACTATCTTGAAAAAACCGGAATGAGCTTTGGCCCCGACATAAATGCATCTACCAGTTTCGACCAGACAATATATAAGCTTGACCTTCCTGTGGGCAACGGAATAACCTTACTTGGTAAAGGAGAAATAGGGGATACTCAAGAAAATTCCGCTAATTCAAAAGAAACAGAAAATACCATTGAAAAGGGCATAGACATACTGAAGGAATGGGCCTTTAGAATCGCCTTTTCACCGGAACAGGTGAAAGATGAAAAGGGAGTCATTATAGAAGAATGGCGTGGGGCCAGAAGTGCGGCAGCCCGTATGCGAGATGAATACCTTCCGGTACTTTTTCGTAATTCCCGTTATGCCGAAAGATTGCCCATTGGAAAGATGGACGTAATTCGTGCAGCCGGCCCTGAAGATCTTGCCGAATTCTATACCTCTTGGTATCGACCGGAACTTATGGCTATAGTCGCTGTAGGAGACATCGATCCGAATAAAATGGAAGCTCTCATTAAAGACACATTCGAAGGTGCCGCCACTACAGAAAAACCCACTACAGAAAAACAATCGAAGGGTCTACTCCCGGAACGTAAGAGCTTTTCAGTTCCCCCGGCGCAGGATATAGAGTTTGCAGTAGTCACCGATCCGGAGGCCCAGCAAACGCAACTACAGATGCTGAGCCTTCACTCGCCTTTTCGCTTAAAAACCGCACAGGACTACCGAACATCTCTTGTGCTCAGCATGTACGGCGAAATGGTACGGGCACGACTTTCGGAAAAAACAGAACAATCCGATCCTCCCTATGTGAACGGCTACTTCGGGGTTACACACTATTTGCGAAATAACGATGCTACAGTGTGGGGAGCAATTGCCCGGGAAGGGCAGGTTGAACGCGCTCTGAGCACCCTACTGGAAGAAGAACGCCGCATCAGCGAGTTCGGCTTTACCGGTAGTGAGCTGCAGCGCGCAAAGGACAATCTGCGCAGCCGCATGCAGCGGATATACGAGGAACGGGAGAAGACCGAATCCGGCAGCTTTGCCGGTGAATATATCCGTCATTTTCTCTCCGATGAAGCCGCTCCCGGAATTGAGCGTGAATGGGAACTCACCCAAAAATACCTTCCAGGGATAAGCCTCGACGACATTCGCAAAGTGCAGAAGGAAATTATTCGTTCGGAAGGTGCAAAAACTGCCATCATCACCGGACCTGAAAAGGAAGGCCTTCAATATCCCAGCCCGGAGAAGCTTAAACAGATTTATGATAAATCCAAATCCGTCAAGATTGAACCATACCAAGACGATTTCTCCGGACGAGAGCTAATTGACGAGCTTCCGGAGCCCGGTAGTATCGAATCGACCGAAACCGTCACGCTACCGGCATCAATTTTGAAGTCTGAAACTGAGTCTGAAACTGATGTTGAGTCCGACTCCGATGAGGAAATCACCTACCACAAGTTCACCCTCTCCAATGGTGCGAAAGTCGTGTATCAGCAAACTAATTACAAAAACGAGCAGGTCCTTTTTTCAGCCTTTAGCCCCGGAGGCGCCTCTCAAGTAGAAGATAAGGACTACTACGCCGCCGTCATGGCACCAAGCTTCGTACAAGCTGCGGGGTTAGGCGAGTATAGCCCGAGCCAACTGCAAAAGCTCACCTCCGGGAAGCAGGCAAAGGTTAGACCCACCATCGGCGATCTCACCGAAGGCTTCAGCGGCGAGGCAAGGCCGGAAGACCTTGAGCTGCTCTTCCAAAAGGTCTACCTTTATTTCACTTCTCCCAGGCGAGATTCGAATCTGTTTCAATCCTATCAGCAGCGGTTGCAAGGGGTCCTACAAAATCGTCGCAGCAATCCAGAAGTGCTTCTGAACGACGCAGTCACTAAAATGCTCTTCGATGATCATCCCCGCCGTCAACCCTACACCGCCGAGCGTATTTCTAAAATCACCGAGGACCAAGTCTATAGCATCTTCAACGAACGCTTTCCTTCACCCTCGGATTTTACCTTCCTCTTTGTCGGCAACCTCGACCCGCAGGAAATCAAGCGTCTGTCCGCTCTCTACCTTGGCTCAGTCGGGCCGGCTGACAAAGAAGCCACCCAAGAATCTCACCAAGCAGCAGCCGAAGCCCAAAACAAAGCCCAAATCGCTGCCGACAACAATAACCAAAACAGCAATCTCGAGACTTGGATAGACCGAGGAGTACGGTATACCGATACCGAGGATAGAGAAGAGGTCTATGCGGGAATCGCCAAAAAAAGCCGGGTAAACCGATTCTATTTGGGCAGCTATAACTGGAGTCTACAGCACAACAGCACCCTTACATCGCTGCGTAAACTCCTGGAAATCCGCCTGAGAGAAAAAATCCGTGAAGAAGCCGGGGGAACCTATGGCGTAGGGGTTTCTCTCTCCACCGACCGCTACCCCGTAAACAGATATCTCCTCTCCATTCGGTTCAGCTGCGACCCGGACCGGGTCGAGGAACTCAGTTCGATCATCGACACTGAACTGGCGTCCCTCATTGATCGGCCCACCGATACCGAATACATTGAGAAAATACGCAGCATCCGTAACAAGTCCTTCGAAGAAGCCCTGGAAAGCAACAGCTTCTGGCTTGGAAAACTGCAAAGCATTCAATTCCACCAGCTCGACCCTGAAAATGCTTTTTCCGTCGGTCGGCGCATCCAAAATACCACAGCATCATCACTTAACCGTGCCGCTCGCAGCTACCTCGGAGGGGCCACCACGCTTGAGGCAGTTCTCTTTCCGGAGTCTACACAGAAGCAATAAAGCTCTTAATCAGCGGTGTCCTTGTTCAAAAAGCCGGGACACCGCACCCCGCACTCACTTTTTTCAGAAAAAGTTCTATTTCTTTGAAGCAGATAAGCTTTATCTCCTGTCTATAATAGCAGGTATTCTCATTTTGGAAGTCCTAGGACTTCCAAAATGAGAATACCCACACCAACTTTAAGATAAACTACCTATCTTAAAAAAAATGTGAGCATTCGCA
>Ga0102938_10001963_pt1 | contig 15676 bp, 9 predicted proteins | sample SalPonR2_B_D2_MG_FD_84516 | JGI IMG/M metagenome (GOLD analysis project Ga0102938, IMG submission 84516) | Salt pond soil microbial communities from South San Francisco under conditions of wetland restoration - Salt Pond MetaG R2_B_D2_MG | ecosystem: Environmental > Aquatic > Marine > Intertidal...
GAACTCGCGTCCCAGAACATTGTGATAGACGGCCTTCGCAAAGTCTTCCGATGAGCTCGATAGCGGATACAGTGCTTGGGTTTCCATCTGCTCGAAGAAAAGAACGGCGATATCGTCCAAAGCCATGCCATTACCCAGCTCCGAGGCCCAGAACAACAGGCCCTTGCTGTCCGGGGCGCGATGAAAATAGGCCGTGTAGAGCTCTGTCAGCGCCGCGAAATCGCTCTCGGAAACCCCAGGCACATCGGTAAATTCCTGAAGCGCCCAATCGCTCTGGGCGAACGCAAGTTGCTCGATGCTTTCCAGGCGGTCTGTTCCATCGCCTTCCGGGTGTTTGTCCGTTATGAAGATACTATCTCCGGCCACTTCCACCAGATAGCGGTTCTGGCTGCCTGAATAGACAGCCGTATCATGTCCTTGACCCCCGGCCACGGTATCGTTTCCCGCACCGCCAACGAGAATATCGTCCCCGCCCTCCCCGGTGATCAGATCATCCCCATCCAGCCCGTGCAGAATCTCACCAGCGTCCGAGCCGCTCATAGTATCCGCCGCATCCGTGCCGGGAACACGCGACACAGCCTGGAAAACATTCGCCTGAAGAATATCAACGCCTGTGTTGCGCTGAATGATGTCGGCCAGCGAGGTCTGCTGAAGCGTGTCGGCAAAACTGGCCTCGAGCGGGTCGGCCAGTTCCAGGAAGCTTTGATCCGAAAGCTGCGTCCGATGAAACTGCTCCTGCAGAATAAAGGCAAAGAGAGGGCCTACCGACGCATTGGCAGGACGGTCCTCGACCAGACCGCCCACCCAGAGTCCCACGTCGAAAACCGAATCATAGACGGCGGCGAGATCAGCTTGCACATTCGGATCCGAGGTGATGACACCGAAATCGGACGGGTCAATCTCCGCCAGGTCCAGATCTCCCAAGAGGGCTGCGCGTATCTCGAGATACCGGCCCACCCCGTGATCCTGGCCACGCAGGATATTGAGGGCCGGCAGGCTGAAACCTCTGACCCCATCGGGCGCAAGCAGGAAGAAATTCAAGGCATCGATGACCTTGCCGTCGATTTCCTGTGCTGGAACCGCCGCCAGGCCCCGCAGGATGGGGTCCATGTTTCCATCGATAAGCGGGGCCGTGTTGAAAAACGCACCCGCAAGATCGAAGTCGGCGTGGCTCAAGTCCCGGCCACTTTCCTCCAATAACGCGATGATGTCGGACACCATCGTGTGACCGACCCGGAAAGCGGCCGTCGAGAATTCCGCGGATATCTGCCCATCGACTCCGCCGCCCGGCAACGCAAAATTCGTTTCGGCAGCCATGCGGGCCTGGTCCACGTCGTTGCCGGCCAGAAGCATGGGCAGCCAGGTCGTGTAGGTGATCCACTGGATTTCATATTCGACGATGGACCGGGCGGCGTTGAACAGACTTTCGTCATCCCACTCGGGATACAAGGCGGCCAGACGATCCACCCAATGGTTATGCTCGCGCACGAAAAGGGTCTGAAGCGCGAGCAGATTGATGTTCTCGTTGGCCCGAATGTCTCCCGCGAGGAAGATTGGGGCCTCTGATGCCTCTGCGCCGGCCATGACCTCCCCTTCGGCGGCGAAGGGCAGCAGGTCCAAAGCTTCCAGGGCTCCGTCCGACGTGCGCAGATACCCCCCTTCGTGGCTTCGCAAATCGGCCAGGCGGTCGGATGTTGAGCCGTAGATCATACTGGCGTCGAGCGCCGGCGTGACCTCGTTCACCGGCGCGCGCGGGTTTTCGGGAGAGGTGCCGCTGTCCGGATCGTAATTCGACCTGTGAAACGGCCCCACGAGCCCCGGAACATCAACGATTTCCCCTGAAGCTTCGCGGGTCAGGCTCAGGTCATGGTCTATGAACTGCCCCCAGTATACCAGAAACAGGGAAAATCCAGCGGAGCTGGGCATGTCCGCGGTCTGGTCAAAAATGGTCCGGGCCGCATCGACCGCTACATCGACATCGCTCAGAGCCGAAATGTCATCGCCGTAACGCGGCACCGTCAGGCGCAGGAGCGGATCAGGATCAGAAAGTATGGGCATCGCGAATATGTCCCGGTTCGAGACGGTATAGTAATATCACTACCCTACTCGTCCCTGCATCCGCGATCAATTTCGTCATGGTCTGCGCGGCCATTCCCTCACGCACGAGACATTTGTGCGTCCCAATCCGCACCCAAACCGACGATGGTGTCCCGTATAGCGCGTGTGCTGGTATAATCTCTCCCCTGATCACGCGGATTGCGGCCAATGCCTGGTCGGCATATCGGTGGCCCGGATGAAGGAGTGCGACAGCCGGACTCCTCGAGAGCATCTCGTCCAGGATGTTCGTGGCGGCCCAGGCGCTTCCGCGGGCATGATTGGCGATACAAGAACGCTTCGCGAAGGTATACAGTGAATACTATATCCAGCATCCCCGATGGGGACAAAGGGCAGGAGCCATTGGTGTGACCGCAACGGACCAGGCGGAAATCGTTTACGATCTGACGGAGGTTTTCGTCGCTTCCACGGGGAAATACCCGTTCTACGGCATTGTCCGGGTCGTGGAAGAAATCGGGCGGGAACTCTACCGGCTCGACCCAAAAATCCGGTTCGGGATCTTCTCTCACGGCTTTGGAAAGTTCTACGAGGTCTTTCCCAGCCTGGAGACCGAGAGTGGCGAGGTCCACCTGAACGTCCCGCAAGGCGTCCGGCAAATCCACCACCTGCGCACGCGGTTCCATACCAAGAACCACCTTCGGGATTTGTTCCTCCCCTTGATCCGGCCCGTGGTTCAGTATGAGAACCGGCGTCGTTGGGAACAGGCCGACATGGGCCTCACCGAACTCGATATGACTGGCAAGGTGCTTGTCTCAACCGGTCGTCCCAAGCACATGGTTGCAGCGCTTGATGCGCTCGATCAGGCCGGCATCTCCTACACCTTCGTCCCGCTCCTCCACGATATGTTTCCGCTGCACGACTACCTACCTGAAAAGCCGAAAAGATTTCCTCTGAATTTCATTGGCGACAATTGCCATGTGATCGCGCATGCCAGCAAGATCATCGCCATATCGGAGTTCACGCGACAGGATATCGGGAACTTTTCCCATAATGGGCTCCTTCCGCCGCTTCCGGAAATTGTCACGGTGCCCCTGGTCCAGCAATGCCTGCAGGGAAAAGAACCCGCCCGGATAGAGGTGCCGCAGCGTCCCTATATCTTGACGGTGGGTGCCACCCTCGGGCGAAAGAACCTCGAGGTTGTGCTGGAGGCCTTGTTGCTGCTCAAGGTCAAGGGGGCTTTTGCCCCCCACCTTGTTCTTGCAGGGGCACCGCGCAAGCATGTCCGGAAACACCTTCAGCACGAACGTTACGCCCCGATCCGGGATCTGGTGGAGAACGTGTATAACCCGGGTCAGAACGACCTTATCCGACTTTACGAGCACGCCATGGCGCTGATCCTGCCGAGCCGGATCGAAGGATGGGGTCTGCCGGCCGGAGAAGCGCTGTGGTGCGGCACGCCCCCGGTTTGCTCAACCGCTGCCGTGCTTCGGGAGGTTTGCGGGGATCTCGCGCTTTACTTCGACCCCAACCGCCCTGAAGAGCTTGCCGAAATCCTAACCCGCCTGCATGCGGACACGGCTTTCACCGTCGACCTTCGTGAGCGTCTCGCGGCAGCAAAACCAGAGTTTCGGACCTGGGCTGATGTCGCCAGGGATCTGCGGGCTGTTTTGCAGGCCTGCTAATTATCCATCGAAGGGCATCGGGATCTTATACTCGCACGGCAGCTTGGCTTGGTGACACAGCAACAGTCATGCACCGTCCAGATCGTCGTAGTAAACCATCGCCGGAAGATGTCTCCGCTGGTGCAATATCCGCAAGACGACCGGCTCGCCGCCTGTCGCGTCAACTGGTGAAAAGAAGATGATGTGCCGACCGTAGTTCATCGAGCGCATCCCTTTACCGAAGAGATCGCGACTGCGCCCCGATATCGGATTGGCTTCAATCTTCTCGAGCGCGCCCACCAGGCCGCGGTAGTAATCTAGCCATTGCGCCCTACCCCACTGTTCCACCGTGGAGATGCGGATATCCTCGAGGTCTTGTTGCGCCAGGTGGGAGAGCTTCAACGTTATACTGATTATGACGTATAGGCGTCAGGCTCGAAAGCTTTCGGATCAAAATCAGAAAAGCCACCCGCTTCCGCGGCAGCCATGGCGTCCTCAAGATCAACCTTCAACGCATAGAACTGTCGGGCACCATCCTTTTCCATCAAGAGACGAATACCAGCACGCACAACCTCGCTCGTGTTGGCGTAGGCACCAGACTTGATCTGCCCCTGCACGTATTCCTGCATGGGGTCGGTCAGATGAACGTTGGGCATGGGTTTCTCCTTGGTGTGCTCAATTGTAGCAGAATCTGACATATGCCATCAAAGCACTTGAGCGCCAAGAGCTACAGGTGAGTCGCCAGTTGCGCCTGTAGAAATTCTCGTTCCACGACGCTGTCTTGTAGGAGGCGTCGCCCTCTCCGGGCCAGAAGCGCTCGCCGGGCATCCGCACCAAACTGTCGTGCAACATGGACGATGCCATCGGCGTAGCGCGCAGGACCGTGGCGCGCAACAAGGCGCGCGCGGCCCGCTTCGCCAACTTGCCTCCCATACGCCCGGTCGGCAGCCAGCCGCTTCAGTAGTGCGCGTAGTGCATCCCCTTCGCCCTCAAGGGGAATCTTGAAAACCGTCTCGTCCGGGAGGCTTTCATACCAGCCCTGATCGGTCACCACGGACGCGGCCGCTGCATCCCATATGCGCAGCTGACTTCCCGAAGCCTCTCCCATCGTGGGATGGCGCAGATTGAAGACAAGGTGAGCCTCGGCAAGCGCGGCATCGAGCTCTTTCTCCTCCACGAATCCGTGCATCGCGACATGACCCGACAGGCCAAGATCTGCAATACGGTCGCGGATGTAGGAAGGATTCCAGACCTTTCCCATGATATCGAGCCGGAACGGGAGCTCATTCTTGAGATCGGAAAGGATATCGAGAACCTGATCAAGCCGGCGATTGGGGCCGATATAGCCGAACTGGACTAGGCGCAGCGGACCTTCAGCGGCCCGCTGGGCTCCGGGGTCGGATGTCGCCCGGAATGGCAGATCGAGCTGGTAGCATGGCAGAGCCTTCCTGCCCGCAACCGCTGTCCATGCGCCCGTCGTATGCGTGACCACCGAAACCGCGCGATCAAGCGTGACTTCAAAACCTGGCGCTGATGCGGAGACATCGCGGGCCGAGATCGTGCCAGCCAGCAGTCGTTCTGCGAGATCAAGACCTGCCTCTCCATACCACCGATGCATGTCTTCCCGGTAGGCCTTCTCGGACCACAGCCCGTTATGGATTGCGTCAAAACACAGTTCCTGAATGGCCAGGTCGTGCAGAACGATCACGGATGGAATGCGCCGCGCCAGACGAAGGAACCCGCTGTGAAAGACCCAGGAGTTTCCGATATGAACGAAGACCCGATCATTGCTGCCTATACCCGACCCGGATCGTGCGAGATCCATCGGGCTATGACGATCGGGATCGAGCCGATGCACCGGGCATATGTCTTCGAGAGCGGCATCCCATTCGGGCGCGTCCGTCCAGAGGACAAGCTCCGATCTGTCCGCCAGTTCCGGCAAGATGCGGGCGGAGTAATGCGCAATGTCCGTTTCCGCGGGAGGCAGCGGGGACACCCAATGAATACGAGGCTTGTCGGACCCGCTCATTCGTATGCCCTGGCTGCAAGGCGCAGAAAGGCCTGTTGCGAACATGGGACCGTCAGCGCAGGTGCCCTGCCCGTTCCGGAAAACGGGCCGACACCTGCCTGGAAGAGATGCAGCTTGAGATGGCCGTCGGGCTTACCCGCCTGGTCGGGATCGAGGCGAAGCCGTATGCCCTGCTCCGCGCCGGGGGCCACAGGCTCGGTCAGGAGTTCGAGAACAACCTGGTGCACGAGCGTCCCCGTCGCGTCGATCCACTGGGCCAGGATGCAGGTTGCCCCCTTCCCTTCGACCGGCCACCATGTCGGCGACGTATTGACCGCGACAAGCTGCGCAAGGCCGGTTTCAGGCTCTGTTTTCTCCAGCCGCAGCTCTCCGGACATCCGAACCGGATCGCCATGATAGAAGCGCTCAGGGGCACCGCTCGGCGTGCCGGTCTTGCGACCGAGATAGAAGATGGTCTCGCCGCGCAGGGACAGCGCGTCGTCACGGGCGACCAGCATCTCGGCTGTGCCCGGATCGATGCCATCGTCATAGACATCGGCCGTGAACAGACATCTCGTCTCAAAGCCGACGGCAGCACCAAGCGCCTCGACCTCTCCCGGAGCGTATTCACGATTGTGCCGTCCGTAGACCCCGCCAGTGGGCACGAATATGCCAAAGGAATACGGCGCAAGACGGTTCAACACCTTCCAGACGCCGCGATGACTGGTCACGTTGGGTGTCGTGATCAGGATATGGCCGCCGGGCTCCAGGACGCGCGCAGCCTCGCTGAAGAAGAAATACGGGTCGAGCGCGAGGTGCTCGAGAATCTCCATCCCCAGAACAAGGTCGAAAGCCCCGGTTTCGAAGGGCCAGCGATCGCGCTCGGAGTTGGCCGGGGAAAGGGCCATATCGAAATCGGGGATCCCGTCGGACCGGCTTTTCACATGCTGGTGCCAGGGCTCCGGCCCTTCCCAAAGCCCGGCCATTTCCACGCCCGGCCAGAGATTGGCCATGAGCGCCTCGAAAACCAGCGGCGGAAACACCCCGACATCCAGCACCCGTTTCGGGGACAGCTCCCGCAGCGTCTCGAGTGTCGTCAGGAACCGCGGCCAGTGGGTTCCGAGATAGTCGACGAGACCCGGTTCCACGGTCGGCCTGTCGAGCCCAAGCTTATCGGGCAGGAGGTCGAAGACATAGGCGTCCAAGACATCGGCGACAGACGCGAAGGGCAGGTTCACGGACGGCTCCGGCGGCGCAACCGCGCTGCGCAACGTTGCCACCGCTTCGCTCCGGGTCGAGTGTTTTCCCGCAGCCTCCGTTTCAGCCCCGAGAGACGCCTTGGGCGTCTCCACAGCCTGCGCCACCGCGCTGCCGGTCAGCGTCTCGACCACATTCTCCCAACCGATTTTCATCGCCCGGTAACGCTCGAGCCCCCCCTGCCCCATCTTCTCGGCCAGAGCCGGATCCTCCATGATCCGGTCAAAGGCTCTCCCGAGCCTGTCGGGTTTCGGGGCGACAACCAGGCCCTGGGCTTCATGCCCGATAAACTCCAGCGGGCCTCCTGAATCGGTGACCGTGATGACCGGTTTGCCCGAGAGCATCGCCTCCAGCGTGATGTATCCGTAGTCCTCATCCTGGGGGACAAAGACCACGGCCCGGGCACCGGCATAGGTGCGGATGAGCGTTTCATCGTCGATACCACCCAGCCAAGTGACGCGGTCGGCCACCCCCAGCTCACGCGAGAGCGTGTGGAGCTGCTTCTGATACGCCGGATTTTCCGCAATGCCCGCGATCACCAGATGAGGTGACGACGCTGCGCTGGCCAGAGCTTTCAGAATCAAGTCCAGGCGCTTGGACGGATTGATCCGGCCGGGCGCGAAGAGGTAATCGCCTGTATCTCCCTGAACCAGCCGCTCGGCGAGCGGTGGCGGATGATACAACGGACGTGCAGAAAGCCCCAGATATGTCTCCAGACGTGAGGCAACGTTGCGGGAATTGGCATAGACGGGATGCGCCGTCGCTGTCAGCGCGGCACGATCCTCCTCGTGTATAAGATCCCGCAGGGCCGCGCCGTCGGGGTCGTGCAACAGGTCAGACGTCCCAAGCGTCCACTGGTCGTATGCCTGGCGGTGCTGGTGCAGAATCCAGAATGCCTTGTTTGGGTGCCGCGCCAGATAGGCCGGAAACTTCAACCCGATCATCAGGTCAATCGGAACGCCCTCGAACTCGGACAGGTCCGTCAACTTCGCCGCCAGTATGCTGTCGGCCAGAACGGTGCCAGGATACCATTTGAACGGCAGGGTAATCTCAACAGCCTCGTGTCCGTAGCGGTTGAGCGCCTCGCACAAGCTGGCGGCATGCCGCTCTGCCCCGCCGGTCACGAAGGGCACTTGTGTGCGCACCACCCCCACGCGCATCAGGCCGGGTCTCCCACCGGCCTGGTGCCCAGAACCGCCAAGTCCTGCGCGCCGAAAAGAAGCTGCGCCAACTCGTCATCGAAGCCGGGACGCGCAAGGAATTCATTGAGCCGTTCATGCGGGTTGAGACCTCGGGTTTCGACGGGATGGAACCCAACTGTCTCGAACAGGATGCCCAGAACCTGCTCGGGCATCGGCTTGATATGCGTCGGGTCGGTATGAAAGGTCGTCGCGCCGACAAGAACATTTCGCGTATTGGGGGTCTCGAACAGCAAGATGCCGCCGGGCGCTAGAACGCGCAAGGCCTCCCGCGTGATCCATGCCACAGTGTCAAAGGGCAGGTGTTCCACGACATGATGCGCCGAGATGACAGACAGGCTCGACGCCGCGGCTTTTGACAGGACGTCCACTGCCTCGCCGTTTTTCACGTCGAGACCCATGGTGCCCGGGGTTTCCACCTGCGCAGGATTGATGTCGATCCCGGATGCAGCAATGCCGACCTCCGCGAGAAGTTCCAGCCATTCGCCGCGCCCGCACCCGATGTCGAGAACGGGAAGATTCCCGGTCCGGATCGCGGCCGCCTCCACGTCGGGCAGATATGTCCGCAGACGGCGCTTGATCTCCGAGCGGCTCCCCCTGTAGCGGTTCTCGAGGCGGTGGTAGAACGTATCCCTGAATGCCCGGAAGCCTTCCGTTTCCGTGATGGTGATCTCCGGTTGAGAACCCTTGGAAACGACGGAAGGTGCAGCACCTAATGCACCCCCATGCAAAAGCAGTTGATCGATCCGGCGTGAAAGGTCACTGAAGCTGCGAGCCGCCTCGGCATGGAGTGCCTGACCGAGTTCCTTTTGAACCGCGAGCTGATTGTTCTGCTCTTCGATCCTGCCTTCCAGTCTGCCGACGGCTTCGTGCAAAGCGCCCAGACTCTCCAGCTGCCCTTCCAGTTCTTGGATTCTTCGCTCGTTCTGCTCCCCGGTTCTCAGGCTGCTTTTGGCCATCCATTCGGTGCGGCCCAGCTTGAAGATTGCCGAAAGGTAGCGCTCCAGTCTCTTGAGAGGTTTCAACGCGGGCCTCCTTTCCCGTTTTGCGGTCTCGGGACCGCCACCCTCGGCATCTGCCTCGGACAATCTCTGCTGCCCTCTACGGGCTGCACAGGGCACCTGCAATCGCTCGATCGGCGAAGGCTGGAACGCGGCGAAAAGACCAGGAGGGGCATGCTGCGGGCGCGTCATGATCGGACCGATGAAGAACGTGCCATCAGGGGCGCCCCTCGCGTTCTGCCCATTTCCGACAGAACCCGAGAAATGCCTTGTCTGGATTTCTGGGAGCGTCCAGCCCGCCATCGGCCATCCATGCCCGCCACTCGCGTTCGAGGTAGTAGATGTCCCAGCCCGGTGCGCACTCCCGGGCTGTCGCATATGTGGCGGCACCAAGCTGGACCGACAGCCCTTCCCGCCCGGGGTCCTTCTCTGTCAGGCTGTCCGACATCCTGTTGACGAAAATGACCGTCATGTCTTCCAGGCGGATCGCATAGTCGGGAATATGATCGTATTTTTCATCCTGCTTCACGATATTGGCGACCAGGCGCCGGAACTCCCGAGGTGTCGAGGCCGAGCCGCACTTGCGTTGCAGGACCGGCAAGGATATGCGCCACTCGGCCTTGCGACCGCAATGTTTTCGGGCCAGTTCGTAAAGACGTCGTTCGAGCGGCTTTCGCAGCCGGAAATAGTTCCGGTGCAGGGTGAGAACCTCCTGAGCCTGGATCGCGTTGAAAACCCAGTCAGACAGCTGGATTTCGATTTCCTGCATGCGTCCGTCACGGGTTTCACGCACGATACGGGCGCGGTCAATGATCGAGAACACATCGAACTGCTCTTCGCCACCGGTCACGATATTGGTCTCGATCTGGGTGCCCTGAAGCCGGATCATGGCCGCCCGCAAGCCTTCGTAGCCCCGACCGTCCGTGACCCGGTTCGTTGCCTTCAGCATGTCATATGCTTTGAGGCGAACTGTCCGGGACGGGGTCCGTCCTTCATTCAGCGCAGCCATAAGCTGGCTGATACAATAGATCAGGACATCGCGGTCATGGATCGTGGCCAACCCGTCGGCTGACGGCTTCACCTCGACATAGCTCTTGCCGGACTCATCCTCGTAGCGACGGATGCGGTAATCCGGTTTCGTCGAAAGCGAAAATATCGGGTGCGCCATGGAGGCCATATCCCCTTTCGGAGCCGCATCGAAGATGTCGCAAACGAAGAAATCCCCCTGCTGCTGCCGGTCTGGCAGCAACGGCGATCGTATCTCTTTCGTGATTTCACCCACCATGGCCCGACATTCGTGATTTCACCCACGCTCGTCAAGGTCTTTCGTGATTCTACACACGTTCTTTCGTGATTCTACACACGTTCTTTCGTGACTCTACACACACCCCCCGTCGAAAAGGCGTTTGATACCAAAGTTTTACAGAGCAAATTTTCAGCGTAACACTCTATTAACACATATTTAACACAGGGAGACGGCTCCGATAGCCTGTGGATAACTCCCTAAAATCCTTATTCGAACCGAATCGACAGATGCTGAGAAAGACGCAGGAACAGGTCCGTAAGACAGCTCGGCCAACCAACCGCAGGGTCAATTTTCCTGGGACGCCTTGTATAGGCTCCAGGCCTCTTCAATGAGCACTCCCTGTTGCACACCACGTCGTTTGGCCTCCTCCGAAATCTCGCGAGCGACATCTGGAAGAACTTTGGCATGAACCTGACCGGTCCTGGGACTTGGCTTGCGTCCACGTTTCTTGCGTGGTGCCCGTTCAACGAACCCATGTTTCTCACCAACACTGTCACTTCGAGATACTGTTTTCAGGCTCGCATCCTTGTTCCTGGTCCGCAACTTACCCAAGTCTATCCGGAACGGATTGTCTTCACTCATCTCAGCCCTCCCCGGTCAATCGTTTGTAGACCTGTTCAGAAAATGCTCGCGCGTTGTCCCTGGCCCCGGTCATGTTTCCCTGGGGCGGGATCGATCGAAGGTCTCCTCCGAACTCGAAAATGGCGGAAAACGCAGCTCTCTCCATGAGGGGCGGCTCGATGAGATCCACCCCCTGCCCGACCAGCGACGCAGCGATCCCTTTATGCTGCTTGGATTTCACCGCCTTGGTCATGGTAAACACGACTGCATGCTGGATCGAGCGATCAAGCGCTTCCTCTTCTTCGGCAACGAGTTGCAACGCCCGGGCACCGATTGTCGCATCCAGAGTTGTCGCACGCATGGGTGTAATCACCAGGTCGGCCTGTGAAATGGCACGAGAAACGAGTCTCGAGGCAACCCCTTCCAGATCGACGATGACGATATTGCCGTCAGTGTCACGCGACTTGATCTGGCGGATGATACTCGACTCATCGATATCCGACAGAACGGCGATCCGCGGTGGTAGCGATGATCGCGACGCCCAAAGGGTTAGAGACCGGTTCGGATCACAATCCAGCATGACCACCTCCGCGCCAGCATGTGCCAGCTCTGTGCCGAGAAGGATCGCGGTAGTGGACTTTCCCGCCCCCCCCTTGGGAGAAGCAATGACAATGGTCGGCATGGCATACCCTTTTAAGTTACCCGATATCTTTTGTAACCGGATAATTTAAGTAATCCAATATAAATAAATATCCGGTAACTACAATTATCCGGTAATCGTATACGAGCGACGAGTCACGCCTCAGCATCAGGCAAACAGTCCATCCACACAGCACAAAACACCCCTCGGATGGCATCTGCAGGCCTGTCTCGCAAAATTTTTTCCATAAATTTGTTATTATTTTTCATAGCCTTACGTGGAATATGTCATCTGGTATATAAATCACTATACTTCGTTCTTGAGTGGGGGTCTCAAACTCGCTAAACATTGCGACAGCAAAGGCCGTATTGCGTCTTGTCGGGGCAATTGTTCCGAAACCGACAACAACGATGTGGCGCGGCTGCAAATATAGTCTGACAAATGCGAGGGTGCATACCATGGCGACTACTGCTCAAATCAACGCAATCTGCGGTCTTTACGTGGCGTATTTCGACCGGGCCGCGGATCCCGAGGGTCTCCAGTTCTGGATCGATCAACTCGACAACGGTCGTGATTTCGCAACCATCTCGCAGGACTTCGCCAATTCCCAGGAAGCGCGCGATATCTACCCCTTCCTGAACAACCCCGACGTGGCCTCGCCCGGGGCTTTCATCACGTCGATCTACGCCAACCTCTTCGACCGCGCACCCGAGTCCGAGGGGCTGACATTCTGGACCAACGTTCTTGAATCCGGTGCCGTCGCGCCCGGCGACATGGTCGAGGCAATTCTGCTTGGTGCCCGCGATGATTTTATCGATGGCGAGCTTGTCCAGGACAAGACCATCGTCGACAATAAGATCGAAGCGGCAAAATATTACACCGAAGAGGCGGCCAGCACCCCGGGCTTCGAGTTCGATCAGACGGCCTACAACGCGGCGCGCGCCGCCATCAACGGCGTCGACGAGACCGAAGCCAGCGTCGATACGTCGAAATTCGACACCGACAATTTCATCGGCCAGGCCGGCAACCAGACCAGCGGCACCCACACGCTGATGGAGCAGAAGATCCTCGTATCGCCCGAAGTGGTGACCGAGCAGCTCGTCACCAACACGGTGCTCTACTGGGGCTTCAATCCGCACGGCCATGACGAGACCGAGGGCGTCGATAACACCGCCGAGCCCAACACCAACAACCTGACCAACGAGGGCATCGAGGATGGCGGCATTCCAGCCGCCGAGTTCTTTGGCGATGGCGGATTCCTCGATCAGCGTGCAAGCCAGCAGTTTGCCGGGGTTGACGCTATCAATACTGACGTTGACGACTTCCCTTTTCAGGACGTTGATTTTAGCAACGGTATCCGTGACGTTACCATCACTGCGAATGCCGCTGACGGGACTGGTGGTGTCATCACCTTCACCTTCCCGGATGGTTCCTCGGACGATATCGCGCTCGGCACCCAGTATTTCGAGCTGCTCCGCGACCTGATCTTCGACGCTGAGGGCAACAGCCGCTTCTTCGAGAAGGAAGTCGCGGCTGATGTGACCGTCTATGTGGATGACGAGGGCAATGTCACGCTCGATTCCGATGATGACAATAATGACTCGATCGGCACCATCGACGCCATCCTCGAGACCGTCGAGGACGCCGTCTATGCCACGGTTCCGCTGATTCTGACCCCGACGCAGAACAACAATGCCACGCAGGAGCGGGCCTTTACCGACAGCGACGGTGTGAATGACACCATCGTCGCGGGCCGTCTGGAGCTGCTGCACAACGCCTTCATCGACGCGGGCCTCGGCTTCAACACGCTGGAAATCGAGGCCAAGGGCTATTTCGCCCAGGCCAAGCAGCTCAAGGGCATCCAGCAGATCAACATCCACCAGCTGCCCAACATCTACACCGATGACCTGCTGGATGAGGATGGCGACGGCGAGATCGATCTCGGTGCCGAGAACCTCTTCCCGAACCTCAGCGCCGATGGCGCGTTCGATAACGACTCGATCATCGACATCAGCCGCGCCACCGATCTCGAGTCGCTGACCCTCACGCAGGGCGATTTCGAGGATCTCAACGGCTCGGGCGGAAATAGCAACGTCGAGATCGATCCCGGCGATCTGACCGTGACCGGGATCCGTAATGGGGCCACCGCCGTCGTGGATGGCAACTGGAGCGAAGGCGACCTGCGCCTGAACTATTCCGAGCTTCAGGGCGACGGCGTGTATGTCGTGTTCAACAACCTGCACATGGATGAGACTTCGGACCTCGAGGTGGCGCATAACGCCACCAAGCTGACCATCGAATCCACTGGCGGCGGAAACTATATCTACGACGGTAACCTCGGTCGTGATGGCACGGGCTCTGATGTGGGCGAAGGGCTGAACACCCTCGTCATCACCGGCGATGCGCATCTGCACATCGACCAGAACATGAGCCTGACGTTCAACGACAATACGCCGATCACGATCGACGCTTCGGCCAACACTGGCGGTGTCGATCTGAACTTCTCCTACAGCGAGAAGGTCACTTTCGTCGGCTCGCAGTCCGATGACCGTCTGTCGGTCTACACCACTGACAGCGATATCGATGTCGGCATTTCCCCGATCAATGACGACCAGGAGGTCGTGATCGAGGGTGGCGTTGGCGACAACTACTACAATATCGGCGCCGGCGGAGACGGCGGAATGGGAAGCGGCGGCGGAAATTCCAACGGGAGCTCCCTTGCCATCAATTCCGTCATCATCACCAATGCCGATGGTAACAACAATTACGAGATCAACGCGAATACCGCATCGGTGACGGCCGGCGATGGCGACAACTTCTTGCAGGGCGGGGCAGGGCACCTGACTGCCAACTTCGGCGACGGTGACAACCGGATCAATCTCGCCCTTCGGGATGCCGAGGACGAGCCGGTCGTGGGTATCGACACGGTCGAAACCGGCGCGGACATCACGCTGGGTGATGGCGCAAACCATGTCACGATCCAGACCAATGATGATCTTGATGGTCTTGAAGGCGGTGACGTGGCGTCGGTTGGAAACGCCATCGACACGCCCGAGATCAACATCACCGCGGGCAATGGCGGTAACACGATCCTGCTGCCCCAGCTTCCTGTCGACCTCGCCGGTGACAGCGTGTCGCCCGTCGCTCTCACGAAGATCAACGTGACCACCGGCGATGGCAATGACACCATCCTTGCCGCCGGTGCCGAGATCACGATCAATTCGGGCGGCGGTGATGACGAGATCACCCTTCTCGGCGTCAGCAACGACGTCGTGACCGAGTTTGCCCAGGTGGACGGTTCGGGCGGCTGGGCCCCGGCGCCGGCCGGCTATAACGGCCTCTCGCTCGCCGAGGACGGCACGTTCCTCTACAACGGCTTCGCGGCCAGCACCTTTGGCGCCAAGATCGTTATCGATACCGGGCCGGGCTCGTCCACCATCAACCTCGGCGCGTTCAACGACTCGCTGGCCGAAGTGTCCGGCAATATCGTGGCCGACGAGGGCTCGTCGATCACCGGTGAGGACATCACGCTCTTCGTGAACACCCATGCCGATCTGCGCGCCGCAAGCCTCGATGGCATCACCCAGATCATCATGGACGATGACAGCAGCCTCTTCGCGGGCCAGGGAAGCATCGGCGATGGCGGCCAGTCCGCGCAGGACACCGAGGGCGAGCAAAGCGAATTGCCCGGTGACACCAAGGCCTCCAATATCGCCAGCCTGACCCTGCTCGACAGCCAGGTGGCCGCGCTTGGCGCGGGCGTCTTCTCGACGCAGGGCGCGACCTTTGGTGCACAGAGCGTGCTCAACATCGTGATCACCGAAGACACGGAACTGAGCGATCTCATCGACCTCAGCGCGCTCAGCAGCTCGGTCAAGCTGGCCTTCGTCGTCGAGGATGGCGCGACGCTCACGATGACCGCCGAAGAGCTGCACACCTACGTGGCGCCGAATGGCATCGCCGTGGATGAGCTCAACGGCTTCATCGA
>Ga0102938_10001964_pt1 | contig 15669 bp, 11 predicted proteins | sample SalPonR2_B_D2_MG_FD_84516 | JGI IMG/M metagenome (GOLD analysis project Ga0102938, IMG submission 84516) | Salt pond soil microbial communities from South San Francisco under conditions of wetland restoration - Salt Pond MetaG R2_B_D2_MG | ecosystem: Environmental > Aquatic > Marine >...
CGCTGTCAGGGTCGTCTTGCCGTGGTCAACGTGCCCTATCGTGCCGACGTTGACGTGGGGTTTGGTACGCTCAAATGCTGCTTTTGCCACTTTTGTTCACCTCTGTGAGACAGCCCGAATCAGCTGGTTTGGTTTTTGGAAATAATTTCTTGGGCGACATTCGCGGGAGCCTCTGCATACTTGCGAAACTCCATCGTGTAGGTGGCCCTGCCCTGGGTTGCGCTGCGCAAATCCGTCGCGTAACCGAACATTTCAGCCAGGGGTACATCGGCATTAACCACTTTGCCGGAATGGATTTCAGTCATGCCACCAATAAGCCCTCGGCGACGGTTCAAATCGCCGACAACATCACCCATGTTCTCCTCGGGCGTGACCACTTCCACGGCCATAATGGGTTCCAGCAAAACTGCGCCGCCTTCCTTGGAGAGCTTTTTGGTCGCCATGCTGGCGGCAATCTTGAAGGCCATTTCGTTTGAGTCCACATCGTGAAACGAGCCGTCATACAGGGAGGCTTTCAGGCCAAGCAACGGATAGCCGGCGAGTACGCCGTTTTTCATCTGCTCCTCGATACCTTTCTGCACCGCGGGAATGTATTCCTTGGGAACTACACCGCCCACGATCTCGTTAACGAACTCCAGACCCTCGGCGCTTTCGTCTTCCGCGGGTTCAAACCTGATCCAGACGTGACCGTACTGACCGCGACCGCCAGACTGCCGCACAAACTTCCCTTCAATCTCGGAAGTGTTACGAATAGCCTCGCGGTAAGCGACCTGCGGTTTACCGATGTTGGCCTCGACGCTGAACTCACGCCGCATTCTGTCGACGAGAATGTCCAGGTGCAGTTCGCCCATACCCGAGATGATCGTCTGTCCGGTTTCCTCGTCCGTCTTGACCCGGAAAGATGGGTCTTCCTGTGCGAGTTTGCCGAGTGCAATGCCCATTTTTTCCTGGTCCGGTTTTGACTTGGGCTCCACCGCAACCGATATCACAGGCTCGGGGAATTCCATACGCTCGAGCACTATCGGGTTGTCGGTGTCGCAGAGCGTGTCACCGGTTGTTACGTCCTTCAGGCCCACCGCTGCGGCTATATCGCCCGCCAGTACTTCCTTGATTTCTTCCCGGCTGTTGGCGTGCATCTGGACCATCCGGCCCACACGTTCTTTCTTCTCTTTCACCGAGTTGAAAACGCCGGTTCCGCTTTCCAGTTTGCCAGAGTACACACGGAAAAACGTGAGCGTTCCCACAAACGGGTCGGTCGCGATCTTGAAAGCCAGCGCCGCGAATGGAGCACTGTCATCGGCCTCGCGCGTTGCCCGCGTGCGGTCCTTATCCAGCAACTCACCTTCAATTGCCCGCACTTCAGTGGGTGACGGCAGATACTCGATAACAGCGTCCAGCACGGCTTGCACACCCTTGTTTTTGAATGCGCTACCGCCCAGCACAGGAACGATTTCATTGGCCAACGTGCGAATACGGATGCCCCGCTTGATCTCGGCTTCGGTGAGTTCCGTACCTTCCAGGTACTTATCCATATACTCATCTGTGGCCTCTGCGGCGCTCTCGATGAGAAACTCGCGCATTTCCGCCACCTGCTCGGCCATGTCGGCAGGAACCTCCTGGTACTCGAAGGTCATCCCCTGGTCTTCCTGGTTCCAGATGATGCACTTGTTCTTGACCAGATCGACAACACCCCTGAAATCGTCTTCCGAGCCGATCGTCATCTGCAATGGCACAGCGTTGGCATTCAGCCGCTCTCTCAACTGCTTCACCACGCTCATGAAGTCTGCGCCGGCTCGGTCCATCTTGTTCACAAACACCATGCGGGGCACTTCGTACTTGTTGGCCTGGCGCCACACCGTCTCGGTTTGCGGTTGCACGCCTGAGGAACCGCAAAGCACGACTACCGCGCCGTCCAGCACCCGCAGCGAACGTTCAACTTCAATGGTGAAGTCCACGTGCCCGGGCGTATCGATTATGTTCACGCGATGCTCGTCGAACTGGGCATCCATGCCACTCCAAAAGCAGGTAGTAGCCGCAGAGGTAATCGTAATACCCCGCTCTTGCTCCTGTTCCATCCAGTCCATCGTGGCTGCACCGTCATGTACCTCACCCATGCGGTGCGATAGGCCGGTGTAAAAAAGAACGCGCTCTGTGGTGGTCGTTTTACCTGCATCCACATGCGCACAAATCCCGATATTCCGATACCGGTTGATAGGAGTCTTACGAGCCACGATTAAATCCCCAATAGCAGGTTGCAGAACAGAAAACTAGAAACGGTAGTGAGAGAACGCCTTGTTCGCTTCAGCCATTCGGTGAACATCTTCACGCTTCCTCACGGCATTTCCTTTCCCCTGGGAAGCATCAATGATTTCACCAGCGAGGCGCTGACGCATAGACTTCTCGCCCCGGGAGCGCGCGTACTCCACCAGCCAGCGCATGGACAAGGCAATGCGTCGAGCCGGCCGAACTTCAACCGGCACCTGGTAAGTGGCACCGCCGACGCGACGGGATTTCACTTCGACCATGGGAGCGATGTTTTCCAGCGCTTCGTCAAAGGCTTCTATGGGATCCTTACCCAGACGTTCCTTCACAAGGTCCAGCGCACCATAGACAATCGTCTCAGCGACAGATTTTTTGCCGCTGACCATCACATGGTTCATGAACTTTGCCAAAGTAACGTTACCGTACTTTGGATCGGGCAGAACTTCCCTTTTTGCTACTACTCGTCTTCTTGGCATGTGCTTGCTCTTTCTCTCTTCAGGTTGCCCGGACACCAACCTGCCACAAAAGCGGGGGAGGCAGGGTTCCGGCCTTACTACTTACAGAAATGACCCGGTTGGTCCGGGCCCGGTGATACTACTTCTTTACTGCTTCGGCCGTTTGGCGCCGTACTTGGAACGACCGTTGCGACGATCTGTCACGCCGGACGTATCGAGGCTGCCACGCACGGTGTGATAGCGAACACCCGGCAGGTCCTTGACCCGACCTCCACGTATCAGCACCACACTGTGCTCCTGGAGGTTGTGCCCTTCGCCCCCGATATAGGAAGACACCTCATAACCATTTGTCAGGCGGACACGACAGACCTTCCGCAGCGCGGAATTCGGCTTTTTCGGTGTAGTGGTGTAGACACGCGTACATACGCCACGCCGCTGAGGGCAGCTCTGCAGCGCGGGCACGTCACTCTTTTCAACCCTGCGCTTTCTGGGCTTACGAACCAATTGGTTGATCGTTGCCATCCAGTTACAACTCCAAATAAATATGCTTCCAGCTCTCGGCCGGCGTTTTTTCCAGCTTTCCCGCGCCGGAACGCGAAACACCACTAAACACCCCAAAACAGGGAGGCGGCATTCTATAGACGCAGTTTGTGGTAGTCAAGCAGCGAGGCCATTAGCCCCTCCGCACTGCACTGCCACGGCGCTCCCATGCCACCTTTCGGGGCTCCCCCCGCAGCGCGGGGGGCGCTCCCCGCTAGTCGTCTGCCTGAAGCGCCTCGGTGAGCGCCGCTTCTATCTCTTGCGCCGAAACGACAGACTCGGATTCGCTCTCCCGCACCCGCTTGCGCTCTGCGTGGTAAGCGAGCCCTGTGCCGGCCGGAATCAGCCGCCCGACTACAACGTTCTCCTTCAAGCCACGCAGGTAATCGCGCTTGCCGGTGACCGCTGCCTCGGTGAGAACCCGAGTGGTCTCCTGGAACGAGGCGGCGGAGATAAAGCTCTCTGTTGCCAGAGATGCCTTCGTAATCCCCAACAGTTCCCGTTCGCCAGTGGCCGGTACAAGCCCTTCCGCCAGTAGCCGTTCGTTCTCCTCCAGCAGCGTCGTGTACTCAACTTGCTCGCCCTTGATCAGGCTCGAGTCACCGGAGGAAGTGATGATCACCTTGCGCAACATCTGGCGAACAATAACCTCAATGTGTTTGTCGTTGATTTTCACACCCTGCAGGCGATACACCTCCTGGATTTCATTGACAATATATTTCGCCAGTTCCTCGGTACCCTTCAAGCGCAGGATATCGTGCGGATTGGGGGCGCCTTCGGACGCAACTTCACCCTTTTCCACGTGCTCACCTTCAAACACGGACATGTGGCGCCACTTGGGTATTAGCGCCTCATAATGATCGGAGCCATCCGCAAGCTGCTGGCCGTCCATCGGCGTGATAATCAGGCGACGCTTGCCCTTGGTCTCCTTGCCGAAACTGACGGTACCAGTGATTTCGGCGAGAATGGCGGGCTCTTTGGGCTTGCGCGCTTCGAACAGATCCGCCACCCGAGGCAGACCACCGGTGATATCCTTGGTCTTCGAACCCTCTTGCGGGATACGGGCAATAACATCGCCCGCACCGATCCTGGCGCCGTCTTCCAGGGAAACCAGCGCCAACGGCGGCAAGAAGTAGTGCGCCGGCACATTTGTGCCCGCCAGCAACAGATCCTTGCCCTTGTCATCGACCAGTCCCACTGCGGGCCGAATGTCCTTACCCGCTACCGGCCGCTCACCGACGTCCATCACCTCGATATTCGACAGGCCGGTCAATTCATCGGTCTGCCGTTTGATCGTAATACCGTCATCCATACCACTGAACTTCACGGTACCCGCCACCTCGGTAATGATCGGGTGGGTATGCGGATCCCAGCTGGCAACCGCCTGGCCCTTGCTCACGGCTTCGTTGTCCTTGGCTTTCAACACGGCACCGTAAGGCAGTTTGTAGCGCTCTCGCTCCCGACCCATGCTGTCAAGCACAGACAGTTCACCCGAACGGCTCACGGCAATCAGGTTGCCATCACTGCGCTCAACCGTCTTCAGGTTATGCAGGCGTACAACACCGTCGTTCATAACTTCAATGTTGTCCTGAGCCGTCGCGCGCGACGCCGCACCACCAATGTGGAAAGTACGCATGGTCAGCTGGGTGCCGGGCTCACCGATCGACTGCGCAGCGACAACACCCACGGCTTCACCCATGTTGATGCGATGTCCCCGGGCAAGGTCACGGCCATAGCAGGCAGAACAGATACCGTGCCGCGTTTCACAGGTAATGGGCGAACGCACTTCGATCTCATCAATGCCCATCTCTTCAAGGCGCTTGATCCAGAGCTCGTCCAGCATGGTGTTGGCGGTAATGGCTATCTCATCAGCGCTGCCGGGCTTGTAAACATCCTTGGCCACCTGGCGACCCAGTACCCGGTCACCCAGTGATTCGATGATATCGCCACCGTCAATTACCGGCGTCATCAACAGGCCCGCATCAGTTCCACAATCTTCCTCGGTAACTACAAGGTCCTGCGCAACATCAACCAGGCGACGTGTCAGGTAGCCCGAGTTGGCCGTCTTCAAAGCCGTATCGGCAAGACCTTTGCGCGCGCCGTGCGTGGAAATAAAGTACTGCAGTACGTTCAGGCCTTCACGGAAGTTTGCGGTGATAGGCGTCTCGATAATCGAGCCATCCGGCTTGGCCATGAGCCCGCGCATCCCCGCGAGCTGGCGTATCTGCGCAGGTGAACCCCGGGCGCCGGAATCCGCATAGATGTACACCGAGTTGAAGGAGGCCTGCTCCTCCTTTTTGCCTTCCTTGTTGATCACCGACTCTTTTGAAAGCCCCTCCATCATGGATTTCGACACCAGGTCATTTGCACGCGACCAGATATCGATAACCTTGTTGTACTTCTCACCCTGGGTTACCAGGCCCGCGGAGTACTGCTCTTCAATTTCGAGCACCTCGGCTTCGGCGCGCTCGATGATAGCGGCCTTCGCTTCCGGGATTTCGAAGTCGTTTACGCCAATGGAAGAACCGGATCGTGTGGAATACTCATAGCCCGTGTACATGAGCTGGTCGGCAAAGATCACCGTGGCTTTCAAGCCGACCGCGCGGTAACACTGGTTGATGATCCGGGAAATCGCCTTCTTGGCCATATCCTGGTTGACCATCTCGAAAGCGAGACCTTTCGGCACTATCTCCCACAACAGCGTCCGGCCAACCGTGGTGTCCGCAATAAAGGTGCGCGAATTGGTGTCACCCTCTTCCGTTCTTACCTCTTCGGAAATGCGTACCTTCACCCGCGCCTGCAGATGAACGTGCCCGGCGGCGTACGCCCTGTGTACTTCCGACACATTGGCGAAGCACATGCCTTCGCCTTTTGCGTTGATACGCTCACGCGTCATGTAGTACAGGCCCAGAACAACGTCCTGCGAGGGCACGATAATGGGTTCGCCGCTGGCCGGGGACAGTATGTTGTTGGTAGACATCATCAACGCACGGGCCTCGAGCTGTGCCTCGAGCGTCAGCGGCACGTGCACCGCCATCTGGTCACCGTCAAAGTCGGCGTTGTAGGCCGCACAAACCAATGGGTGCAGCTGAATCGCCTTGCCCTCGATCAGAACCGGTTCAAACGCCTGGATACCGAGACGGTGCAGCGTGGGCGCGCGGTTCAGCAGCACGGGGTGCTCACGTATGACCTCGGCGAGAATGTCCCAAACCTCGGGCGGTTCCCTTTCCACCATCTTCTTGGCCGCCTTGATCGTGGTTGCCAAACCACGGGCTTCAAGTTTGCCGAAAATGAAGGGCTTGAAGAGCTCAAGTGCCATCTTCTTCGGCAGACCGCACTGGTGCAGTTTAAGCGTGGGGCCGACCACGATGACGGAGCGACCCGAATAATCCACCCGCTTCCCGAGCAGGTTCTGTCGAAAGCGCCCCTGCTTGCCCTTGATCATGTCGGCAAGCGATTTCAAAGGCCGCTTGTTGGAGCCGGTGATAGCCCGCCCACGCCGACCGTTGTCCAGCAGCGCGTCCACAGACTCCTGCAGCATGCGCTTCTCATTGCGCACGATGATATCCGGCGCGTTCAGATCCAGCAGCCGCTTCAGGCGGTTGTTGCGGTTGATTACGCGACGGTAAAGATCGTTCAGGTCAGAGGTTGCAAACCGGCCACCGTCCAGGGGTACCAGCGGACGCAGGTCCGGTGGCAACACCGGCAGCACGTTCAGAACCATCCACTGCGGCTTGTTGCCGGAGCCGGCAAAGGCCTCCATTAACTTCAGCCGTTTGGACAGCTTTTTGATCTTGGTTTCGCTATTGGTTGCCGGAATCTCTTCGCGCAACGTGGCGATTTCCTGATCCAGGTCGATCTGCATCATCAAGTCCTGGATGGCTTCCGCGCCCATCTTGGCGGTAAATTCGTCGCCAAATTCCTCCATGGCCTCGTAGTACTGCTCGTCGGTCAGCAGCTGCGCCTGATCGAGCGTGGTCATACCGGGATCGGTGACGACATAGGACTCGAAGTACAGCACTCGCTCGATATCCCTCAAAGTCATATCGAGCAGAAGACCAATACGAGATGGCAAGGACTTCAGAAACCAGATATGTGCCACCGGGCTGGCCAGCTCGATATGCCCCATACGCTCGCGGCGCACTTTCGCCAGGGCCACTTCCACGCCGCACTTCTCACAAATGACACCGCGGTGCTTGAGACGCTTGTACTTGCCACAAAGACACTCATAGTCCTTTACGGGGCCAAAGATCTTGGCGCAGAACAATCCATCACGCTCTGGCTTGAACGTGCGGTAATTAATTGTTTCCGGCTTTTTCACTTCACCGAAAGACCAGGAACGAATCAGCTCTGGCGATGCGAGGCCAATGCGAATTGCATCAAACTCGTCGTTCTCTCCCTGGGACTTCAACAGATTTAGTAAGTCTTTCAAGGCTTTTCCTCCACGAGGTTTTGTCTACCGGGCGACGCGCCAAAGGCGCACCCGCCGCCAAGTCCGTTTGCGCTTGTGTTAGTCGTTCTCGAGCTCAATATCGATGCCCAGCGAGCGAATCTCCTTGACCAGCACGTTAAAGGACTCGGGCATTCCCGGTTCCATCCGATGATCGCCATCGACAATGTTCTTGTACATCTTGGTGCGCCCGGCCACATCGTCTGATTTGACCGTGAGCATCTCCTGCAACGTATAGGCGGCACCATAGGCTTCCAGCGCCCAGACTTCCATTTCACCAAACCGCTGCCCGCCGAACTGTGCTTTACCACCCAGTGGTTGCTGGGTGACAAGGCTGTAAGAGCCCGTGGAGCGCGCGTGCATCTTGTCATCCACAAGATGGTTCAACTTCACCATATACATGTAGCCGACGGTCACCGGCCGATCGAAGGTCTCGCCGCTGCGGCCATCATACAGTGTGAACTGGCCGCTCTCGGGGAGGTCAGCCAGCTTCAGCAGTTCCTTGATGGACTCCTCTGCGGCACCGTCGAATACCGGTGTCGCCATCGGCACGCCGCCTGCAAGATTGCGCGCCAACTCAAGCAATTCCTCGTCACTGAGCGACTTGAGGTCTTCCGTGCGTCCGGCCCCGTTGTTGTAGATCTCCTCGAGGAACTTGCGCACTTCCGCAACCTTGCGCTGCTCCTTGACCATCGCATCGATCTTGACACCCAGGCCTTTGGCCGCCATCCCGAGGTGGGTTTCCAGTATCTGGCCAACGTTCATACGCGAAGGCACACCCAGCGGGTTGAGCACGATGTCTACCGGCTCGCCATTTTCATCGTAAGGCATGTCTTCCACTGGCATAACGACCGAGATAACGCCCTTGTTACCGTGACGTCCGGCCACTTTGTCACCCGGCTGGATGCGGCGCTTGACCGCGAGGTATACCTTCACAATTTTGAGAACGCCGGGCGCGAGATCGTCTCCGCTCTGCAACTTGCCCTTCTTGTCTTCGAAGCGCTCTTCAAGCAGGCGCTCCTGCTCCTCAAGCTGGCGCTCGGCAGATGCGATAACCTCATTCAAGGAGGCATCAGCCATTTTCAGCTTGAAGTACTGCTCGCGATCCAACTCGGCCAGTACCGCGTCGGTGAGCGCCGTGCCCTTGCTCAAACCGCCTCCGCTTACGGTTTTATGCCCGGTGAGCATGCTCCGCAAGCGTGCAAACGTCGCTTCCTCAAAAATACGGTACTCTTCTTTCAGATCTTTTCGGAAGTCATCAAGCTGGTGCTTCTCGATCTGCAATGCTCTGGCGTCTTTTTCCAGACCGTCGCGGGTAAATACCTGCACGTCGATAACGGTGCCTTTGGTGCTGGTGGGCACGCGCTGCGACGTATCTTTAACGTCGGAGGCCTTTTCACCGAAAATCGCACGCAGCAGCTTCTCTTCCGGCGTAAGCTGGGTTTCACCCTTCGGCGTTACCTTGCCAACCAGAATATCACCCGCTTCGACTTCAGCACCGATATAAACAATGCCCGATTCGTCAAGTTTTGCCAGGGCGCTCTCGCCCACATTGGGGATATCAGCAGTAATCTCTTCGGAACCCAGTTTGGTATCCCGGGCAATACAGGTCAGTTCCTGAATATGGATGGTCGTGAAACGGTCTTCTTTCACAACTTTCTCGGAGACCAGAACCGAATCCTCAAAGTTGTATCCGTTCCAGGGCATGAACGCGATGCGCATATTCTGCCCAAGCGCCAACTCACCCATATCGATAGACGGGCCATCGGCGAGGATGTCTCCACGCGCGATCACGTCGCCTTCCCGCACGATAGGCCGCTGGTTTATGCAGGTGTTCTGGTTGGAGCGGGTGTACTTGGTGAGGTTGTAAATATCCACCGGCGCTTCATCGACACCAACATCCTCGTCGTTGACGCGCACCACGATGCGGCTGGCATCAGCGGAATCCACCACCCCACCTCGATCCGCCACCACGCACACGCCGGAGTCACCCGCCACATGGCGTTCCATACCCGTACCTACCAGTGGCTTGTCCACCACGAGTGTCGGCACCGCCTGGCGCTGCATGTTGGAGCCCATCAGGGCGCGGTTGGCATCATCGTGCTCGAGGAACGGAATCAGCGCAGCCGCCACCGACACCACCTGCTTCGGCGACACATCCATGTAACCGATTTCGTCGGGTGACTTCACGGTGAATTCGTTCATGTAGCGAACATTGACTATTTCATCAGTGAACTTGTTGTTCTTGTCCAGGGATGCCGACGCCTGGGCAATCACATGCTCTGCTTCATTGATCGCCGACAGGAACTCGATCTCGTCCGTGACTTTACCGTTGACCACTTTGCGATAGGGGCTTTCAAGAAACCCGTACTCGTTGGTGCGCGCATAGGTCGCAAGCGAGTTGATCAGGCCGATGTTCGGCCCCTCAGGCGTTTCGATCGGGCATACTCGACCGTAGTGCGTCGGATGCACGTCACGCACTTCGAAACCCGCACGTTCGCGCGTCAAGCCACCTGGCCCCAGAGCCGAGACGCGACGCTTGTGCGTAACCTCTGACAGGGGGTTGTTCTGATCCATAAACTGGGAAAGCTGACTGGAGCCAAAAAACTCCTTGACCGCCGCCGAGACCGGCTTGGCGTTGATCAGATCCTGTGGCATCAAGCCTTCGCTTTCGGCCATGGAGAGACGCTCTTTCACAGCTCTCTCAACCCGAACAAGCCCCACGCGGAACTGATTCTCGGCCATCTCGCCAACACTTCGCACGCGACGGTTTCCGAGGTGGTCGATATCATCGACCATGCCTTTGCCGTTGCGGATGTCCACCAGTGTTTTCAGCACATCGACGATGTCTTCCCGGTCCAGCACGCCGCTGCCTGTCACCTCTTCTCGTCCCAGGCGCCGGTTGAACTTCATGCGGCCAACTGAGGAAAGGTCATAGCGATCGGCGGAGAAAAACAGATTCTGGAAGAGATTCTCTGCAGACTCCTTGGTGGGCGGCTCACCGGGACGCATCATGCGGTAGATTTCCACCAGCGCTTCCAGCTCATTGCGCGTGGAATCCTGCCGCAGCGTGTTGGAGATAAACGGACCACAGTTCAGCTCATTGGTGTACAGCGTCTCGATGGACTTGACGCCGGCTTCAGTCAAAATGGCGAGTGATTCTTCCGTCAACTCGGTATTACACTCCACCAGGATTTCGCCCGTTTTCGCATCGACGACGTTCTTGGCGAGTGCCCGTCCGTAGAGGTAATCCGGGGGAATTTCGAGCTCAGTGACTTTCCCGTCCTCGAGTTCCCGTATATGTCGCGCAGTGACACGTCGGCCCTGCTCCACCACCACTTTCCGGCCAGCCTTGATATCAAACGCTGCCACATCGCCGCGCAGGCGCTCGGGAATCAGCGCCATCGTGTAGGAACCGTCTTTCGTGACCTTGAATGTGTTCACATCGTAGAACATATCCAGCACTTCTTCGGTCTCGTAGCCGAGAGCCCGAAGCAGGATAGTAGCCGGGAGCTTACGGCGACGATCTATCCGCACATAAACCAGGTCCTTGGGATCGAATTCAAAATCCAGCCATGAACCACGGTATGGAATTACCCGCGCTGAATACAGCAGCTTGCCCGATGAATGGGTTTTGCCCTTGTCGTGATCGAAAAACACCCCTGGGGAGCGGTGCAATTGGGAAACGATCACGCGCTCGGTACCATTGATGACAAAGGTGCCGTTGTCCGTCATCAGGGGGATTTCCCCCATGTAGACTTCCTGCTCCTTGATGTCCTTGATGGTCTTGTTGGACGATTCCTTGTCGTAAATGATCAGGCGCACTTTCACCCGCAGGGAGCAGGAGTAGGTTGTGCCACGCAGCTGACATTCATTGACATCAAATACTGGCTTACCCAGACGATAGTCCACGTATTCGAGGGCCGCGTTGCCACTGTAACTGACAATAGGAAACACCGACTTGAATGCAGCATGCAGACCGTAGTCGCCGCGTTCTTCGAGGGGGGTACCCTGCTGGGCAAACTTGCGATATGAATCCATCTGAATCGCAAGGAGGTAAGGAACTTCCATCACCTTCGGCAAGGTGCCGAAATCCTTGCGAATGCGCTTTTTCTCTGTGTACGAGTATGCCATCAGTACTCCCCAGCCTATTTAGCCTGTAATCACCCACAACGGCGATCGATCGGCCCGTTCCGGACCAACAGAGGCACTGCGGGCAATCCACAGCGCCAGAATTTCTATACGTTTGAAGCGGGAAAAGGCCGACGGGCTTACCGCCCGCCAGCCCTGTCCATTTGGCCGCAGCCTTGACACCTTCGAGCTTACTTCAGCTCGGCGGCGCCACCAGCCTCTTCCAACTGCTTCTTGATGTCTTCCGCTTCTTCCTTGGAAGCCCCTTCCTTGATAGGTGAGGGAGCGCCGTCCACGAGGCCCTTGGCTTCTTTCAGGCCGAGTCCGGTTATCGCCCGGACAACCTTGATGACGTTGACTTTCTTCTCGCCTGCGGCGGTCAGAATCACGTCAAACTCGGTCTGCTCTTCAGCAGCGGCACCGGCGTCGCTGGCAGCAGCAGCCGGCGCAGCAGCCACGGCCGCAGCAGCAGTGACACCAAACTTCTCTTCCATTGCTTCGATGAGCGCTACAATATCCATCACACTCATTTCTGCGATTGCATTCAAAATATCGTCTTTTGACAGAGCCATGACTCCATTCTCCTTTCTAGCTGACTAATCCACTGAGTGCGGGGCTTACGCCGCCGCTTCTTTCTGATCGCGTACTGCAGCGAGCGTGCGAACCAGTTTTCCAGGTACTTCGTTCATCGTCTGAACCAGCTTGGTTGTCGGCGCTTGCATAACACTCATCAAAAGTGAGAGTGCCTGATCGCGCGTGGGCAACTTCGCCAGTACATCCAGTTGATCTGCACCCAGCATCTGGCCACCAACCGCCAGCACCTTGACTTCAAACTCTCCGTTATCCTTCGCAAAATCCTTGAAGAGCCTGGCAGCTGCGCCCGGATCTTCCATTGAAAATCCGAACAGGGAGGGACCGACCAGCGCATCGTTGACGCACTCGTATTCGGTACCCGCAAGAGCGCGTCTGGCCAGGGTGTTGCGAACAACACGAATTGTGACCTGGTTTTCACGCGCCACCTTACGCAGCGTAGTCATATCGTCCACCGGTACGCCGCGCGAGTCGGCGACTACCAGGGACAACGCACTGGTGGCAGTCTCGTTAACTTCAGCTACGATCGCTTTCTTGTCTTCGAGTCCAATTGCCACTGGATTTACTCCTGGGTTACTAAGTTGAGCACAACCATTCTCATGGTCATGCCGCTATTGTGTGGTGAACTCCTTCACCATCTGCGTAGGCAGCGAAAAGCCGTGGGGCTCGTCACTATTAAGCCGTCAATGCACAGGCATTGACCGGTGCGCCTACGGTCTTTGATGGCCTTCAGTTCGCAGCCAGATGGGCTTGAAAGCCCGGAGCCTCGTCCAAAAGACCTCAAAGTGGACCGGGTACAGCCAGTAGGCTGCATTCGGCCACGCACCTTTCCATCCGTGGAAAGGCTTGAGCGGCAACCCCTTGTGAGGGCTGCCCGATCAAATCTCTTACAGTTCCAGTGAAGCCTGATCGATGGTCACACCCGGCCCCATCGTGGTGCTCAGGCTGACCTTCTTCATATATATGCCTTTAGCGGCAGTGGGCTTGGCCTTCCTGAGGTCAGCCAGTACCGCCTCAAGGTTGCCCTTGATCGCGGCAAAATCGAAATCGATCTTGCCGATACCCCCGTGGATAATGCCATTCTTGTCGGTGCGAAAACGCATCTGACCCGCCTTGGCATTTTTTACGGCGGTTTCGACATCCGGGGTGACGGTGCCTGTCTTCGGGTTCGGCATCAGGCCGCGGGGCCCGAGCAACTGCCCGAGCTGACCGACAACACGCATCGCGTCAGGGGAGGCGACAACCACATCAAAATCCATCATGCCGCCCTTGATTTCATCGGCGAGCTCCTCCATACCGACGAAATCTGCGCCGGCCGCTTTCGCCTTGTCTGCAGCCTCACCCTGGGTGAATACCGCCACCCGCACATCGGAGCCTGTGCCGTGCGGCAGAGTGGTAGCGCCACGCACGGCCTGGTCAGACTTCTTGGCATCAATACCCAGATTTATTGCCACTTCAACTGTTTCACTGAACTTGGCGTTGGCCAGCTCCTTCAGCAGGCCCACGGCTTCTTCCAGCGGGTAAGCCTTCTGCGGATCCACCTTTTCCCTGAATGCGCGAATGCGCTTCGACATCCTGGCCATCTTATACTCCCTCCACATCGATACCCGCAGAGCGGGCGCTACCGGCGATAGTACGCACTGCGGCATCCATGTCTGCGGCAGTCAGGTCGGGCCACTTCTGGGTCGCAATGTCTTCCAGCTGAGCCCGATTTACCTTCCCAACCTTGCTCGTGTTGGGTGTACCTGAGCCTTTCTTGATCTTCGCGGCCTTGCGCAACAGCACGGCGGCGGGCGGCGTCTTCTTGATGAAAGTGAATGAACGGTCGTTGTAGACCGTGATCACCACCGGCGTCGGCAACCCCGGCTCAAGGCTCTGGGTCTCGGCGTTGAACGCCTTGCAGAACTCCATGATGTTGACGCCATGCTGGCCCAGTGCCGGACCGACAGGAGGGCTGGGGTTTGCCTGTCCAGCAGGCACCTGCAGCTTGATGTAAGCTTGAATCTTCTTCGCCATGTTTACTCTCCCGGGTGCAAACGCCATTTCGACGAAACGTGTCTACTGGGGCTCCCCATTGTCTTCCGGGGTGTCAGAGCCCCCGAATTGCATTTACCTACAGTGGGGCCTCTGCGCCCCGGCAAAAATCAGGCTTTTTCTACCTGACCAAATTCCAGTTCCACCGGCGTCGAACGCCCGAAGATAAGCACCGCCACATTGAGACGGCTCTTTTCGTAATTCACTTCTTCCACTACGCCGTTGAAATCGTTGAAGGGGCCATCGACAACGCGCACCATCTCGCCGGGCTCGAACAGGGTCTTCGGCCTGGGCGCTTCAACGCCTTCCTCGACACGCTGCAGGATAGCGTCGGCTTCCTTGTCGGTGATTGGTGCGGGCGACTCGGCCTTCCCTCCAATAAAACCCAACACCCGCGGCGTTTCCTTCACCAGGTGCCAGGTGTCGTCATCGAGCTCCATCTGAACCAGGACATATCCCGGGAAGAACTTGCGCTCACTGCGCCGCTTCTGGCCGCCGCGCATTTCCACCACTTCTTCGGTGGGCACCAGAATGTCGCCAAAACGATCCTGCATACTGTGCAGCTCGACCCGCTCTTTCAGGGAAGCGGCAACTTTCTTTTCAAACCCCGAATAGGCGTGAACGACGTACCAGCGCTTTGCCATTAAATATTCCTTACCAATCCCGTTAGCCGATAAACTGCGACACCAGCCAACTGAGGAAGGTGTCCAGACCCCAGAGCAGCAGCGCCACCAGTATCACGAAGACCACAACGATCATAGTCGTCTGCACTGTTTCCTGACGCGTTGGCCAGACTACCTTACGTATCTCGGTGCGGGACCCTTTCACCAGGTCCCAGAAGGCCGCACCACGGGCTGTTTGTAAAGCCACCAGCCCGGCGACTATCGAGATCGCGACAATCCCGAGCACTCGATACAACAGTGACTGCTCGGAGAAATAACTGTTCCCGACCACCGCCACAGCCACCAGGGCGAAAACCACAACCCACTTCAGCGTATCGAATCGACTCTCGGCGGCATCAGAACTCATTTACACCCTACCCCTACAACGTTTGAAGGCCCGTTCACCGAGCATCCGGATAGCCTCTTGCAACTGAGCTGCCCGCTGGCAGCCATCGCCTGGAAACTAAAATTCCCCGCCATTAAATGGCAGGCCAGGAGGGAATCGAACCCCCAACCTGCGGTTTTGGAGACCGCTGCTCTGCCA
>Ga0102938_10001967_pt1 | contig 15662 bp, 14 predicted proteins | sample SalPonR2_B_D2_MG_FD_84516 | JGI IMG/M metagenome (GOLD analysis project Ga0102938, IMG submission 84516) | Salt pond soil microbial communities from South San Francisco under conditions of wetland restoration - Salt Pond MetaG R2_B_D2_MG | ecosystem: Environmental > Aquatic > Marine >...
CGCCGGCTCGTGATGCGACGGACGGTTCGTCTGCAGAGACGTCGATCGGATCGCAGTCGTCTGCTGCCGCTTGACGTCGTGAATTCATGATGTCGACGATTTCTTCGATCGCTTCGTGACACGTCGTGCATCCACCGCCGGCCTTGGTGAAATTGGTAATGTCTTCCAAGGACCGCAGGTTGTTCTCCTGAACGGTTCGCTCGATCATGGCCGAATCGATGCCGAAGCATTTGCAGATCAGATCGCCTTCTTCGTGGTCGTCCGCCCAGACTTCGCCGCGATAATTGGCGACCGCCGCTTCGAGCGCCTCGCGTCCCATGACGCTGCAGTGCATTTTTTCCGGCGGCAGGCCGTCCAGGTAATCGGCGATTTCTTGGTTGCTGACCTGCAACGCTTCATCCAGCGTTTTGCCCTTGATGATTTCGGTCAGCGCCGAGGACGAAGCGATCGCCGACCCACAGCCGAACGTCTGAAAGCCCGCGTCACGGATCACTTCGGTTTCCGGATCGACGTCCAGGGTCAAGCGGAGTGCGTCGCCACACGACAACGAACCGACGTCTCCTATCGCGTTGGCGCCCTCAACCGCCTTGGCATTGCGGGGCTGAAAGAAATGCTCTTTTACCTTGTCGGAATATTCCCACATGGACGTCTCCTTGGCGGACGGTGATCGAAATGACGGACGAATAAGATGTCAGTAACGAAAAGTCGGCAAACCGTCGGACAACGGTTTGCCACGAAGGGTGTCTGGTCCGCATCTTTGCCGCCAAGTTGGATTCCCGTGACGCAGGCCGCTTCGTGGTTTGCCGTTCCGCCTTAAGCACACATGATGCCAAAGCGCAACGAGGGTTTACTTGCCCCTGATCGGCCCGCAACGTGACGATCCCGCGTATGGCGTTGTTGCCAAGGCGACGCTGACCTGCACCCTGTCGCAAAGCGCACACGTCGAACCGAACCCTGCCGCGCCGCAAAGACTTGCTTCAACCGCCGAACCGGCTTTGCCCCGTGACAGGTGGCCCGGCCCTTGCCCAACCCTTGAGCGACGATTGCTCAGTTTGTCAGCGTGAAACCCCGGCCCGAAAGTACGGTTGTGACACGCCGGCACACTTCGTCGGTCGCCCCGGTTTCGCCGGGTGAAAATTCGCCGAGATTCACCGGATCGATTCGTTCCCTAACGACAGGATTGAGCAGACCAGGTTGGCGTTAGAAGAAAAGGGCTTGCCAAGTGGTGAAGGCTTTCGGCCCGACCGGCGACGGGGACTGCTGTTTGCTGACGGTGAGACCATGCGATTTTTGGAGGCGGCATTCATCGCGCTGTTTCATAGGCGGAAACCCTGTACCGACGTCAAGACGGCGTCGGAGATCCGTTAGCAGCTAGCCCCCCACTGCCTCAATCATGACCGATTGCGCTAAATGCCCCGTCAACATCGAACTCAACGCGGTGCTCACCGTCACCGATTCGATCGCTCGAACTCATCGCTCTGCCACCAAGTCGGACGACTTGAGAAAAATGCTCTCCGGCGCGCTGGACCATTTGGATTCGCAAGGGCAGATGGAGCGTGGGATGATCGCGTTGGCCGATCCGAACACCGGAAACCTGACGGTCGAAGTGCTGCGTGACACCGGCGATTTTCAAGACTGGCAGACCGCCGTTTACCATCGTGGCGAAGGCATCATCGGTGCGGTTTACGAATCGGGGCAGCCGATGATCGTGCCAAGAATCGCGGAGGATCATCGATTCGCCGACAAACTGGGCGTGTACGACAGCGAGCTGGCGCTCGTCGCGGTTCCCATCCTTTTGGAAGGCAAGGCGATCGGCGTGTTGGCAGCCCAGCCACGCGTGTTTGTCGTCGAACGGTTCGACAGCCAAGCCCGATTTCTGGCCGTCGTCGCGAACCTGGTCGGGCAAATCGTCAAGCTCTCTCGGACGATGCAGCAGGAACGCGAAACGTTCACCGACGAACGCGAGCGGTTGCTCGAGCACATCCATCAACAATACGGTGTCGAAAACATTGTCGGCCACTCGGATTCCATGTGCCGAGTTTTCGAACAAATCAACGCGGTCGCCAAGTGGACCACGACCGTCTTGATTCGCGGCGAATCGGGAACCGGAAAGGAACTGGTCGCTCACGCGATCCACTACAACTCCCCAAGATCCGACAAGCCGTTTGTCAAATTAAACGCCGCGGCGTTGTCCGATCAACTGCTTGAATCGGAGTTGTTCGGTCACGAAAAAGGTGCCTTCACCGGTGCCTCGGAAGAACGCAAAGGCCGTTTCGAGCGTGCCGACGGTGGCACACTTTTCTTGGACGAAATCGGTGAGATCTCGGCGAGTTTCCAAGCCAAACTGCTTCGCATTCTGCAGGAAGGCGAATTCGAACGTGTCGGGGGTGGTGACAGTCGGCACGTCGACGTGCGAATCATCGCCGCGACCAACCGTGACCTCGAAGCGGACGTCAAGTCGGGAAAGTTCCGTGAGGACCTGTACTATCGCCTGAATGTGATGCCGATCTACATGCCGCCCCTGCGGGGACGAATCGACGACATTCCGGACATCGTCGCCCGCCTGCTGGAGCGGATCTCCGATCGGCAAGGGCGGACACTTTCGATCACGAGCTCCGCGGTCGCCCTACTGATGCGATACGACTGGCCGGGCAACGTACGCGAACTGGAAAACCTACTGGAACGCGCCGCGATCATGGCCGGCTCGGGCACGATCGATCGCGAAGCCGTTTCGATGACCGGCATCGAAGACCGCATCATGGAACGCGGAGGAACGCTGGTCGAAGCGCCCGCCAATTTCAACGATCCGTCATTGGACGAACGAGATCGCATCGTCGCGGCGCTGGAACATTGCGGCTGGGTGCAAGCCAAAGCCGCACGACTGCTGGGCATGACGGCTCGGCAAATCGCTTATCGAATTCAAACGTTGGACATTCATTTACGAAGAATCTAGCGACGTCACCGAAACACCTTCAAGGGTGCTCGTTGAACCCGATTCGGCTTGTTGCCGGATATTCCGGGGTTCAACTTTAGACATCGGCAACCAGGAGTCAATTCCATGCCGTCATCAGAACTGATGAAACAATTGAACGCCATCTTGCGATGGGAATGGACGGGCGTTTCCCAGTACGCTCAGTACAGTTTTGTGGTCACCGGAGCCTGGCGTGAAGTCTACGCCGAAAAGTTCATGGAGAGCGCAAAAGAGTCGTTCCAGCACGCCGAAACGATCGGCGAGAAGATCTCCGCCATGGGCGGCGTTCCCGACGTCGAACGTGAACCGGTCAAGCAGACTGCGGACTTTCAACAAATGCTTCAAAACAGTCTGCAGTTCGAACAGACCGCCGTCGATCTGTACACCGCCACGCTGGCGCTGGCTGACGAGGAAGATCGCGCGCTGGCGATCCTTTTGGAAGACATCTTGCTGGAAGAACAGGAAGGCGTCGATGACTTGACAAAGATCCTTCGCGAAACCGGCCAAGCGGCGATGTCGAACGTCCCCGCCCAAAAAACCGCCTAAAGAAAAACGCCGCCCGGAGCGTCTCAATTCCCAGGGCGGCGCGACGCATCGCCAAGCAAAGCCACGACCTTTCCGGCCGTCCGCTTTGAATCACGAAACGATTCCCAGGCCGCGGCGAGACGCCGTCGCGGCGACGTCTTTCTTGTTCGACTTGGATCTGCAATCGCCGCACAGTTGCAACGTGCAGCGGAGCGGGCCCAATTGATCGGCGTCCAATTCAATGCTCCGCTGCGTGAACCAGCCGATGCCGGCGGCCCATTCTTGTTGCTGAAGAACGACGAAGGTTTTTTCCAACGTTTCGATGCGAACGACGGCGATGCGTTTCGTTTCGACTTCGTTTTGGATCACCTGCAACACGCGTTCGCGGTGATTCTCATCCGCCCCGCCCTTTTCATCACGTGCCCACGCAAGACGGTCGGGATCAAAGATCTGCAACCCGGCGACGTCGGAGGAATTATCCATCGTTCTTCGCGACCTCAAGGTTTCGGGGGAAATGATTGATAAGGAAAGGAGCAATGAAAACGAATTCTACACCAGCAACGCTTTCTCGGGCGGCAAGCCCGTCAGGGATCCAAGCGGATGCACCGGAGTTCCCGTCGCGTCGACGATGGCACACTCGACCGGACAGATACTGCTGCACTGTGGTTGATCGTAACTGCCGACGCATTCGGTGCAGGTGTCCTGAAGGATTCGAAAGTGCGGTTCGTCGTCGCCCTTGCGAATCGCACCGGTCGGACAGACCATCTGACACGCGTGGCAGTTGACGCAACGTTCGACGATTTGAAGGGCCATGACGATTCCTGTTCTTTAAGCGATGGCTTGATTAGCGGGCGTCGGGTCCGAGACGGCAAGGTGACCTAGCTTGTGCATGTCCAAATAGAAACGCCCGACGGCGTCTTCGATGTTGACCAGGGCCTGTTCGCTGTTGGGACGGATGCCGGCTCGTTCCAACGCGTCCCAAGGCTCGAAACCGATCTTGGCGCACAACACGGCTTCGCATCCGCGGAGCGTTTCGATCGTCTGTTCCAACGTCGATTCGCCTTCGCCGCAACTCGAGTCCCCTGCACAGTACAGATCCACTTTCCGGTGACCGATGAAACGCACGCCGGTCGGCGAAGCTTCGTAAACCAGGAACTCCCGTGCGTGACCGAAGTGCTGGTTGACCAACCCGCCGCCCTTGGTCGCGACGGCCATCAACACCGATCGCGAAGACTCGGGCACGATCGATTCAGCGCCGGACGAGCGATCCGCGGCGTGGCCCTCGGGCCCAGTCGCGGAATCCCTTGTCGCCGATTTTTTTGCACCGGCGTTCAAAGTTTCGGCGATCGCGGCGTGGACCCGCTTTCGCTTTTCCATCGCGGCGGCGTAATCAATTTCCATCGCTTCGATCTTTTCCATGGTGAACTCTTCGCCGCGATCTTCGCCCAACAATCCGACCGCATCGGCGCGGCATTGCCGGCAATGACGCATCATGTTCATGTCGCCGCTGCATCGATCCTGCAGGGTTTGCAGTTCCTCCGGCGTCGGCCCCCGTTGTCCCATCAGGCCGAAATAGGTTCCGTGTTCCGGCTCGGAGATGACCGGCATGACGTTGTGCAGGAACGCGCCTTTCGCTTTGACGATCTTGCTGACTTCCGCCAAGTGGTGGTCATTGATGCCGGGCAACATCACCGAGTTCACTTTCACAAGAATGTCTCGTTCGACCAGCATTTCCAGACCGCGTTGTTGCCGCTCGATCAAGATCCGTGAGGCTTCGATGCCACGAATGCGTCGGTTGTCCCAAAAGATCCAGGGATAAATCTTGGTCCCCACTTCCGGATCGACACAATTGATCGTGATCGTCACGTGGTCGATGTTGTGCTTGGCCAATTCATCTGTCCAGTCGGGCAGGGCCAAGCCGTTGGTCGACACGCACAGTTTGATATCCGGAGCCTGTTCGCTGAGCATCCGAAACGTCGAAAAAGTGCGGTTCGGGTTGGCCAGCGGGTCACCGGGGCCGGCGATCCCCAGCACCGACATTTGCGGGATGTTCGCCGCGACCGCTAGTGTTTTTTTGACCGCTTGGTGCGGAGTCAGCAATTCGGAAACGACGCCGGGGCGGGACTCGTTGGCGCAATCGTATTTGCGATTGCAAAAATTACACTGGATGTTGCACGCCGGTGCGACCGCGACGTGCATCCGTGCGAAATGGTGATGGGCTTTTTCGCTGTAGCAGGGATGGTTGTAGATTCGCTCGCGGACGTGTTCGGGCAGATGAGCCATCTGGTCATCGTTGCTGCCGCACGAACCGGCCGAGCAACCCGCCTTAGGCTGCAGGACGTCGTCTTTGTCGCCAAGAACTTGTAATTCCAACATGTCGACGTCTCGAACCATGGGTTTCGCGGGTTGCGAAGATGCAGATCATCTCCGTCGTCGCGAAAGCTCAGCAAGCACTGTGCCAGGGATGACGGCGGTCGATCGAAAGCGAGCCCGTGAATCGCTGCGGTCGCGTGAAATGCCGAAAAGAAGCGTTCGTTTTTCGTGCGATCGGCTTCCAACACTTCGCCAAAAGGGGGCGGGCGAACCGGGAAACTTGTCGCGGTCCGAACAAAGTCGCGGTGCGTTTGGTGGCAATGCGACAGGCCGCCTTCAAACACACGACGCCGTGAACACTCGCAACGTTTCCAGCACCGTCTCGACGGACGCTTCGATCACGTGGATGTCCTTGGACGCGCAAAAGCGGCGTTCCTTGTCGCTCGGATTTTCGATCACCGCCCAGCCGCACGGCGATCCCGCCGCGTAGACGATGTCCGAGAGCGTCATGCGTTCGGTATCGCGAGTCATCCGCAAACCGATCGTCAGGTACTGCTTGCCGACCCGACGTTCTTTGACAAAGCCCGGAATCCCGAAACCACCCATCAGTTCCGTCAAGTAATCGACGTAGTCGGCGTCCGACGCGATGTAGTTCGGCTCGGGCACCGGCGTTCCCATCGGCTTGAACAGAATCTTTTCTTCTTTGTCGATCAACGTGTGATCGGTCGCGACGTAACGGCCGTCCTTCAACCGGTAAGTCTTGAAACGGTAATCGGTTCCGCCGATGCGCGAGATCCCCGTGATCAGAACATGCGGCCGATCCGCGTACAGCGTTTGCAGTTGTGTGTCGCGGTTGATGTCGATGACGTAGGGCGGATTCAAAGCAGCAATCGAAGCATGCAGCTCCGACCGCGTCCAGACGTCATCGCCGTAGGTCTGAGTCAAAAATCGGTTGACAAAAGAACGGCCACGTTTCAATTCCAGATTCATTGCGGCGCGGGAAAACTCGAACATCAGCTTCGGCGACATCGGCTTTCCATCGTTCATCGCCAGGATCAAACTGTCGCTATCCGCGGGGATCGGCCGGCCTGTCTCAAGATGAACGACGCCGTGCAAAGCGTCCGCTCCCAAGTACGGCACGACCTGGCCGCCGCGAACACCATGAAACAGATCCAGAAGTTGATTGCACATGTCGACGGCTTTCAAGAACAGTAGCGGTTACAAAAAGATTCCCGGGTCTGTCGCGAATGCAAGCGACGTGCCGCCGGCGATGGCAACCGACCTGACCGTGGATCGCAACGTTCCCCGGCCTTTGCGGTCTGATTTCGGTTGTCGACATCACACAAACGAAACGGCTTTGTCGCAATGGTCACAAGCCTCCGGGACGCGACGGGGGGTCCACGGCGAAGCGAAACGAAATCTTTTTCGTGCCGAAAAAGACGGGCTGAAACGAAGTCTTGGCGATTGCTTTCGCGGTTCGGCAGGCGTGATCGGTACGGCCGTTGCTTCCGGCCATCCGCCGAGGACCAAGTGGTGACGTCTTTGAAAGTTACAAAGCCGCGAAGCCACCTTTCAAATCGTTACGAACATCAATCTGGAGTAATCAGACATGCCACTTCGACAATGTGCCATTTACGGAAAAGGTGGAATCGGCAAATCCACGACCACGCAAAACCTTGTTGCCGCTTTGGCCGATTCCGGCCAGAAAGTCATGATCGTCGGGTGCGACCCGAAAGCCGATTCGACGCGGCTGATGCTGCACGCGAAAGCTCAAAACACGATCATGCAAATGGCCGCCGACGCCGGTAGCGTGGAAGACCTTGAACTGGACGACGTCCTGAAGCTCGGCTTCGGTGGCGTCAAATGTGTCGAGTCCGGCGGGCCGGAGCCCGGCGTCGGATGTGCTGGACGTGGAGTGATCACCGCGATCAACTTCTTGGAAGAAGAAGGCGCCTACGACGAAGATCTGAACTTTGTTTTCTACGACGTGTTGGGCGACGTCGTCTGCGGCGGATTTGCGATGCCGATTCGCGAAAACAAAGCTCAGGAAATTTACATCGTCGTGTCAGGTGAGATGATGGCCATGTACGCGGCCAACAACATCGCCAAGGGCATCGTTAAATATGCCAACAGCGGCAGCGTCCGCTTGGGCGGATTGATCTGCAACAGCCGTAACACCGACCGCGAAGCCGAATTGATCGAGGCACTTGCGGCCAAGTTGGGCACCAAGATGATCCACTTCGTGCCCCGCGACAATGTCGTTCAACGGGCCGAGATTCGACGCATGACTTGTGTCGAATACGATCCCACCACCGGGCAAGCCGATGAATATCGACAACTCGCCCAGAAGATCGCCGACAACAAGGACTTGGTCATCCCGACGCCCATCACGATGGACGAGTTGGAAGAACTGCTGATGGAATTCGGCATCCTGGAAGAGGAGGACGAGACCATCGTCGGCCAAACCGTCACGGCGGGTGCCTAAGCATTCGCCTTGAGATCGATCCGCCGGGGCGTGCCAGACTAGCGTACGTCTCTCCAACTCATCCGACGTTCGCGGTCACCCGCGACCGCATCCTCCGGCAGGCCGTGTCAAGACCAATCGGTTCTGACACGTCGGCGCATTCTTACAAACACATCAAACCTTCAACACTTTCAATCGAAGCAGGAACATTGTGATGTCGACCATGACCAAAAAGCAGACCCAAGCACTGATCGAAGAAGTGTTGGAGGTCTATCCTGAGAAAGCCAAGGCGAATCGCCAGAAGCACTTGGCCGTTCAAGACGAAAACAGCGACGCCGGAGAAAAATGCGTCGTCAGTAACAAAAAATCCGTACCGGGTGCGATGACCATCCGCGGTTGTGCCTACGCCGGTTCCAAAGGAGTCGTGTGGGGGCCGATCAAGGACATGATTCACATCAGCCACGGCCCGGTCGGCTGTGGTCAGTATAGTCGGGCCGGTCGCCGCAACTACTACGTCGGCAGCACCGGCGTGGACACGTTCGGCACGATGAACTTCACTTCGGACTTTCAAGAAAAGGACATTGTGTTCGGTGGTGACAAGAAACTTTCTCTGCTGATCGACGAGATCCAGACGCTGTTTCCCTTGGCCAGTGGCCTGAGCATTCAATCGGAATGTCCCGTCGGTCTCATCGGCGACGACATCGAAGCGATCGCGAGGAAGAAGTCGACCGAACACGGCAAGAAAATCGTGCCGGTTCGCTGCGAAGGCTTTCGAGGCGTTTCCCAGTCGCTCGGGCACCATATCGCCAACGACTCGATCCGTGACTGGGTGTTCAAAGACGGCGAAGGTTCCTCCGGAACCGACTACCAACCGAGCGAGTACGACGTGTCGATCCTCGGGGACTACAACATCGGTGGTGACGCCTGGTCGACGCGAATCTTGTTGGAAGAAATGGGGCTTCGTGTCATCTCGCAGTGGTCCGGCGATGGCACGCTGGCCGAGATGGAGAACACGCCCAAGTCGAAACTGAACCTGCTTCACTGCTATCGGTCGATGAATTACATCGCCCGACACATGGAAGAAAAATTCGGTGTGCCTTGGTTGGAATACAACCTGTTTGGTCCCAGCAAGATCGACGCGGCGCTGCGAGAAATCGCCAGCCATTTCGACGGCAAAATCCAAGAGGGTGCCGAACGAGTCATCGAAAAGTACAAGTCTCAAATGGACGCGATCCTGGCCAAGTATCGGCCGCGACTGGAAGGCAAACGCGTGATGTTGTACGTCGGCGGTTTGCGTTCCCGACACACGATCGGTGCTTACGAAGACCTGGGCATGGAAGTTGTCGGAACCGGTTACGAATTCGGTCACAACGACGACTACCAGCGAACCGTCGGTGAACTCGGCAACACCACCCTGATCTACGACGACGTGACGGGTTACGAGTTCGAAAAGTTCGTCGAAAAGATCAAGCCCGACCTGATCGGCAGCGGCGTGAAAGAAAAATACATCTTTCAAAAGATGGGCATCCCGTTCCGCCAAATGCACTCATGGGATTACAGCGGTCCGTACCACGGCTACGACGGTTTCGCGATCTTCGCCCGCGACATGGACATGACCTTGAACAACCCTTGTTGGGACGCCATCACGCCGCCTTGGAAGAGAACAGAGCCGAAAGATACCGCCGCGGCTTGAGGCCTCCGGCCATCGCATCGTCGCCGCGAAACCCTCGTTTCGCGGAGCAACAGAAGATCCATTCGAAATTACGAACACCAAAATCAACCACCCTAAACACACTTTCCTGGTGGAGCAGAACCATGAGCCAGAATGCCGAAGCCGTCAAACCGTGCTATCCCTTGTTTCGAGACGAGGACTACAAGGAAAACCTGAAATCGAAACGTGAAAACTGGGAGGGCCTACCCGAACAGGAGCGCGTCGATGAGGTCTTTCAGTGGACCACGACCACAGAATACCAAGAGGTCAATTTCCAACGTCAAGCATTGACCATCGATCCGGCGAAAGCTTGCCAGCCGCTCGGGGCCGTGTTGTGCTCGCTGGGCTTCGAAAAGACGTTGCCGTACGTCCATGGCTCTCAAGGCTGCGTCGCCTATTTCCGAACGTACTTCAATCGACATTTCAAAGAACCGGTCTCGTGCGTCAGTGATTCGATGACCGAGGACGCCGCGGTGTTCGGGGGTCAGAAGAACATGTTCGACGGGCTGGAAAACGCCAAGGCGCTTTACAAGCCCGAGATGATCGCCGTCAGCACCACGTGCATGGCCGAGGTCATCGGTGACGACTTGAACGCGTTCATCAACAACGCCAAGAAGGAAGGTCACATCGAACAGGATTTCCCGACGCCCTATGCTCACACTCCCAGCTTTGTGGGCAGCCACATCACCGGTTGGGATAACATGTTCGAAGGCATCTGTCGATATTTCACGCTGCATGAAATGGCAGACAAAAAAGTCGGCAGCAACGGCAAGATCAACATCGTGCCCGGATTCGAAACCTACTTGGGCAATTTCCGCGTCGTTCGTCGAATGATGGAAGAAATGGGTGTTGCGTACAGCCTGCTGTCAGATCCTTCGGAAGTCCTGGACACACCCGCCGACGGTGAATTCCGCATGTACGAGGGCGGAACACCCGTGGCCGAGGTCAAGGACGCTCCCAACGCGATCGATACGCTGTTCCTGCAAAACTGGCAATCGACCAAATCACGCAAATATGCCAAGACGACATGGAACCACGACGCGCCGGTCATCGGCTTGCCGATGGGTTTGGCCGGCACCGACGAATTTTTGATGAAGGTTTCCGAGCTGACCGGTCGACCGATTCCTCCATCCTTGGAACTGGAGCGCGGCCGCTTGGTCGACATGATGACCGACAGTCACACTTGGTTGCACGGTAAGAAGTTCGCGCTTTGGGGTGACCCCGATTTTGTGCTTGGCATGTGCAAGTTCTTGATGGAACTGGGCGCCGAACCACGACACGTGCTGTGCAACAACGGTACCAAGAAGTGGAAGAAGGCCATGGTTTCTGTTTTGGAGAGTTCACCTTACGGGCAGAACGCCGAGGTCCATCAAGGAAAAGACTTGTGGCACATGCGGTCGCTGTGTTTCACCGACAAGCCAGACTTCATGATCGGAAATTCCTACGGAAAATTCATTCAACGCGACACCCGCCGTAAAGGACCGGAGCACGAAGTGCCGTTGATTCGCATCGGCTTTCCGATCTTCGATCGTCATCACAAGCATCGCGACACCACACTCGGGTACGAAGGGGCGATGAGCATCCTGACCGAACTGGTCAACTCGGTGCTGGCCAAGCTGGATGACGAAACGATGGAAATGGGCGAGACCGATTTCAATTTCGACTTGGTGCGTTAGCCCGAAAACGACCGAGCCCGCGACCGACACTTTGGGTCTCAGGAAACACAAGTGCGGTCGCATCAGGTGATTCATACAAACTCTCAAGGAATCAACATGCCGAAAGTCATGCTGCGAATGACCAAGGACGACGCGATGTCGTTCTACGTCGCCAAAAAAGACCTCGAAGCCGAAGTCAAAAGGCTGGAATTCCCCGGTCCCGGAAAATGGGGCGGCGAAGTCGAACTGGATGACGGTTCGTTGTATTTCATCGAACCTCTGGAAGCTCCGCCCAGTTTGCCGGTGACCGTTCGAGCCAACCGGGTCCGAGACTGATGATCGATAAAAGTGTTTTCTCCCTCTTTCCTCTTGAAACATGGATTACCCATCATGGCCATGACCATTAACGAAGACGAGTGCATCTCCTGTGGCACGTGCGAAACCGAATGTCCGACCGACTCGATCAGCAGCGGCTTGTTCGCCTACAAGATCGATGCAAGCACTTGCACGGAATGCGAAGGCGAATCCGAAACCGCCCAATGTGCCGAAGCGTGCCCGGTCAGCGGGTGCATCACCAAGACTTAGCGATCTTCCGTTTGCAAATCACGTTACTGTCCGTTTGGAGAATGCCATGTGTCCACCTTTTCTTTCATCCGAGCTTGCCTTGCGGGTTGCCACGGCGGCCGGCAGGCTGGGCGTCGAGACAAAGACTTTTGTTCCTGTGCTGGTCGAGTGCGTCGGATTGCCGTTCACGAAAAGTCGGTTCGGCAAGACGACGGTGAATCGTGTGGCCGAGTCGCTGGCCCGCTCCGATGATCCGGCGGCCAACTACGCGGCCGGCGAACGCGACGCTTTGAAATCCGCCGTGCAGACTTTGTGGGGCTTTCGAGCCGACGATGAATCACGCCTGCCCGAAACGACCGGCTCCGTCGATGACCCGGCCGACGGAGCGATTCGTGTCGCCGTCGCCAGCAGCGACGGACAATGGATCGACGAGCATTTCGGCGGCACGTTGCGATTCTTTGTTTTTCAAGTCGCGCCGGACGGGAGTGCCTTGATCGACATTCGCAGCACGCGAGATGCCGTGGACGCGGAAGACGGCAGCGAATTCCGCGTCGATCTGATTCAAGATTGCCAGATCCTGTATGTGCGATCGATCGGCGGCCCGCCCGCTGGCAAAGTCACTCAACGCGGCATCCACCCGATGAAAGTGGAACAGCGTGTGGCCATCCCTGATGAACTGGCGCGGCTGCAGACCAAGATGGGCAACAGTCCGCCGCCGTGGTTGGCCAAAGCCATGGGAGTCCCCGTCGAAGACCGGATCCGTTTCACCGAGGCGTCTCAGTCATGAACGCCACGACGCAACCGCTTCGATCGACAGCGCTGTCGCGTCCGATCGAAGATTCGACGGAACCGCAAGGCATCACACCGGAGCGACTCGCCGCGTTGGCCGACATCATCGAGCGTCACGGGCTGACCGAACAGACCGTCGCGGTCATCCGCAGCGTGAACGCGGACTTGCGCGTCACGCTGTGCAACGAAGACGACATCACGGCCGGTCGCCCGGTGCTCAAACGCGGCAGCTTTCACGTTTATTTGGTCGGCGGACAAAGCCACTGCTTGACACTGACGGCGGACTACGACGCCGCCATCGGAATCGTGTTGGCGGAATTCGACCCTCCCTCCTAGCCTCCCGACGCTCACCGAAAACGATCATGTCGAAAAGCAAACGTGAACTCGCCGAGCTTCTCAACGAGAAAGCTTGCCAGCACAATCACAAGTCGAAATCGGGTTGCGCCAAACCCAAACCAGGCGCGACGGCGGGCGGATGCGCTTTTGACGGAGCCCAAATCGCACTCTTGCCCATCGCGGACGTTGCCCACATCGTGCACGGTTCGATCGCGTGTGCCGGAAGTTCTTGGGACAACCGCGGAACGCGTTCCTCGGGACCCGAGCTTTACAAAATCGGCATGACGACCGATTTGACCGAACAAGACGTGATCATGGGACGTGGTGAGAAGCGTCTCCTGCATTCGATCAAACAGGCGATTCGAGATTACCGTCCCGCCGCCGTGTTCGTTTACAACACTTGTGTGCCCGCCTTGACCGGCGATGATGTCGGTGCGGTTTGCAAAGCGGCGGAGGCACATTTCAAGGTGCCGTGCGTCTTGGTCGATTCGGCCGGCTTTTATGGGACCAAGAATCTCGGCAATCGCATCGGCGGCGAAGCCATGTTCAGCCGAGTGATCGGGACTCGCCAGCCCGACCCGCCGCCGCCCGCTTCGCATCGTCCCGGCATTCGCGTGCATGATGTGAATTTGATCGGCGAATACAACATCGCGGGCGAATTCTGGCAGGTCGCGCCGCTGTTCGATGAGTTAGGTTTGAGAATCCTGTGCTCCTTGTCCGGTGACGCTCGTTTTCATGAAGTGCAAACGATGCACGCGGCCGAAGTGAACATGCTGGTTTGCAGCAAAGCGCTGATCAACGTTGCTCGCAAGCTGCAGGAAAAGTTCAACACGCCTTGGTTCGAAGGCAGCTTCTACGGAATTGCCGATACCTCGGCGGCCCTTCGCTCTTTTGCCGACCTGATCGGTTGCCTGGACCTCGCCAATCGCACCGAAAGATTGATCGAACGCGAAGAGTCGCGCATCGAAGAAGAATTGCGACCTTGGCGAGAACGGCTTCGCGGCAAACGGGTCTTGCTTTACACCGGCGGCGTCAAGTCCTGGTCGATCGTTTCCGCGCTGCAAGACTTGGGCGTCGAAGTCGTCGCGACCGGAACGAAGAAATCGACCGAACAAGACAAACAACGAATTCGCGAATTGATGGGTGAAGACGCCAAGATGATTCCCGCGGGCAGTCCTCGCGTCTTGCTGGATGCGATCGAAGACTACGGGGCGGACATGCTGATCGCCGGCGGTCGCAACATGTACACGGCGTTGAAGGCACGCGTGCCTTTTTTGGACATCAATCAGGAACGCGATTATCCCTATGCCGGATACGACGGCATGATCGAACTCGCCCGCCAGCTCTGCGTCGGGCTGGAAAGTCCGGTTTGGGAAGCAGCCCAATCGGTCCCGCCTTGGCGGAACGTCGATCCGTCGGAGGATGCATCGGCCACGAACGGGTATTCGTTCATCGAACCGACGGACATCGGACGCCGGATCGAGGCGGGGCAACACGGACGATCGACGCACACCCAGCGCGTCGAAACCCAACAGGCCACATCACGGACCACCGGGGCGAGTAATTGATCATGGCAACGATTCAAAAGCGAAACAAGGCGATGTCGGTCAATCCGCTCAAGACATCGCAAACCGTCGGCGCGGCGATCGCGTTTCTGGGCATCGATCGCAGCATTCCGATGATGCACGGAAGCCAAGGCTGCACCGCGTTCGGCAAGGTCTTCTTCGTCCGGCATTTCCGGGAGCCGGTCCCGCTTCAGACGACTGCGATGGATCAAGCCAGCAGTGTCTTGGGGGCGGACGAAAATGTCGTGGAGGGACTGGCGACGGTATGCGAAAAGTCGTCGCCCGCGTTGATCGGGTTGCCGACAACGGGGCTTGCCGAGACACAGGGCTGTGACATCCTCCGCAACGTTCGAGAATTTCGGCAGCAGTACCCACAGCACGCCGATGTTGCGGTCATTCCGGTCAACACGCCTGACTTTAGCGGCAGCTTCGAAACCGGCTACGCGGCGGCCGTCACCGCGATGATCGATGAACTGGTACCGCGTCAGAAAACGACCGGCCGCCACCGACGCCAAGTCAACGTCTTGGTCAGCTCCGCGTTGTCGATCGGGGACGTCGAGTGGCTCAAGGAAACCATCGAAGCTTTCGGGCTAGCTCCCGTCGTCTTGCCCGATTTGTCGGAATCCTTGGACGGTCATTTGACGGACCGCGACTTCAGCCCCGTCTCGGTCGGCGGGACTCCGGTGCAATCCTTCGCCACACTCGGTGATTCCGTGGGCACCTTGGTCATCGGCGACTCGCTGGGAAAGGCGGCGGATCTGTTGGCCGA
>Ga0102938_10001969_pt1 | contig 15637 bp, 10 predicted proteins | sample SalPonR2_B_D2_MG_FD_84516 | JGI IMG/M metagenome (GOLD analysis project Ga0102938, IMG submission 84516) | Salt pond soil microbial communities from South San Francisco under conditions of wetland restoration - Salt Pond MetaG R2_B_D2_MG | ecosystem: Environmental > Aquatic > Marine >...
CGAGTGATGGCATTGGCGACCAAGACCGCGTCCAGCGCTGTGACCGCATCGTCCCCGCTTACATCAAGCTCAGAAGTTTCGGGGGGGGGCGCAATGCCCCAATCCGCCGACAGCATGGTGTGGCGTTCCAACAATTGAACTCTCAACGCACGACGTCGGGCCCGCTTGGCGCTTTGACTTGTTTTCAACATCCATCGATCCCCCGGCTTGGTTGGTTTCGGTTACGGCCTCACTGCCAAACCTAGCGCCTCGGTGGTGGGGATCAACGGGGCCCGATGTCGCGTGGCGGGCTGACGCATGTCGAAGGTCCCACGGGGTCGGTTCGGCAGAGGGCCGGTCGTGATCCCGACAAGTTTCAAGTTCTTTCGCCCTCGTTGCTGCCCGAAATTCAAGCTGCGATGGAACACTACCTCAACTGGGACAGGTCGCGATTCACTTGGATCCCTTGCCCGGAAGCGCTTGCCTGCTGCTTCCATTTCGGATCGTTTCTTGGAATCTCATCCGCGAACCGCTCTGGCACGAAGGTGTCTAGGTGTTTTTTCGCGGCGATCGCTTCCGCCGACGAGGAACCGGCAAGATTCACCCATTCCTGCGGATCGCCCCGCAAGTCGTACAGTTCCTCCGTCGCATCACGATGACGCACATAACGCCAATCCTTGCCGACCACCGAAGCGTTGCCGATTCCGAAGATCGTCACCGAAGCGTCCCTCCAGGTTGCGTTGGGATCGTTCAACAGCGGTACGAACGAATCACCGTCGAGTGACTTCGGCGGCAAGCCGCAGTAATCGACCAGCGTGGGATACAAGTCCAGCAGGTTGACCGGCGCATCGCAATCGGATCGCTGATCCATGTCCGGCGTCTTGACGATCAACGGCACTCGCGTCGCTTCGCCCCAGCCGGTCGCCTTACGATAGCGAAGCTTTTCGCCCAAATGCCAACCGTGATCGCCCCAAACGACGACGATCGTGTTTCCGGCGTGCGGAGATTCTTGCAACGCGTCGAAGATCACGCCCAGGTTGGCATCGGCGTAGCTGACCATCGCCAGGTAGGCCCGCGCGGCTTGTTTCAACAAGTCATTCTGTTTCAGCCACAAGTAATCAGCACTGGCGGTGAACTTTGGCCGGCCGGCAGGCGTCACGATATCGGCAAGGTCGCCTTCGTTGATGGGTGGCAGTTCGATTCGATCAATGTCGTAAAGATCGAAAAACTCTTGCGGCGCAAAAAACGGCAGGTGCGGCCGAAACAAACCCACCGCCAGAAAGAACGGCCGATCGTGTTCGGCCTGCAGTTGACCGGCAGCCCACTGGGCGACCTTGTAATCGGAAGTCTCCGCGATGCCGCCGCGCGTCGGGCCCCACGCGAATTCGCTGCCGCTGCGTTTTGTGAATTCCGATTCAGGACCGGGACGTCCGTTGATCAGATTCTTGTCGCGGGATGTCAGCTTCGAAAGATCTACGCCGACGCCACGACCCGCGGGCGACCAATCTTGAAACGCCCACTGGCCTTGGTCGCGACCTTGCCGGGTGCTGTGGGCGTGAAAGATCTTGCCGCGTGAGATCGTCTGATAACCGTGCTTGGCAAAGTACTCGGGCAACGTCGCGTTTTGCTGGACGATCGGGCTGCAAAGCATGTTGTTGGAGTTGCCGTAAACGCCCGTCGTGCTGGGACGAAACCCGCTGAGCAGGGCTGATCGCGAAGGGCCACAAACCGGTCCGGCACAGGAAGCGTTTTGAAACACGACGCTTCCCGATTTGGCGAAGCGTTCCAGGTTCGGCGTGATGGCTTGGGGGTGACCGCCGAAAGGCGACGCCCAGTCGTTCAAATCATCGATCGCGATGAACAACACGTTGGGTCGCATTTGCTGCGACTCATCGGCTCGGGCCATGCAGGACAGTCCGAGCATCCAAACGATCAGCAACCCAACTCTCATGACTTGATTCCAAAATCAAACACGACCACGTTTCTTGTTTTTGAACGATTTCGGTTTGCCGTCACGCGCCGGCTTACCGGGTCCGGTTCGACCGGCGTTGGGCCGACCGCCGCCGGGGCGTCCCGGCCGGGCCCCGAACTTACCGCCACGATTTCCGAAACTGCCGGGTTCGTTGCGGTTCGGTCCGCCGTCGTCGGTCTTGAGTCGCAGCGGTTTCCCGGCGACCCGTGTCTTTTGCAAGGTTTGATAGACGTCGGCGGGCATCCCCGAGGGCAGATCCACAATCGTGAATTTGTCGTGGATCAAGATCGGCCCGATGAACTCGCCGTCGATGCCGCCTTCGTTGGCGATCGCACCGACGATGTTCCCGGGTTTGACGCGGTCGTGACGGCCGACTTCGATGCGATAGCGGGTCATGCCTTCACGCGGCGGGCCGAGGGCTTTTCGGGGCGGTCGTCGGCTGTCGTCGAATTCGCCGTCGACCGATCGATGCTTGCCGAAGGGCTTGGCCCCTCGCGAATCATCGCGGCCGCGATCGTCTCGTTCGTTCTTCGGCAACTCTTTGGCAAAGAACGAACGACCGTTTTGTGATTGAAAGGCCAAAGCCGCGGCGATCTGTTCCATCGCTACGCCGGATTCTTCGGCACAGTCTTTGACCAATTGAACAAAGACATCCAAGTTTTTCTCGGCGACCGTTTCGGCGATCGATTTCTTGAAACGCTCGACGCGGCGTTCGTTCAAGTCGTCGGCCGAGGGCGGATCGATGACTTCGATCGGTTGTTTGGTCGCCCGTTCGATCAGTCGCAGCTTGCCACGCTGGGCCTTGGTCAAAAAGATGACCGCTTCGCCGGCGCGGCCGGCGCGGCCGGTGCGGCCGACGCGGTGGACGTACGATTCGCTGTCGTGCGGCAGGTCGAAATTGATCACGTGGCTGATCCGTTGGACGTCCAAGCCCCGGGCCGCGACGTCGGTGGCGACCAAGACGTCGATGCGTCCGGCCTTCAGGCTATCGATCGCACGCTCGCGGACCTTTTGCGGCATGTCCCCGTTCAGCGCGATGGCGTTGAAGCCGTCGCGGATCAATTTTTCGGCGACCGAGATCGTGGAGTCTTTGGTTTTGGTGAAGACGATCACGCCGTCGGTCTCTTCGATTTCCAGAAACCGCTTCAAGACTTCCTGTTTCAGACGCGGCGCCACGAAGATCGCCCGTTGGCGGATGTTTTCGCCCGTCATCGTTTTCTTTTTGACGGTGATCTTGGCGGGATCGTTCAGGTACCTTTCGCTGATCTTGCGAATCGGCTCGGGCAGGGTCGCGGAGAACAACGCGACCTGTCGTCCCGGTGGCGTTTGTTCCAAGATCATTTCGACGTCTTCCAAGAAGCCCATGTTCAGCATCTCATCGGCTTCGTCCAGCACCAAACATTTCAAGTCGGCCAGGTTCAACGTGCCACGCTTGATGTGATCGATGACGCGACCGGGTGTTCCGACGACGACGTGCACGCCGCGGCGAAGCTGCCGTAATTGAGGCTCGTAATCTTGCCCGCCGTAAATCGCCGCGACTTGAAATCGCGAAAGGTTTGCGGCGTACGTGGAAAACGATTTCGAGACTTGGATGGCCAGTTCCCGAGTCGGCGCGAGCACCAAGACTTGGGGTGTTTTTTGTCGGTAGTCCAGGCCGGACAAAATCGGCAAGGCGAAAGCGGCGGTCTTTCCGGTGCCGGTTTGCGATTGAGCCAAAACGTCGCGGCCGGCCAGCATGTGCGGAATGATGCTGGACTGGACCCTGGTCGGATGCGTGTATCCGGACTGCTCGACCGCCGAGATGACTTCGGCGGAAAGCGCCAGGTCCCGGAAACTCGGCTTGGCGGATTTCGCGGCGACCGGTTCGCCACCGGATTCCGCGACGGTCTGGCTCCCGCTTGACGCAGCGGGTTCAGCCTTCGCGACCGGCTGGGCTTCGACGACGGGTCGGGTTTCGGTGACCGGTTCGACCTCGGCGACCGGCTCATCAGCCGATCGGTTTTCTCGTTCGGCGATCGCGTCATCCTCGGCCAGTAACCGTTGAATGATCCTCGCGTTCTCGGCGGAGTACGCATTGGTTTGGACGATCGACGCTTCTTGGGCAGCGGCGGCTTCTTCGATGACGGCGCGCAGGGATTCCGAGATGGTGGGTTCCATGATTCAAATACTTCCGTAGGTCAAGGATGGCGTCGAAGGGAAAGTTCGACACCGACCAACGATTCGCGGCCTCACTGCCGATCTTGGCGTGGGCGGCCGCTTCGTTGTCGTCTGGTTTGGGGTGGAGCAGCGACGTTGCTTCCCCCAAAAGCCGCCGCAACCGTGTGCGGGGCCGGCACGTCGAAATCTTTGAAATCGACGCCAGATCAATCGGAAGGCTTGTCGCAGTGACGATCAATTCGTCATTGCCGAGGGCCGCACGCGTGACGTGCCTTGGCCTCGATTGCCCAGAAGCTAACCTAAAGGTGTCTCTGTGAAAAGGCATTCGCCCGACGGATCACAAGGTTTCCGCGTAAAATCGTTTCCATGAATCATTCGAATCATTCCACCGGTCGTGTCGATTCCACCGACGTCGTGATCGTCGGTGCCGGGCCGATCGGGATCGAAATGGCCGTCGCTTTGCGGCGGCGGGGTCTGCGTTTCGAAATCCTGGAATCCGGCGTCGTCGGCCAGACCATGTCTTGGTGGGCGCCGCAAACACGCTGGTTCAGCAGCAACGAACGGATCGCCATCGCGGGTGTCCCGCTGATCACGCCGGATCAGTCCAAGGCGACGCGAGAAGAATATCTGAACTACCTACGCGGCGTCGTGATGCAATTCGACATCCGCGTCCGCACGGGCGAAAAAGTCGTCGACGTGGCGCGATCGTCCGCGCCGCCGGCGGATCGACCATTGATTGTGACCAGCCGGTCCACCGCGGGCCGACGGCAACTCCGGTGCAAGGGAGTGGTTCTGGCGATCGGCGGGACCGACTTTCCACGTCGCTTGAGCATTCCCGGCGAAGATTTACCGCACGTCGATGGCTACTTGCGCGAAACGCACCGCTATTTCGGACGCCGCGTGCTGATCATCGGCGGACGCAACAGTGCGATCGAAGCGGCGCTGCGGCTGCATCACGTCGGCGCCCGGGTCAGCCTGAGCTATCGCGGGGACGCGTTGCCGGAGGAGAGCATCAAGTATTGGCTGCGTCCGGAAATCAACGGCCTGATCGCCGGCGGTCGCATCGCCGCCCATTTCGCCACCCGACCGACGAAGATCACGCCGACGCATGTCGAGCTGGAACCCGTCGGCGATTCGCGAAACGGTTCCGACCAGATCCAGACCGTGGCCGCCGACGATGTCCTTTGCCTGATCGGGTACGAGCAAGACAAGACCTTGTTCGAAACCGCGGGCATCGAACTGGTCGACGAAACCCGGCGACCGAAAGTGGACATCGCGACTATGCGAAGCAACGTTCCCGGCGTTTACGTCGCGGGCACCGCCGTCGCGGGGACGCAGAACAGTCGCTACAAGACGTTTTTGGAGAACTGCCACGAGCACATCGACAAAATCATCGCCGACTTGACCGGCCAAGTCGGTGCCGGGCATCCCGTGCCGGTGTTCGCCGATCAGGTCGCCGCGAACCCGGAGAGCTGAGTGACGACGCAGGACGCTTTGTCGTTCGACCCTTACGCGGCGGCTTGTTGGTCTTTGGCAATCGGCAGGCGGATGATGAACGCGGTGCCGCGACCGACCGTGCTTTCGACGCGAACCCGTCCGCGGTGGGCGTCGATGATGTCTTTACAGGCGGCCAAGCCCAGTCCGGTTCCGCCTTTGCCGGATTCGTCGGGCCCGGACTTCGTGGAATAGAAAGGCTCGAAAATTTTCGGCAGCGATTCCGGGGGGATGCCGCTGCCCGAATCGCGAACGGTCAGTTCGACCGCCGCGCCGTCGCTGCTGGGGGCGACGCGAATCAGCACGGTGCCGCCCGAGGGCATCGCCTGCCTGGCGTTGATCAACAAGTTCAACAAGACACGCTGGATCTGATTCCCACTGGCGTGAATCCGGGGCGTCGCGTCGGACAGGTCGGTTTCCACGGCGACCCGGTACTTTCGCATCTCGCGTTCGAGCAACACGAGCGAGCTTTCGACGATTTGGCCCAGGTCGGTCGGCTCGAGCGAATCGCCCCGGTTGCGTGCTTGAGCCAAGATGGTTCCGGTGATCTTGGCGGCCCGCTCGGAAGCTTCCAGGATCTTGGTCAACGCTTTGTTGCGACTGGCCGTGTCTTCGTTCCGCAAACCCAGCTTGGCGTAGTTGATGATCGTCATCAGCACGTTGTTGAATTCGTGCGTCGCGGTCCCCGTCAAAGCCCCCAGCGCCGACATCGCTTGCATCTGTCGCATCTGAGCTTGCAAGGTTCGGATCTGCTGTTCGGCATCGATGGCGGGGCTTGCCGGTTGTGGACCTTCAGCGGCCTGCGAAGACTCAGCCGCCTGCGAAGACTCAGCCGCCTGCAACGATTCAGCGGACTGCATCGTGTCGGTGGGTGGCATCGCGTCGGCGGGTCGGGACGAACTGGGCATGACGTTTTCCGGCGTGTGGGCGGAGGCTCGCGTCGGACGTGGACGCGGTCGGGGCACCAATCGATCGTGCCCCGGTTGATCTATCGTCGAATCCCGCACGCCTGCTACACCCGCTAAATTCCGCGCGGCAAACCTTGCCAAAGCGCTGCTGTCCGATTCAATCCCCTCGATCGACATGAAACCGCCAGCCACCGATCACGTCGTCAGCCGGTTGAGTTGGCGGATCCAAGACGCCACCCAAATGGGCTTTCATGTTCGCACCGAACCGCTCGACGGGCGGGGGGCGGACTGGTGCCAAATCGGGCAGCGCAAGATTCTGTTTTTGGATCTGACGCAAACCGCCGCCGAACAATTGGCCCAGTTGGACGAGGTGCTGGCCGAGTTTGCCGCCGCGAAACTCGCCCGATCCGAGGACGCCCGGTCCGAAGAAGCCCTGGCGAAATCAGGTCCCCGGCGAGCCGCCTGAGCGAAACCCGGTCCGACGGTGTCGCGGCCACGGTTCGGCGCGGCCACGGTTCGGCGGACGCATCGCCGGTTGCTGGAACCGTTCGGGGCCGTTGATCTACACTGACCGCTGATCATCAGCGATTCTCGCCGCGTTTGCCGGCCGCCTTTTCTCCGGGATTCCCCGCCGTGTTGTTTTTTGGCCGCATGAAACTTTCCTCCGCCGCGGGCTTTTGCCGACGGTTCGGCATCGGACTGCGTGCCGGAGCCGACCTGATCGCGCTCTTGCGGGCGGAAGCCAAGCAGGGGTCGGCGGCCCAACGAGACGCCTTGAACTCGCTGGCCGATCAAGCGTCCGACGGGACCCAGTTGAGCGAGGCGATGAAGTCTCGCGGCGGCTTCTTTCCGCCGCTGATGCAAACGATGACGAAAGTCGGCGAGTCGACCGGACGGCTGGAGCGGACGATGCTGTCGCTGGCCGATCATTACGAAAACCAAGTCGCGCTGCGACGTTCGTTCGTCGCGTCGATCACCCTGCCGATGCTGCAGCTTCTCGCCGGTCTGGGGGTGATCAGTCTATTGATTTGGATCATGGGCATTTTGTCGCCCCCGACCGGCGGCGAGATGACGGACATCTTGGGCTTGGGACTTCGCGGCAGCCGGGGCGTGCTGGTGTTCTGGGGCTACATCGCGGTGATCATGACGATCTTGTTGGGCAGTTTGTGGGCGTTCAGTCGCAACGTCGCGGGCGTGCAGAATCTGATTCCGTTGCTGTACATGATTCCCGTCATCGGGCCGTCGCTGCAAACGATCACGCTGTCACGTTTTTGTTGGACGCTGTCGCTTTCGTTGGACGCCGGACTGGACCCGATCCGAGGGATCGATCTGGCGTTGGACAGTACCGACAGTGACTATTACCGCGCCGGGACCCGGCACGCGGAGTCCGCGATTCGGCGCGGCGCGACCTTGTCTGGGGCGTTGGAGGCGACGAAGTTGTTTCCCGATGACTTCATCAGCCGCGTCGAAGTCGCCGAGCTGTCCGGGACCGATGCCGAATCGATCGACGGCTTGGCCCGAGAATACGACGAGCGGGCCAAGACGGCGATGAAAGCGATCGCTCGGTTGGCCAGCGGCGTCATCTGGGCGACCATGATCCTGGTCCTGCTGTTCTTCATCGTTCGTCTGTTGATGACCGTGCTGGGGTTCTACAGCATGGCACTCGAACCGATCTGAGCCGCCCGACGCGACGACGCGTTTCCGGTGGCGGCCAAGGATTTCGGCCTTCAATCCATCCGCACGCCGATGGTCAGCAAGATGTTCGCATAGCGTTGCTGGTCGGCGGTTTGGATCGTCAAAGTGTGGTCGTTCGTTTCGACGGCTTTGTAGAAATCCCATTTCTCGATCGGCTGAATCGCCAAATCCAGCCCCGCCTGGGCGATCGTGCGGCGATAGTCTTCCCAAACCGGAGGATCGCCGTCGAGCGCGTAGGGGCCTTCGGTTTCCGTCTGCATCGTTTCGATCCGTTCGACCGGAACGGCGGACAGGACGGCTTGCAACACCTGATCGCACGTCACCACCCCGGGCATCAAGTTCAAACTCACCAGTTCGGCGTGCGGCCCGCGTTTATTCAGCGCCGGATAATTTCCGTCGGCGATCAGCACGGTGCTGTGGTGGCCCGAAGCCGCCAGAATGGAGCTGATTTGCGGGTGAATCAGGCGAGATCGCAGCATGAATAGGACTCTCGTTCTTGGCGGGCGTGGAAACACAACGGCGGTGCCGCGAGCGGCATTTGGGCCGTAGACTGTCGGCCGACGTAGGACCGACTTGCCGAGGTCTAGAATACGGAAACGGTCGCGATCGGGCGAGCCAACCCACTTGATTCGGATGATTTTTCAACGTGCTGGAAAAACGACTACGCCTGGGCACCTTTTTCGGGATCGACTTGTTCGTCCATTGGACGTTCGGTTTGTTGATCGCGTACTGGGTGGCGACATCCTGGTCCGAGGGCGCTCTGGGTGTGGTCTTCAGTGTGGCCAGGCTGCTGGGCGTGTTCGCCTGCGTCACGTTGCATGAATACGGCCACGCGTTGACGGCCCGAGTTTTTCATGTGCCGACCGTCGACATCACGTTGCTGCCGATCGGCGGCGTGGCAAGACTCAAACACATGCCGCGGGTTCCCAGCCAAGAATTATTGGTCGCGGTCGCCGGACCGGCCGTCAACGTCGTCATCGCTTTGCTGTTGATCGTCGGGATCGCGGCCTACATGGGGTTGAACGCCGCGATGGGCTGGGGGCTGGACCGCGAGACGATGATCGACGTCGGTGACCTGTTGCTTGAGCCTTCGTTTCGTGGATTCGTGCTGACGTTGTTGCTGGTCAACATCATGCTGGTCCTGTTCAACATGATTCCGGCGTTTCCCATGGACGGCGGACGCGTGCTGCGAAGCATCCTGGCGATGATGATGAATTATCGACGTGCGACATTCATCGCCTCGCGGATCGGAGTGGCTTGCGCGATTTTGATGTTGACTTTCGGACTTTACACGGGCGAATTCATGATGATCCTGATCGCGGGCTTCATCGCGTTCGCCGGAATGAACGAAGCCCGTCAGGTCGACGTGATGGAATCACTGCGTGGCCTACGGATCGGCGACGTGTTGATTCAAAATCCTCAGCACGTCTCGATGGACACGCCACTGGGTAAGGTCGCCTACGACTGGCACCGGTCGCCCGCGACGGTCTTGCCGGTCACTTCCTCGGTGGGCAGCGTGGTCGGCGTGATCGGGTTGAAAGAAGTCGCCCGAGCGATCGATGACCAAGTCGACCCGATGACACCGATCGGACAACTGGCCGATCACTCGGTCCACCCGGCGTCGCTGGACGAAGACTTGGAAACGATCGTGTTGTCCGGCGGCCGACAGCATCGGGTGATCCCGGTCACCGGAGACGCGGGCGAATTGGTCGGGATGCTGGACCTGGACACCTTGCTGGCCCGCGGCGCTCTGCGGGCGATCGTCCCGGTCGGGCCGCCGCCGCCGGCGATCGACGGTCCGCTCGGCACGTCGTCTGTCGACACGAATCCGTACCGGCCGCCGGAATCGCCACGATTCGACGCCTTGTCGTGAACGGGCTTGCGATCAGTTCCCGCCTCGCGGGGTCAATCGCTACGACCGGATCAGCCGGCGGCCGGGCCGGCTGAGTCCCCCCGGCCGGCCCCTCCGTCGCGCCCCCGACGATAGAATTGACCTAGCTTGTTGTTGCCGAGTCGGATCGGCCGGGCGATCCGCGCCGGCGGTCGGAGGCAGATTTGCTGATTTCGCGCGCCCCGAGTCGGTGAAGAATCCCGCCCAACCCGTCGGCAACCTTTTGTCGGTCCCGTAATTTTCCGCGTGAGCGTGATGACTGCCTCCATCGTCCCCTTCATCGAGCGTCTGTTCGTCGGCCCGGTCTGGCCGGCCTCGGTCTTGGTCGGCGTCATGCTGGCCTACGCCCTGGTCGTCGCGATCGGTCTGTTCGATTTTGACTTCGCCGGCGGTGCCGGGTCGGACATCGACGGCGGCGGTCTGCAGGGCGAAGGCATGCTGGATCATGCCGCCGACGGCGGCGCCGTCAGCGGGATCGGCGCGATGACGCTGCGTTGGTTGAACCTGGGAAAGATCCCGCTGGTGATCTGGGGTTCGATCTTCACGTCCGTTTTTTGGGCGATCAGTTATGCACTGTGGTACGGCTACGACTGGCAACATTATTCGCCGGACTTCGTGCCCAGCGTGTTGCTGACGATTCGCAACACGGTGCTGGCGACCAGCATCACGAAACTGTTCACCGACCGCTTGGGTTTCCTGTCGCGACGCGGGCCCACCTTCGAAGCCGGTCGATTGATCGGCAAAACATGCGAAGTCTCGACCAGCGAGGTCACGCCGTCGTTCGGTCAAGCCGAATTCAAAACCGACGCCGCCCCTTTGCTGCTGAACATCCGCACGACCAGCGGCACGCTGCCCCGAGGCACGACCGTTGAGATCATCGAATTTGATTCCGAAAAACGAGTTTACAAGGTGGCCGCGTCCACCGACACCGCCGTCTAAACCGAGTTGATTCCACCATGCTTGCGCAATTGATTACCAACAGTATGCCCGCCGACTTTGCGATCATCTTGATCGGGCTGATCGTCATCGGGCTGTTCTTGGCCGCGGCCGTTTTCAAGAAATGCTACATCAAGGTCGGTCCCGATTCGGCACTGGTCCGCAGCGGTTCGGGCGGCTTGCGGGTCGCCACCGGTGACGGCATGTTCGTCGTCCCGCTGTTGCACCAGCACGAGTTCATGGACCTGACGCTGAAGTCGTTCGAGATCCATCGTCAGGGCAGCGAAGGTTTGATCTGTCATGACAACATCCGAGCGGACATCAAAGTCGCGTTCTTCGTTCGCGTCGATAAAACACCCGAGGAGATGAAGGAGGTCGCCCAGTCGATCGGTGCCAAACGTTGCAGCCAGATCGATACGCTGCGGGAATTGTTCGACGCCAAGTTCAGCGAAGCCTTGAAGACCGTCGGAAAGCAGTTCGACTTTGTCGACTTGTACGACCAGCGGGACAAGTTCAAAGAAGAAATCCTAAAAGTCATCGGCACCGATCTGAACGGTTACCGCTTGGACGACGCCGCGATCGACTACTTGGAACAAACACCGCTGGAAATGTTGTCGCCAGGCAACATCCTGGACGCCGAGGGCATCAAGAAGATCACCGAATTGACGGCCACGGAGAAAATCAAGGAAAACCAGTTCACCCGTGACAAAGAAAAAACGCTGAAAAAGCAGGACGTCGAAGCGGAAGAAACGATCCTGGAACTGGAACGGCAACGCGTCGAAGCGGTCGAAAAGCAGACCCGAGAGATCGCCGAAATCACCGCCCGCGAGCAAGCATCGGCGGCCAAGGTGCGGGAGGAACAAAGACTGGAATCGGAACGGGCAAGAATCGCCACCGAGGAAGAAATCGGCATCGCCGAAGAAAACATGGCGCGTCAAGTCCTGGTCGCCCAACGCAACAAAGAAAAAACCGACGCCGTGGAATTGGAACGCGTCCATCGTGACCGCGACTTGGAAGCCACCGAAAGACTGCGACTTGTCGGCGTCGCCGAAGTCGAAAAAGAAAAGGCGATCGAAGTCGAAAAACGCAATATCCAAGAAGTGATCCGCGAACGTGTCGCCGTCGAACGCGCCGTCGTCGAAGAACAGGAACGCATCAAGGACACCGAAGAACACGCCGCCGCCGACCGACTGAAACGCGTGCAAGTCACCGCGGCCGAAATGAAGGCGGAAGAGGAACTGATCCGGCAAACCAAGCTGGCTCAAGCCGAGAAGGACTCCAGCGAACTGTTGGCCGAAAAGATCCGCATCGAAGCCGAGGCCCGACGCGACGCCGCGTCCAAGGACGCCGAGGGTGCCAAAATGTTGGCCGAAGGGGAAACCGCGACGGTCGCCGCGAGCGGATTGGCCGAAGCCAACGTGCAACAGGCCAAGGCCGTCGCGATGGAAAAAGAAGGGCTGGCCGAAGCCAAAGTCATGAGCGAGAAATATCACGCCGAAGCGACGGGCATCACCGAAAAGGCCGAAGCGATGAAACTGTTCGACAGCGTCGGCAAAGAACACGAAGAATTCAAGCTGAACCTGGACAAAACCAAGGAAGTCGAGATCGCGGCCATCGACGCCCAACGCGGTATCGCCGAAAGCCAAGCCGCTGTGATCGGCGACGCTTTGAAAGCCGCCCGGATCGACATTGTCGGCGGCGACGGCGAGTTCTTTGATCAGATCACCAGCGCCGTCAAGGGCGGCAAGGCGATCGACCGATTCGTCTACAACAGCAAGGTCGCCACGGACATCAAGGACACGTTTTTTGACGGAAACGCGGATTACTTCCGTGACCAAATTTCTGAACTGTTGACCCAGTTCAACTTGGACACCGACGGCGTCAAAGATCTGTCCATCGCCGCGCTGATCGCCAAAATGCTCGGCATGGCCGACACCGACAACGTCCGCAGCCAACTGACCAGTCTGCTGTCGATGGCCGGTACCGCCAACGTCGCCGATCAAAAAGCCGGACGACTTCTGACTGCCGGCAAGGTCTCCGCCAACGGCAAGTCGTAAAACCGTCTTGTTACCGGCTTTCCGCTTCGTCCTCCGTCCTTTATTCATTCCCCATGACCGAATCGCAACTCGCCACGGGGACCTATGAAGTTCTCCGCAATCGAATCCGCGATGCCGCGGGTCAGTTGCGTGAGCGTTTGAAAAAGTTGAACGCCCAACGCGCCGACGTGTTCGGCAACATCGAAACGCGTTTGGTCACGACCGAGCGGGTGACGACCGAGCACAACTGTGTCCCGAGAGACTTGACCAGCGTCGGCGATCGGTTCCTGTTCGGATACAACGTCCAGTTCGGCTTGAAACTGGAAACCCATGTTCGTGACGTCTTTTCGGTGTATCGCTTTGCCGATCATCAGTTCCACGCCGAAACCCTGGACCTGATCGACGACGATCGCTTCGTCAGTGACTTTGGCGAACTCTATCGCTTTTACAAAGGCACCACGTTCGCCAGGTTCTTTCGCAACGGCCCGATTCTGCATTTCGTGTTTCGCGTCGGCAAGACGCCGCGTGACATCAAATCGTTCAAATGGCGAATCGACGGTGAACGTCTGGTTTACGTCGACAACCGCAGCGAACACGAAGTCCGCGATCCGGATCAGCACGAGTTTCGCTGGACCAAAACGACCCGGGATCAACACGTCTATGGCTCGCATCCCCACATTTCGATCGAGGACCGCGTCTTCGTCGAAACCGTCGGCGGTGATTTGACGATCAAGGTCGAAGACAACACCGAGGCGGGCGGAGGCATTTTGTCGGAACCCGTCGACAACCGCGACCAGACCTTGGACGACGCGGACGTTCAATACGCCATCATCGGCAACTTGGTGTTGTTGAAGATCAAGCCTTACCAAGAGACCGAGCCACGTCATTTCGTGTTCAACGGCAAGCTCGGTCAAGCGATGCGACTGGACGAGATCCGACACGCGTGCGTGATGCTCCCGGGCGACCAAGGGCTGATTTTTCCGGGAGGTTATTACCTGCAAACCGGCCAGTTCAAGCGTTTCGACCACGGCCTGAGCGACATGCGTTATCAACGCACCGTCGCGTCATCGAACGGCGAAGACTTTTTGTACCTGTTCTATAACCGCGAATCGGGGACCCATGTCCAACTTCGTTACAACCTGATCAAGCAATCCGTCGATACACCGCTGATCTGTCACGGACAGACCTTGTTCGAGGGCGGCGAAATGGTTTGCTTCACCGGCAACGACCAACCTCAAAAGCATCACGCCATTCAAATCTGGCAGACGCCGTTCACCGGCCCCGATTTCGTCGCCGATCACCAAAGCGATTCAATGCTGTTCAAGATCGGCAACCAAGGAATCGTCCGCGCGATGTCCGAGTGCAGTGAACTGCTGCAACTGATCGACAAAGATGACAGCTACGAAGGTTTGTACATCGACATTCAGAAAAAAGCGTCCGACGTCTTGGACAGCTATTTCTGGATCGACAAACCCGAAACCGAAAAACTGAGTGAACCGCTGTCGATCATCCGAACCGCCGCGGGGACCGCGGTCGACGAGTTCGAGAAGGTCGTCCGCATCCAACAGGAAACGACAGCGGCCGTCGGCGCGGTCGAAGCTTCGACCGACGCGCTCGTCAAAGACATCGACCGGCGGCGTTTCGAGACGATCGATGACTATGTGCTGGCGCTTTCGAATTTACGGCAGCAGCGGGCCCAGACGCTCGGACTCAATGAGCTTCGGCAGGTCGACGAGACCCGCGTCGATGAACTGGAAACGATCGTCACCGAAAAAGCGGAACGCTTGAGCCGACGCTGCGTCGATTTCCTGCTCGGCGAAACCGCCCTCGATCCGTACCGCCGGCGTGTCGCCGAGATCTCCGACCAGATCCCCGAAACCGAAACGGTGGCGACCGCCCGAAAGCTCGAGACACGCATCGACGAAGCCGCTTCGCACCTGGAAATGCTGACCGAGACCGTCAGCAATCTGCGCATCGACGACACGACCAAGCGGACCGAAATCGTCGACGCGATCGGTGACGTGTTGGCCGGACTGAACCGTGTCCGCAGCGGGTTGAAGGCCCGAGTCGCTGACCTGCAAGCGGCCGAGGGCAAAGCCGAATTCGCGTCCCAGATGAAGCTGTTGCAACAATCGATCGCCGGATACCTGGACGTTTGCGACACCCCGGCCAAGTGCGACGATTACTTGACCAAGGTGATGGTGCAATTGGAGGAACTGGAAGGCCGGTTCGCCGAGTTCGATGATTTCATCGTGTCGTTGGCCACGCGTCGCGAAGAGGCTTACGCGGCATTCGAAAACCGCAAGGTCGCGCTCGTCGAAAAGCAAAATCGCCGCGCGGAATCCTTGGCGACCGCTGCCGATCGCATCCTGAAAAGCATCGCGTCCCGGATCGACAAGATGCAACGATCCGAAGAAATCGCGGCGTACTTTGCCGGTGACCTGATGGTGGAAAAAATCCGCAGTCTCGTCGATCAACTGGATGACTTGGGCGATTCCGTTCGCGCCGAAGATCTGCGTGGCCGACTGAAAACGGTTCGCGAAGACGCGACGAGGCAACTGAAAGACCG
>Ga0102938_10001970_pt1 | contig 15627 bp, 14 predicted proteins | sample SalPonR2_B_D2_MG_FD_84516 | JGI IMG/M metagenome (GOLD analysis project Ga0102938, IMG submission 84516) | Salt pond soil microbial communities from South San Francisco under conditions of wetland restoration - Salt Pond MetaG R2_B_D2_MG | ecosystem: Environmental > Aquatic > Marine >...
AAAACAATGAAACAATGAAGCAATGAAGCAATGAAACAAAAAATGTTACGTGTTACATGTTATGTGAGAACCGCCGAAGTAGCTCAATTGGTAGAGCAACGGTCCCGTAAACCGTAGGTTACCGGTTCAAGTCCGGTCTTCGGCTCTAAATATCAGGACTCCGAATTATTTGTCAAAGAATCCTCGGAAGAAGAACTCTTCTCCCGGCCAAAAAAATAATCCCACCATTTTTCCCAATTGGAAAATTGGCGGGACTGTTTTTTAGTTGCCGCGTCCTTATGAGAATCAATATTGTCGTTTTTAGCAAAAGCTCCGGCCACTTTGCCCTCTTCTTCCTTGATCACCACCACTTCTTCCCCTTTTTTCTTCAAACCCAGATTCATCCTGGCCTGCTCTTCCACGAATTGGTCCGATTGTAAGTATTTAGTCAGCTCTTCCAGATCTTGATTCTTGTTTTCCAATTCGGATATTTCCTGTTTTAAATTCTGGATCTCCTTGTCTATCTCTTTTTTACCTTGAAGTTTCTCCCTCAAAGGAAAAGACAACCACACCAAAGCTACTATGGCCACCAAGGCCAAGAACTTGGGATTGAAAAAAAATCGAAACAAAGGATTTCCCTTTTTTCTTTTGGAGCTCATAAATAAATACCCCGATTAACTAACTGCTTCAATTATAACATAAATCCCCCGGGATCCCAAAAATCCCGGTTGCGTCTCAAGAATTAAAAAAGAGCGGTCTATTTTCGGCTCTTGGGAGTCACCCAAAAACCCAAATATTTACCCAGCATTAAACGAGTTTGCGATTCTATAGCCGGAATGGAACCGAAGATGATGATACTTATAGGAAGAATGGCCCACTGAAACAGCATAACAATACTCTTGTGGAATCTGTACTTGTGCGGCCTCCTGGGCAGAAGTAAAGTGGAGATGATGGCGGAAAAAACCAAACCTATCATGGCCAAGGTCATTAAGCCCCGAGTAACAGCGGGCAAATTTCCGGAGACCACCGTAGTATTGAACTGATCCCCGCCCAAAATAAGCGGCATCCAACCGACCACGGCTATGATCAGGGCGTTGGTAGCCCAGGAATGGAAACCATAGATCTGCACCCAGATCTTGTTAAGAACTTTCCTCTTGGGTAGGGAGCGCCACTTCTTAAAAAAATTGAACATCAAATAAGGGACATTCTCCACTCCCCAACCCCAGCGCCTCTGCTGTTTGTAAAGGTTGCGGGCGGTCTGCCAAAAGGATTCATCCATGGTCACATCCATGGAAACCGGGAAATATAAGGGTTCCACCCGATAATCACCCTGATAAAAAAGGAAACTATGCCAAAAGATCCGGGAATCTTCGCTGACCATACTGGTGGACCAAAAACCTATATCCAAAAGAGTGCGGAAACTCATGGAATGAGAAGAATAAGTGGACAATTTCTCTTGGCGGATCTGTTGCATCATCTGCCAAAAGGTATTGGAAGAGGCCGCTACTCTGGCAAAAAAAGGGGCCTCCCAAACATTGTTATGATAGACCGGAACCGGTTGATAGCTGGCCCGATGCGGCTCGCTGACCGTTAAAAACCTATGGCTCAAACAAAAGAAATAGCCCGGCCGAACCATGGTGTCTATATCAAAAACGCTGACCACTAATTTGTCATAGTCATAACCCTCGGCGTCTATTATCTTCTCCCTTACTTCTTGGGCCGCCCAGGCCTGGTTAGCCCCCTTGCCCTTGATCTCGCCGGGAATGCCGTCCGGATGCACGGTCCATAAAAAACGGCCGAATTTAGGGCCGAATTCCTTTTCTATGGTTCGGGCTCTTTCCCGGGCTTCCGGACCGGCCCTTTCCTCTACAGCCAAGACCACTATCATTCTATCCAAGGGGTAGCCGTCCTCGACCAAGGACTGAAAGGTGGGCCGGATAACCTCTAAACTCTCATTGTAAGTGGGTAGTATTACCAAATGGGTCAGGTCCTTCCAGGTCCAACCTTGAGCGCTTAAACTGTCCGAGACCCCGGCTGATTCCTTGCCCGATTCCAGATCCAAACATTTTTTCCGCCAATCCACTTCACTGTTCTCCCGCAACTTTCTATAAGCCACGAACAAATGAACCCCCAAATAAAGAACCAAAAGCAACCAATAAACATCAAAAATTATAATAAAAAAAGCCACCCACAGGGGCTGGAAATAAGACAACACTATCAAACCGAGTAAAGTTATCCAAGACAAAAAACCGGGCAAGATCTCGCAAGCCCTGTAAATCTTTCTGTCCCTCCCGGTCAATTCTGTGGCTTTTCCGACTTTTAAATAATCCATGTCCTGTTCATCTTAGGTCAAAAGGTTTAATGATCTTATGACCGATAAAATATAGAATATAGAAAAACGCGGTAAAAATCAACCAGTTTCGAGCATATATCCATGCCGAGAAATATTGTTTTAGGGATTGGAAAAGATTTACCGGCTGGGTAAAAAGGGCCCAGCTGTTAAATCTATGAACCAAGCCCAAAAGAACCCCCAACGCTATTAGGGGTATGATCACGACTACAAAAACCCAGGCCATAGTAGGCGTGTAAACCCGGGCCAAAAATTTGCGCATTTGATTTATCAGAAGAACAAAAGCCGCCCAGCCGATCAGAGAATAAGTAAAGAACAACATGATCATCCAGGCATTGCCCACGCATACTTTTTTATAGGCATCTACCGGGCAATACCCTAATAAATTGCGTATATCGGTCATTAAGTAAGCGGCATTGGGAAGAAATAACAACCACAACAAAAAAGCCGCTCCGGCCACTGTTTTCTGACTTTTGCGCCTGAATTTATTGCTGTCATAATACCTCTGTAGGAACAAAGCGATAAGGAAAGGTATTAAAATAAGAAAAATATTCCATACCCCCATCAAGATCGAATAATCATTGATCGTAACCGCATGCAACCAGTCATATTCTTGAAAGATCCGGTCAATACTAAGAAAGGAATTATTGATAAAAGCTTGATCCATATTTCTTCCTATTTTTTAAAATTAATGGGCTTAACCCGGTTCAGGTCATCCAAATTTATTTCTCCTTCGTTGGACTCCTCTTTTTTTGGGGTTTCCGCTTCCTTATCCGGCTCGGCCGGAGCGGGGCTCGGTTGTTCCCCGGTTTCTTTCGAGTCGGAAACAGAGGATTCCTCCCAACTCGAGGAGGTGGCGGAAGGACTCGGCTTTTTTTCTTCTTCCCGCCTTATTCTTTCCAATTCTTTTTGTTTGGCGCTGATCCTTTCCTCGTGTTCTTTTTGTTTCTCTTCCCGGGTCTCCTGAAGGCATTTTTTGCAATAAACCGGCCGCACTCCATCCGGCTTAAAGGAAGTAAAGGTCTTTTCTCCGCACCGGGAACACACGGCCTCATAACCCGAGGATTCCTGGCTGTTCCCGTTATCCTTGCCGGAATTGTTGCCGTTCTTTTTTTGGTTATTTCCGGAAGAAGAATTCTTGTTGCTCCCCTGCTGGGGAGTTTCAGACGCCTGGTCGTTATTCTCGTGCCAACGGTTTATCTTGTCCTCAATAACACTCCTGTGCCTGGCATATCTTTCCCGGGAAACCCGAATAACCTTCTCCGTATTGCCGGTAACATCGCTTTCCAAAAGCGGGGGCAAACCCCGAGCGGAAAAAGGATCCGAGGCCACTCCGTCGATCATCAATTTTAAATACATCTCATACTTGGGCAGATTCAAAATATCTTCCTCGACAAAAGTGGGAGTGAATTCCTTGACTAATTCCTCGGCATCAACGGCCCCGACCCGAAAGGTTATCATGGTGCCGACATTGCCGAAAACAGCGGCCCTGACCTCGTCGGTCAATTGCTCGATATATTGATGGGCCATGATCAAATTAAGCCGGTATTTCCTGGCCTCGGAAAGAATATTGGCGAAACTCTCCGTGCTGAAATTCTGAAACTCGTCGATATAAAGATAAAAGTCCTTTCTCTGGGATTCCGGGGTATCCACTCGGCTCATGGCGGCCAGCTGGATCTTGGTGATCATCATAGCGCCCAAAAGAGCGGAATTATCCTCCCCCACTCTACCTTTACTCAAATTCATTATCAGGATCTTGCCCTCGTCCATTACCTCTCGCAGATCGATAGAAGAACTGACCTGGCCCACAATATTACGGATCAAAGAACTGGACAGGAATTGCCCTACTTTGTTCTGGATGGGCGAAACCGCCTCGGCCGCGAATTTGTCGGCATAGCCGGCAAATTCATTCAGCCAAAAGGACTTAACCACCGGATCCTGGATCTTGGCAATGACCTTTTTGCGGAAACTCTTATCGGAAAGCATTCGGGTGATGGCCAATAAAGTGGCGCCGGGATAATCCAGAATGGCTAAAATAGTATTTCTTAAAATATATTCCAATCTCGGCCCCCAGGAATCGGCCCACAATTTGCGGAACACGCCTATAAGACCGGAGGCCACCAAATGCCTGACCTCGGGATCCACTTGCTCCACCACATTAAAAGCCAAGGGGTACTCGGTGTCACCCGGATTAAAATAGATCACATCATTGATGCGCTCTTTGGGTATATAGTGGATGATCTTTTCCGCCAAATCGCCGTGCGGATCCACCAAGGCCACGCCTCGGCCGGCGTGAATATCCTCCACGATCATATTCTCTTGCAAGGTGGATTTTCCCATTCCGGTCTTACCGATCAAATACATGTGCCGGCGCCGATCATCGGCCTTGATGCCGAATCTCTGTTTTCTGTTCCGAAAGGTGGTCTCGGCAAAGGGTAGAATGTCATTTTTATCCAGATCTGGCATAGTTAAAATTTAATAAAAAATATTTTTGAGATCAAAACAATTATAATCCAAACACAGTTATCTTACAAGAGCTAAACCCGGGGCAGATTGCCGGGCGGACCGGCGGCGGAAGTGTCTTGATCTTCGGACAACTCCTCACTTTGGCGGCGTTCCGGTCTTTTCGAAGGTGGTTCCGCTTTAGTATCCGATTGCGAACCCTCTTCCTCTCCTCCTCTTTCTTCTTCAGTAAAAAAAGAGGGCACGGCTTCAGTCGCGGGAAGCGCCTCTCGTTCAGTTTCAACGGAACGAGGTAGGCCCATGGGGGCCTCGGCTTTGCGGCCGGGCGCGGTCTGGACCAAAGGAGCCCGGACCGAAGTGGATATGGGAAAGTGCCAAATAGTGGCCAGTTCCTCAATATTCAATATCTTGGGCTTACGCCCGGCGGTGTCGCTTCTGTTGATGTAAGCGTTCATGATCCGGTTCTTCTTGGACTTGATCCTCATATCCTTGAAAAAATAATTGGCCTTGGTAGCGGTCTTTTCCGTATCCGGCTTGATGTTATTCAAGGCATTATCCCCGAACTGCTTCATAAAGCCGACAAAACCATTGACCACTTTGGACTTCCTGATCACTTCCTTTTCCGCTAAATAGACCATCCTGATCTTGGTCTCAAACCCAACCTTGGAGGTCTTGTACTCGATCCCCTCCACTTGCCTTTTTTCCTTGGGTTTTAAATTCATCATCTTCAAGGGCTCGTCTTCCTTGGCCTCTTCCTTGTCGCCTATATCCCCGAAACTGTAGATAGCTTCGCTTATCTGATCTATAAAGCCCAGAATACTGTCCACTATCTTGTCCCCTATATTCTTGTCCGGACCGGTCTTTTCCCCCAGAATTTTGCTTATTTGCTCATCACCTTCCTTAACCCAATCAAAACCGGTGGGAATCAATAATATCTGATACCACAACTGCTCCCCCGGGCCCAAACTATTATTCAGATCCATAAGAGAGGCGATCGGATCCTTGAATATTTCCTTGGTCGGATCATTGGTATGCTCGAATTCCCTGTAGGTTTTAATGGGGTACATATGATTGTTGGCCAGCATAAACTCGGCTCCCCAGATATCATACTTGTCATCCGGAAACCTGGTGGGATAGCCCTGGGTGTAATCATCAACTTCGGTGATCTCGGCATCCGGATATTGAGAATAGACAGCCGACTCGGTCAAATCCCGAAAATCTTCCGGGGTGTAGATCAGAAACTGGGTATAGCCCTCTACACTAACTATTTCCAAACTAAAGTAAAGCTGCCACTTGCCCTCCCAATATTTCTCTATCAGGTCAATAGAGCCGTGAGCGCCGGAAAAATAACTGAATAAATTCTCCACCGCTTTTAAGGACTGCTGGTTATCCCGAGGGATATCAATGGCCAATAATACAAAATTGGCGTTCTTCTCCGCCCATTTACTACGGATATAGGACAACCACAACTCCTTAAATCCCCACAGAAGAACAATGGCTATAGGTATCCAACCGACATTAACAAGAAGCTTGAACAACAACACATCCGGAGGCAAATTCAAGAGGGCTTGGATTTTACTCAAGTCAATAACGATTTCCATAGATATAATATACCATTTTTTTAACTCAACGACAATTTTCTTTCGAAAAAAATAAGCCCTTAAAAAGGGGCTTATTTTCAGTCCGAATAATTAAATAAAGTCGGGTATGATCTAATCTTTTAAGATATATTTATTGTCCTCGGTTCTTTGGAATTCCTTGCGGTTGGACAAAGCCAAATTAATGGTGCTTCTTTTGACCACTCGGCTTTCCAGAACCCTATCTATGATCTCTTCCCGGGTCATGGGCCGATTCTCTCGCTCCAGAATGTCCCGAATAACCTCGGCCACAGTCCCTTTTTTTAAGCCCCATTCCTTGAGGCCGTACATCCCTCGGCCGATCAGAACATATTTATCATCCAGGATCAATTCGTTATGAATAGTGGCCGGATTGGCCTTTTTATGGTCAAAACCCATTTCGTTGATCCGTTCGGCCAGTTCAGTAAAGTGCATGGGTTTACCTTCGTTCTTTAGTATTAAATAGATCTTATCGTTTATGGTTCCGGGCGAGATCTCGCTCCATTCTCGGGCACCCCAATAACCGAACTTGTTGGGCTCTATATCATGAATGGCCTGCAGAAAGGAATACAAGGGCTTATAACCAGAAGCTATTTCCAATTCCTTGGGGTCAAAAAAACTATCTTTTAAAACGGAGTTCAAGTCCAGATTGTGCTCTCGGTCGAATTTATCCCGATGCTTGTTATAACTGGAAAGTTTGTGAACCAAGTCCAGCAATTCCTCTAGCTTCAGGATCCTTTTTAAGTTCTTTATCTCCCGGACCAGCTCTTGGGCCATTTCCTCCATGTGGTCCAGATCATGACTCTTTAATTTATAGCCCTTCTTAAATCGGGCGGATTTTTTTATTTCCTCTAATTCCTCGGAAAATATCTTAGAGAATAAAAAATCAAAATGGTTCTTTTTTAAGTCGGAGTCCTTGTTGCTGTAAGGGCGGGAAAGTCTATCCAGAATAGTAAAAAGATACTCCTTCTCCATTAATCCTCCGTGCTCCTCCAATAACCGGACAACCAATTCCTTTAAATACATCAAATCCTTCTTGGATCCATAGATCCGACGAAGTTTTTGTTCTATAATGGAATTTTCTATTTGTCTGATCCTCTCTCTGGTCAGTCCGTGAGCATGGCCCACTTCTTCCAGGGTTTCCCTTTGGGGCCTGTCCAGACCGAAGCGCCTTTTCACAATATCCTTCTCCTTGGCCGATAAATTCCGCAAGAGATCATTAAGGAGTTTTCGGATATCCACGGTTTCGGTCTCCACAGTTGGAAGAGAAGTGGAGAACTGCTCTCGGGTTGAATTGTTGGACATATTAACATTTCAACAAGAGCATGGGGCCTTGTTATTTACTTTTTAAACTTGGTTTTTTATTCCAAAAAAATAATTTTTCTCTTGAAGTAGATGTAACATAACATATTTTTTTTAATTAGTCAAACGTTGAAAAAAGATAAGGTATAATATATACTAAAAAACAAATATAAATTAGATTAATTACCACTTTTATGTCCCAATTCATTATCAACGGACCGGCCAAGTTATCCGGAGAGATCCCGGTTAATGGAGCCAAAAATCTGGCTTTAAAGATAATCCCGGCCTCCATCATATTGGCCGACGAGATCACTATCACCAACCTGCCGGATATCGAGGATATAGACCGAGCCCTGTCCCTGTTGGAAATTTTGGGAGGAAAAACGGAAAAAAGGGGTTCCCGGGTCAAGATTGATACTCGAAACCTAAACAAGAATGAACTGCCCAAAGATATAGCCAACAAGTTCCGGGCCTCTATTATGTTTGTCGGACCTCTACTGGCCAGATTCGGGGAAGTAAAATTCCCTCATCCCGGCGGCTGCGTTATCGGCGCCGGCGGCCGGCCGATCGATATATTCGTGGAAGGGTTTAAAAAACTGGGGGCGGAATTAAAAATCCAAAACGATCATTACATCCTAAAGGCCAAAAAACTTCGGGGTAATACCTATTTCTTTCCCAATGTGAGCGTGACCGCAACAGAAAGCTTGATGATGACCGCTACTCTGGCCTCGGGCACTACCACCTTGAAAAATTGCGCCATGGAGCCGGAAATAACCGAGCTGGCCCAATATCTGAACGAGAACGGAGCCGACATCCAAGGGGCCGGAACTCCGACCATGACCATCAAGGGCGTGGACAATGTCTCCGGAGGCAAATTCCATATCATACCGGACAGAATAGAAACCGGATCCTTTGCCATTATGGCCGCGGCCACGGGCTCCGAACTGACCATAACCGATTGCCGGCCGGACCATATCCAGATCCTTCTGACTATTTTTGAAAAAATAGGAATTAAATATCAGCGGGGCCGAGACTGGCTCAAGATCAAAAGATCCCCCAAGATCCAACCTTACAGCATCAAAACCCATGAATATCCGGGCTTTCCGACCGACCTCCAGCCCCCTTACACCGTATTGATGACCCAGGCCCAGGGCACATCCATTATCCACGAGACCATTTACGACCGCCGACTTTTTTATGTGGACATGCTTTCCCAGATGGGAGCGGACACGATCATGTGCGACCCCCATCGAGTGGTGGTCAACGGCCCGACCAAACTATACAACAAAAAACTTACCAGTCCGGACCTAAGAGCCGGCATAGCCCTGATCATAGCTTCCTTAGTGGCCGAGGGGGAGACCCAAATAGGAAATATCTATCAAATAGACAGGGGCTATGAAAAAATAGATAAAAGATTAAGAAAAATAGGAGTGAATATAAACAGAAGTAAATAATATGACCTCAATAAAAAGAAAAATACTTTTTCTTTCTTTTGTAGTGGCCTTTTTTCTGATCACCACCGTGGTTATGTTCTATGCCCAGGGGTATAGGATCAATCTCACTTGGCCACCGAACTTAAACCAAACCCTGCAAAGGAACGGTATGCTTTTGGTGGAAACAGAGCCCAAGGGAGCCACTATACTCTTGGACGGACAAACCCCCAAAAATATATGGCAAAATCTGTTCCACAACGAAAAAAATATCCAAACTCCGGCCAAGATCAAGGGGATCAAGCCGGGAGAGTACACCTTGAATCTGGTTCTGGACGGTTATCATATCTGGGAAAGAAAAATAAACATTCACCCGGGAAGGATAACCACTATATCCGACCTCCGACTTCTAAAAAAGAACTTGCCCTTGAAAATATCGGAAAACCGGATTGAAAAAGAGCATCTTTCCCCGGACCGGACCATGGCGGTGGATACCGATAATTCGGAAATAGTGTTTTTGGAATCGGGCCAAACCCTTTCCCTGCCCGAGCTTCAAGCCACTTCCTCGATTGACTGGTCCCCGGATAGCAAAAAAATACTATTGGATCAAAAAATATTTAACATAAAAAGCAAAAATATCCGGAACTTAAAAGGAGATCTGGATAAGGGAGCGAATAGACTTCGTTGGGAGCGCGGAGGGGAGGAGATATATTACATCCGACAGGGCCGGCTTTATTCCTTTGATCCGAAGAAGCGAACCCAAAAAAGGATCTTGACGGAAAAGAATATCTTTACTTATTTCTCGGACAACAAATATCTATATACAATAAAAACAACTGATAAGCTCTCGGTGTTGGAAGTTTTTGCTTACCCGGGCCTAAAAAAAATAAAGGCCATTGATTTTCCCCGCTCCCAAAATTATCAGATATCCGCTTCACCCCGAGAGGATCTGATTACTGTTTACGACAACAAATTCCAGACCCTGTATTTGATCACACCCCTCTCTCCTTTGGGCGTTCTCCAAGAGACCCTGAACAATGTTTCCTATTTTGATTGGCAAAACCCTTCGGAAATAATCTACGGCAATGAATTTGAAATATGGAAATTCAATCTCAATTCCCGGGATAAACAAATACTGACCCGAATAAGCGAAGAGATAACCGAAGCCATGGTGGTCCCGATAACCGACAAGATACTCTACTATAATCAAGACAATGTAAAATTGATCGACCCCAGACGAAACAAAATAAATGTAACCGAATTAATAGAATTAAGTGATGTTTCCGATCTGTGCTTGGTGGATGAGGGTAAGACCTTGTACTTCAACGGTCGGATCGGAGAACAATCCGGATTATATAAACTAAGTCTTTATTGATCTATGATAGGAATATTTGACTCCGGCCTGGGAGGACTAACTATTCTAAGAGGTGTTCTGGAACAACTGCCGCAATACGACTATATCTATCTGGGAGATTCCGCCCGTAATCCCTACGGTAACAAATCCCAGGATCTGATCTATGACTACACCCGGCAAGGAGTGGAATTCCTTATGAAAAAAGGATGCCGATTGGTGATAATCGCCTGCAATACCGCTTCCGCCAAGGCCCTGCGCCGCCTGCAACAGGAATGGCTCCCGGAAAAATACCCGGACAGGCGGATTTTGGGGGTTATCATACCCACCGCCGAAGCAGCAGCGGAAGTAGTCCACCAAGAACCGCCCCGAAAAAGACGCAAAAAAAACAAAATAGGCATTATCGGAACCAAGGCCACTATTGAATCCCAAACCTTTGAACAGGAATTGAAAAAAATAAAACCCGAATTGGATATATGCACCCAGGCCTCTCCCCTTTTAGCTCCTTTGGCCGAAGAGGGCTGGGTGAACCGGGCCGAAACCAGAAAAATAATCAAATATTATTTAAGGCCTTTAAAATTAAAAAGGATAAACATCCTAATACTGGGCTGCACCCACTACCCCGTTCTATACCGGCCTATCTCCGAGATCATGGGCAAACAATGCCGCGTGATCGATCCGCCCCGGCCGGTGGCGGAAAAACTGAAAGACTACTTAAGGCGGCATCCGGAAATAGAAAAAAAATTGCAAGCGGAACAGAATAGAACCTTTTACACCACCAATGACCCGGACAAATTCAAAAAGCTTGGCCCCAGATTCCTGGGCCAAGCCATAAAAAAGGTCTATCCTTGCCAGATAGACCAATAAAAACACTCTTTACAAGGGTGTTTTTTTATCCGCCGAATCGCCGTTGCCGGCGGGAATACTCGGAGATGATATTATCGGCATCGCCGCTTTCCATTTCCGGCCAATATTTGTCCAAAAATATCAATTCGCTATAAGCGGAACGCCACAACTGGAAGCCGGACAATCTTTTCTCACCCGAAGTCCTGACTATAACATCCGGATCCTTTATATTTTCGGGGTTGTATAAATATTGAGCTATCTTGTCCTCGGAAACCTCTTCCGGAGAAACATTGTCCGCCAACATACCCTGAAAAGCGTCCACCAACTCCTTGCGTCCTCCGTAATTCAAACAAAAATTGATCACTCCCTTGGTATAATCCCGACTTTTCTCCATCAGCTCCCGGCATTTGTCCGGCAGGTCCCCGGGTAATTCCCGTATCCGGCCGCTTATGACCACCCGACATTGCTTCTCGGACAATTTCTTTATTTCATTGTCTATAGTTTCCCGCAAAAGCTTCATCAAATAATCCACTTCCTCTTTTTTTCGGTTCCAATTCTCGGAAGAAAAAACATATAGAGAAACTATCTTTACTCCCTTTTTTAAAAGACCCTCCGCCACTTGATTGGCCGCCTGCTTGCCTTGGTAGTGGCCTTTAATAGAAGAAAGCCCTCTCTCTCGGGCCCATCTTCTGTTCCCGTCCAGAATTATGGCTACATGCTCCGGGGTTTGGATTGATTGGTTTTCAGTCATAAAAAAAATAATCTTAATTTAGTTCTACATATTAAACCTTTTTTGCCCTTAAAGTCAAATCTACTTTTTCTTTTTCTTGGAGATTTCGGAGATCGGGATCATTTCGTTGTAAATAAGCAAAAGGAACAAGGCCCCCATAAAGGAGACGATACTTATAACTATGAACAAGGGTTCAAAGCCGAACCGATAAGCCAGCAGTCCACCCAAAGAAGCGGCCACGGCGCAACCGAAATCTATCATGGTCCGGTAAACTCCCCATTCCACCCCTTCGTGCTCTTTGTCTATATGGCGGGTAAAGATGGCCATCCAAGCCGGAAACACCATGGCGGCCGAAGCGCCGTAAAAAAATTGGACCACGAACAAACTGGCGGCCGCATCTATAAAAAGATATAAAACGGGGATGATAACTATGCCCATGGAACCGATGAACATAACCCAAAAATCATCCTTTTCCCCCTTGATTTTATCAATATACCGGGCCACCGGAATTTGCCCCAAACTCTTAGTGAAAAGATAAATAGCCGAGGCCAAACCGGCCACCTCCACGGTTCCGCCGTCTATGTTATTGGTTATAAAAATAGCAAAAATCGGGGTGATCAAGCCGAAACTGGTCAAAATTATAATATCCGAAATGGTCAAAAACTTAACCACCGGATTGATCCTTTTGGTCAAAAAATACCCGCGAGGATAGGGGGTTTTAACATTGCGATTCCATCTCATATTTTTATTTTGATCAATTTATCCCTTTCTCGGTGTCCATTTATAATTGTAACATTATTTTTGTCTACCCCCAATTCCTTGGACAAAAAACCAACCAATTCCTTGTTGGCCTTTCCCTTTTCCGGCGGAGCGGCCACATTTATTTTGTAAATACCATCCTCTCTTTTGTCCTTGAATTCGGTCCGCCCGGAGCCGGGGTTGATCCTGGTCCGGATATAGATCTCTTTTTTATTTTTTAATTCTCGTCGCAATTCTTCCCGCATGATCATTTCTCTTTAAAAATTAAGGCGTTGGGAACATCCCGCCCCGGCCCTATCATATACTCCCCGTTATAGAACAAACAAGTAGAATTACCTCCGTCCAAATTCAGGGCGTAATCCACTTTCATGGCCTTTAAAATATCCGCCAGATCCGGAACCGTGGCATATCTGGCCGCCACTAACAATATCTTGCCTTTGCCGGAATCTTCTTGGTAAGCCAGGGCGCTCCGCCAGGACTTGACCTTCTCCTGCTTGTCATCCAACTCCCAGTCTATCAAAAGGTTCTTACCGTCCTCGATCAATCTCGGCTTATTACCCAAAGCGGCCTGGATCTCCGCATCATAAGTATCTTCGAAATAGGCCACGCTTTTGAATTCCCGGCTGTCCTGAAAATAATAAAAATTATTCTTTTTATCAAATGCTATGATCGGACCCGTGGTCCAATACTTCAATTGGTCTTCGTTGATCAGTTTTTCCTCTTCGGAATTATAGACCGGAAAAAAATAATAATTCCTCTTGGCCGCGGAAGTGTTGAAATAAGTGGCGTTAATACCGGCAAAACCCCGGTTTTCCAATACAAACTCGCCCAATTCCCGGGCCGGGCAAGGCCCGTCACAGTCGCTTGAATTGGCGGTGTCGGTTATTATTTCCAAATCGGGATCATCCAGGTTTATCTCCACCACATCCACATAAAAATCCTCTCCGGTGGCAGTGCTTACCTTTTGACGATAATCATAACTGCTATAGCGGTCCCGGGATTCGTCCAAACCGTTTTTATGGATCCGGGCCAGATCCAATCTGCTTATACCCAAGCCCAGCTCCCGCATTATCTTGAAGGCGTCAGCCGGCCGGCCCAGGAAATACTTCTTCCGGTTCACCGGATTGATATACCAGGCCTCGCCGTGAAAATCCACTCGCAATACTATTCGTCCGGCCAATTTCCGGGCCAGATCCTTATTGCCCTCCACCGGCATACCGGCCTGGGCTAACTGCTGAAAATCCTTTTCCGCTATACCCAAACCCAGCTCCCGCATTATTTCGAAAGCATCCGCCGGCCGGCCCAGGAAATACCTCTTATTGGTATCGGGATAAACATACCAGGCCTCACCGTTCTCTTCCACATTCAAAACGATCCGGCCAGACAGATCCTCACCCAAACTCGCCCGGCTAACCGCCGGAAAAAACAATCCCACCAGAATTATCATCAAAAAAAATTTCTTCATCTTGCTATCTATTATAGCATAAAATAAAAAAGCTGGAAGTTAGCGATTCCAGCCGGAAAAACACTTTTTTATACCATTTTAATGAGAGGCCAGTTGGCCGCAAGCTCCCTTAATATCCCGACCGAACTTATATCTTTGGACCGTATCTATTTTGTATTCCTGCTGTAAAATTTCCTTGAATTTCCCAATAGCGGAAGCGGAAGAAGAGCCGTACCTCTCGGTCGGATTATAGGAGATCAAATTTACCATAAACAAAGAGGGTAAATTTTTTTGTAATAACTCCGCGAATTCCCGGGCCTGGTTCGGGGAGTCATTTACTCCCTGAAGCATCAAATATTCTATCATAACCTTGCGGTTGGTCTTTTCGATATATCCCCGTATAGCCGGCAACAATTTTTCCAAGGGGTATTTCTTGTTAACCGGCATCAGTTTATTTCTCAATTCGTTATCAGGAGCATGCAGAGAAACGGCCAAATTAACCTGCTCCGGTTCCCCGGCCAACTTCTTGATACCCTCGACTATACCCACAGTGGATATGGATATTTTTCTGGCTCCCAGGCCCATATCCTGATTCAAGATGCGAACCGCTTTCATAACCTCGGCATAATTCAAAAAGGCCTCGCCCATACCCATAAAAACCACATTGGTCACCTGCTCCCCGGCCTCCTTCAATCTTCGAGCAAAAAAAAGAACCTGGGAAACTATCTCCTCGGCCCGCAAATTCCTGACCAAGCCGCTTCGCCCGGTCAAACAAAAATCGCAACCCAAGCTGCACCCGATCTGAGTGGATACGCATACGGTATTCCTGTCCTTATGTTTCATCAAAACGGTTTCCACTCTTTCTTGATCAGCTAAAAAAATAACCGCTTTAGCGGTGTTAGAGCTTTCTGATTCTTGAACCTCTCCTTGTATTTCCAGCGGCGCTTTTTGCTTCAATTTCTCTTTTAGCTCCCGGGGTAAATTACTAACCTCGTCCCAATCCGATACCATTTTCCCAAAAACCGCCTCCCTAACCTGTTTATGCCGAAACCGAGGTTCATCCTTTAATGTGTCGCCCCAATCATAAATCATAAATCTTAAATCTTAAAATGAGAATGTCGGGGATGCCGGACTCGAACCGGCGACCTCACGCACCCGAAGCGTGCGCCCTAGCCATCTGGGCCAATCCCCGAATTTTTGTTTAATATATTGCTGTTTAAAGAAATGTTTAAGGAAAGGACTCGCCCCGCATTCGCGGGGCGCCCGGCGCATGCCGGGCGAACCGGCGACCTCACGCACCCGAAGCGTGCGCCCTAGCCATCTGGGCCAATCCCCGAATTTTTGTTTAATATATTGC
>Ga0102938_10001975_pt1 | contig 15603 bp, 16 predicted proteins | sample SalPonR2_B_D2_MG_FD_84516 | JGI IMG/M metagenome (GOLD analysis project Ga0102938, IMG submission 84516) | Salt pond soil microbial communities from South San Francisco under conditions of wetland restoration - Salt Pond MetaG R2_B_D2_MG | ecosystem: Environmental > Aquatic > Marine >...
CAATCGGATCCGCTCGGTGGGCCGGCTCATGGGTCTGCAGCTCCAGCCAGAGCAGAAGGCCGGCGATGACAAGACAGAGGAGGATCGGGATCGGGCGCATCATCGCTGCCCCTTCAGCTGTCCCGCAGCCTGTAGACGCCCGATCGACCAGGACGGTATCAATCCGGCCAGCAATCCGGCGGTCAGGGCGATCGGCAGGAGCTGAATCCAGGGCAGGAGAGTGAACTCCAGGGGAACGCTCCAACCGAAAGCCCTCGGCTGAACTGCCAGCGACAGTACGGCATGGATCAGCGCGCTGATCGGAATCGCGAGCAGGGCCGCGACCAGCGCCAGGCCGACGGTCTGGGTCAGGACCCAGCGGGTCAGTCCGCCACGCGTCAGGCCCAGGGCCCGCAGCGTGGCGTATTCGCGCCTGCGCTCCAGACCCAGCGCCATCAGCGCGCTGACCAGGGAAATCACCGCGATCAGGCCGACCAGCAGTGCCAGGGCCTGGGTGATGCGGAAGGTCCGGTCGAAGACCCCCAGCGTGATCCTGCGCACCTCCTCACGCAGGGTCAGGTCGAGCCGGGACGGTGCCAGGTCGAGCCGATCTGCCAGCTCGATCAGGTCCGGAATGCGATGGTCCGGAGCCAGGTACAGACCGACGCTGTCGCGTGAACTATCGTTGAACCATTGTCTGAACCAGGCGCCTGCCACGGCGATCTGGCCGCTGTCGTTGGCATAATCCCGATAGATCCCGACGATCGGGCGCTCGATGGTCCCCGAGGGCGTGGTCAAGGCAATGCTTTCGCCGAGGGATACGGCCTGCCGCCGCGCCAGGGGTTCGGAAACAAGCAGGCCCAGACCCTGATCGAAGCGATGCCAGTCTTCCGTTTCGCCGCCGGCCAGAAACTCGAAGCCCTGGCGAGCCACCGGGGGCAGGTCGTAGCCCACCAGCTGGGTGCCGTCGGCTCGACGGAACTGGCGCACTGAGGATACGGCTCGAAACTCCGCCCAGTCGGACTGGATCGATTCGAACTGCGCCGGTGAAATGGACTCGCCCTGAACGCTCAGATAGACATCGGCTCTGAGCAGACGGGTGACCCAGTCATCCACCGCAGAACGAAAGCCGTCTACCATCAGCGCCATCCCGGCACTGAGACCGAGGGCCAGGCTCAGAGCAGCCATGCTGGGCCCAAGTCGCTGTCGCGAAGCCGCTAGCATGCCCAGGGCCCGCCCGGCAAGACTGCCGGGTCCGAGCCTGCGAATGCCCCCGACCAGCGCCATGGCAAGACCGGGGACCACGATCGCGCAGGCGCTCAGCCAGAGGAACAGGCTCAGCAGAGCTGCAACCAGATGGCTGGTGGTCAACAGTACGATGGTGCCCAGGGCGGCCAGTCCGATCGCGGCCAGCCAGAGCCTGCCCGGGGAGGTGGTGCGGGTCGAGCCACGACCGAGCTGGCCGGGGGGGATCCGCAAGGCAGAAGCAATCAGCCCGGAAACACTCAGGCAGGCCAGACCGAGGGTCAGACCGAGAATCCCCAGATACAGGGTCCGGCTCGGCAGGATCTGCTGGCCGGTGACCATGCCGTAGAGCTCTGCGCTTGGATTCTGGATCAGGACCAGCAGGGCGCGGGCCAGCTCGGTGCCCAGCACCAGCCCGAACAGGGTTCCGATCAGCGTCAGTGCCGAAACTTCCAGCAGCAGCCACAGGCGCAGTTGTCCCGGGGTCACGCCAAGTGAGCGGCTCAGACCGATCTGGCGGCGGCGCTGGACCAGCAGGAACGACAGCACGGAGTGGACAACGAACAGGCCGACGACCAGCGCCAGCAGGCTCAGTGCGGTCAGGTTGATCCTGAGCCCGGAGGTCAGGCGCTCCACACTGGCGATTCGATCGCTGGACTCGACCATTTTCAGGCGCGCATCCAGATGCTCGTCCAGCCAGGCCCCGGATCCGGCAGGTGCGCTGATCCAGGACAGTCGACCCGACATGTTCAGGAGCTGCTGCGCCCCGCTCAGATCCATCAGCAGGCGATTGTCGAGCCAGCGTTCGCCGGCCAGAACGGCGAGGATGTCCAGATTAGTGGTCCGACCATCGATGCGGACGCTGACCTGCTCGTCGGCGGTCACGGCCAGGCGCTCGGCCGTGGCCCGATTGATGATGACTCCCCGGGGGTTGGCGAGCAGGCCCGTGGCCGTCCCTCGATGCGCCGCCAGGGTCTGGCCGGCGCTGGCGCTGATCGGGTCGGTCGCTAGCAGCTCCAGAATGATATCCGCGGAGCGCACCCGTTCGGAGATGAAGGGAATCAGCGCTGGACTGCCGGGCTGCCGCAACAGCTCGCTGAACACCTGTTCATCAAGCGCCGTTCCCGGGGGTGCCTCGATCCGCAGGCTGTTGTCGCCCGCCAGGGCTCTGGCGGCCGCATCGAGAGAATCGAGCATGGTGTTGCGCATCAGAGCCACCCCGGTGACCACCGCCACCCCGGCTGCGACACCGACCAGCGCAAGCGCCAGCTGCGCCGGCTGGCGCATGAAGAACTGCCAGGATGCTTTCAACAGGATCTTCATCGCGCTGTTGCGAGCTGCCCGTGGGTCAGATAGAGCGTGTCGTCCATGCGGGCCGCCGCGTCCTGGTTGTGCGTGACCATGAGGACGGCGCAGTCGAGCGCTCGTACGCTCTGGTCGAACAGATCCAGGACGATGTCCGCGCTGTCTGGATCGAGGCTGCCGGTCGGTTCGTCGGCCAGGATGAGTGCGGGCTGATGAATCAGTGCGCGCGCGATCGCGGCCCGCTGCTTTTCACCTCCGGAAAGCTGGGCCGGGAATCGATTCATGAGCCGAGCGATGCCGAGTGAGTCGCACAGCGCCTCAATCGCCTCCCGATCGGTCTGGAGTGCGGTCAACCAGGGCACCAGGGCGATGTTGTCGTAGACAGTCAGGCTTTCCACCAGGTTGAAGTCCTGAAATACCAGCCCGACCCGACGCGCTCGAAATCGAGTCAACGCCGGCTCCCGCAGGCCATCAAGCGCCTGACCGTCCAGGGTGATCGTGCCGGCGTCGGGGCGATCCATGCCGGCGGCCAGATGGAGCAGGGTGCTCTTGCCGGAGCCCGAAGCGCCCATGATCGCCAGTCGTTGACCGGCCGCCAGATCGAGATCGACCCCGTCGAGAACCTTGACGGTGTCCATGCCCGATCGAAAGTGCCGGCTGACGCCTTCCAGACTGAGCAGTGCATCAGAATTCACAGGAACGCTCCGAGGAGGGCGGTGATAACGAGCAGCGCCGTGGCCAGGCTGCTCAAACGCAACCTGAGACGTCCATACCAGGGGGCGTGGATAGTCTGCTGCCAGGGTGCGTCGAGCCAAAGGTGCGCGCCAAAGCCCAGGGCCAGTAATGAGGCCGCGCCCGGCAGCGGGAGCAGAATGGCGGGCCAGGCCCCGAGCAGGATCAGATTGCTCGCCAGCACCCGCCAGGTGGTCGCTCTGTGACCAAGGATTGCCTCCATCCAGAGGGTTCCGCACAGGAAGGAAAGGATCAGCAGGCAGTAGGTGATCAACAGGGGTGTCAGCTGGGCCGGGAGGGCGATGATCGAAACCAGGGGCAGCATCAGAAACGGGAGCATGCCGCCCCAGCCGAGACCCTTCACGATCGGTCGGAGTCGATCGGGTGTAGCGCATTGATGGCTCATGACGGATAAATCTGGTGTGGTCTGCTTGCAGTTTAGAGCGCTGGCATGCATGATCGTGTCGCCAGAAATAAAAAGCCCCTGACCGGGAGCCGTGGTCAGGGGCTATGGTGCACGTCCGAAACGGTGGAGGGAGTCAGGGCCTTGGAGGGACCGCTCCGAACGCGGGATCAAGTATCAGCAGATCCGGTGAACTGTCCGTGAACGCGCGTTGCACGTGCTCGTTGTCCGGAACTCGACGCAGTGGTCGCAGTCATATAAACATGCCGATCAGCGCGCGGTTGGAAGTTTTGGCTTGATCCGGGCACTGATTTATTTGGCAGAATGCGCTTTTTGTGGTAGTCTTACCACCAACCTTGGCAAGTCTGCAACGATTTGCAGGGTTCGCAGGGCGCGAAGCGAGGTACATCACTCCGATAGATTGCCCCTCCCCGACCAGGGGAGGGGTTTTTTTTGCCTTCGCTTTCCATCGGGGTTGCCCCGATTTTCTCCTGCGATCCGAATCAGGCGGTCTTGAAACTCAATAAAGCATTTTCGAGAAGGTGTTGTCATGCAGATCAATCTCCTCAAGGCGAAGATCCATCGCGCCACGGTTACCCAGGTCGAGCTGGATTATGAAGGCTCCTGCGCCATCGACGAAGCCCTGCTTGAAGCCTCTGATATCAGGGAATACGAACAGATTCACATCTACAACATCACCAGCGGCGAGCGCTTTGTCACCTATGCGATCCGCGCCGAACGCGACAGCGGTGTGATCAGCGTGAACGGCGCTGCTGCCCACAAGGCATCGGTCGGCGATCTGGTCATCATTGCCGCCTATGCCTCGATGAACGAGGCCCAGGCCGACCAGTTCCAGCCACGACTCGTCTATCCGGACCAGGCCAACCGCATCCGGAAGATCGGCAGCGCCATTCCGGTTCAGGCTGCTTGAACGCGATAAGTGTTGCGTAAAAACAACACGACGTCAGTCCGCGCCGCATGAACACGACCGACCCGACGGATCGGACGCGCTGGGTTCTCGATACGAGCCGTGTTCCACTGAGCGCCGATCAGCGCGCTGACTGCCGGGAAGAGATGGCTGCCAGCGGTCTGGCTCTGGCGGTCGAGCGGTTGTTTTCCGGAGAAGCGGTCAATCCGAGTGAGAATCAGCCAGCGCTCCACATGGCGCTGCGCGCCCATTCGCCTGATCGCTGGCCGGGTCAGGGCCTCGACCCGGAGCTGATCGAGCAGCGAGAGCGCTTCCTTCAACTGGCCGAACAGCTCCATTCAGGCTCGATGGGGATCAACGACCTGATTCATGTCGGTATCGGAGGCTCCGATCTTGGGCCCCGCCTGCTGCTCGAAGCGCTTGGCGACTCATCATCGGCCCTGCGGGTGCATTGTCTTTCCACACTCGATCACCGCGCGCTCCAGCGCCTGCTGGGCTCGCTCGATCCGGCACGGACCGGCCTGATCGTCGCCTCGAAGTCCTTCACCACTGAAGAAACACTGCTCCAGGCCCGGACCGTCGCGAGCTGGCTGGGCGAGAATTTTGTCGCCCGGTCCTGGGCTGCGACCGCCCGCGCCGACCGCGCGGTGGCATTCGGGTTCGAGCCGGATGCCGTACTAGGGTTTCCCGCCTGGACCGGGGGGCGCTTTTCGATGTGGTCCTCGGTCGGCACCAGTGCGGCTGCCGCGATGGGGCGGGAGCGCTTCGAGTCCCTGCTCGCCGGGGCAGCCGCGGCGGACGCCGATTTTCATCAGGCCAGTGTCCAGAGCAGCAACGACCAGCTGGCCCACGAGCTGGCCGGTCTGATGCACGGTCTGTGCCGCCGGCTTGATCTGGCCACGCTCGGTGTGGTGGCTTATGACCCGCGTCTGGCGCTGCTCGGCGACTACCTGCAGCAGCTTGTGATGGAAAGTCTGGGCAAACGCGTCGATCTGTCGGACCGGCCGCTGCGCCAGCCAACCGCGCCGCTGGTGTTTTCAGGACGCGGTACGGACGCCCAGCACGCGATGTTCCAGGCCTTCCATCAGGGCAATGCTGACCATCCCCTGATCCTGGTCGGGACCCTTGAGGACCCGTCGGTGGATCCCGAGTGGCAGCGCACCCAGCTGGCTCATCTTCTCGGCCAGGCTGAAGCCTTCGCGCGGGGCATTCGATCCGAACGGCCCTGTCAGGAACTGCCCGGCGGCCGCCCCGTCAGTCTCCTGATGGCCGATGCGCTGAGCCCCCGGGGTCTGGGCTATCTTCTGGCCAGCTTCGAGCATGCGGTGTTCGTGCTGGCGGTGCTGTGGGGCGTCAATCCCTTCGACCAGTGGGGAGTTGAAGAGGGCAAGCGCCTGGCCCGGGAATTCAAGAAAAAGCTTGAAACCGTGCCGTTCAGTCTGGAAGATCTGCCTAGGGCCGCAAATTTCTTGAAAGAATCCGAGTAGTCTGGCGGTCTGATGGAGTGTTCTTTCGGTTCACGGCCGATCGAATCCCTGGTCGGAACGATCCGGCTGGATCATTAACGCACGTTCAATCTTTCGATGGAGATCAACACGATGGCTGACAAGAAAACGATTCTCACTGCACTCGGTACTGTTTCTGCCCTGTCCCTGTCCGCGGCTGCTGTTGCTGGCCAGGCACCTGCTGGCGAGCTGTTCCAGGCCGACAGCCTGGATGCCGGTTTCATGCTCGATCAGCCGAACTTCGGCGACGAAGGGTCCTGTGGCGAGGGGTCCTGTGGTGAAGGCTCCTGTGGGGAAGGTGAGGAAGACAAGGACAAGGACGCCGAAGGCTCCTGCGGCGAAGGGTCCTGTGGTGAGGGCGAGGGCGACGAGGACAAGGACGCCGAGGGTTCCTGCGGTGAAGGTTCCTGTGGCGAAGGATCCTGCGGCGCAGCCTGACGCTGACGTTCGCGATGAATCCCGGGCAATTCCCTGTTCAGGGAGCTGGCTTGGGCCTGAGGCGGGCCCTTCTGGGTCCGCTTCAGGATATCGAGGGCCGACAGCCGGACTTTCTTGAAGTCGCACCGGAGAACTGGATCGGCGTCGGCGGCAAACTGGGCCGCCAGTTCCGGTCCTGCAGCGAGCGCTATCCCTTGCTTGTTCACGGGCTGTCGCTGTCGCTTGGCGCGCCAGAACCGCTGGATGAGGGCTATATTCAGCGGCTGCGGCGCTTTCTCGATGAAAACGATGTCGCCCTGTATTCCGATCACCTGAGCTACTGCTCCGAACATGGCCATCTGTATGATCTGATGCCGCTTCCCTTTCTTGAGGAGACCGTGGCCTGGGTCGCCGATCGCATCAGTCGAGTCCAGGACCTGCTTGAACGCCAGATCGCTGTGGAAAACATTTCCTACTACGCCGATCCCGGTTCGGATATGAGCGAGCTGGATTTCATCAAGGCCGTGATCGAGCGCGCCGACTGCAAACTCCTCCTCGACGTCAACAATATTCACGTCAACAGCGTCAATCACGGCTATGACGCAGACACTTTCCTCGACGGTCTGCCATCCGAACGCGTCGCCTACATCCACATTGCCGGCCACCATCACGAGGCCGAAGACCTGATCGTCGATACCCACGGTGCCGCCGTGGCCGATCCCGTCTGGGGCCTGCTGGATCGAGCCTACGAGCGACTCGGTCCGGTGCCCACGCTGCTCGAGCGTGATTTCAACTTCCCCCCGTTTGACGAACTTCTCAGAGAAGTCGATCTGATCCGCGGGTATCAGGAGCGCGCCCGAGTCGCCTGATCGTCGGTTCCGGGCACAGCACTCGGCCGCCCTGACGGCCGCCTCCCAGCTGCAGCTGCAATAAAATCTCCAAAGCGCCGGTCTGATGGGCAACTCCGAATCGATATCCCCTTGAAAGGAACACGCCATGCTTGACTACTACGACCGTCTGACCGATCGACTGCGTGCTGCCGGTGACTGGATTGCGCCACTCGGCCTTAGACTGTTGCTGGCCCACGCCTTTCTCGATGCCGGTCTGAACAAACTTTCTGCCGGAACGCAGGCACCCTCCTGGTTCGCCAACCAGGAATTCGTGGTCCCGTTCGGCTTGCTGTCGGCCAATATGAACTGGTTCATGGTGACCTGGGGCGAGATTCTGGCCGGCATCGGGATGGCTCTGGGTCTGTTCACGCGCTTCTTTGCGCTCAGTCTGATCGTGATTACCGTGGTAGCGATCGCCGCGGTGCACTGGCCCTCGAGCTGGGATAGCCTGGGCCAGCTCTGGGAGGGTTATTCGGTCTCTCGGGTCGTCGAGGACGGCGAGTTTCGCGGCAACTACCGGATTCCGCTCCTGTTCCTGGTCATGCTCCTGCCGCTGGTCCTGATGGGGGGTGGAAAGCTCAGTCTGGATCAATTCCTTCTCAAACTTACCGACCGAAGCGACCTCATCCACGGTCGGGCCGAGGATGGTCTGGCCATTGGCCTGGGCCTGATGCTTCTGGCGCTGATGAGTGTTTATCTCATCACTAGTTGGGCGATCGTGCTGTTCCTGCTGGCTGTACTTCTGATCGCCGGATTCCTGAGAAATCAGCGTCGATCGAGCTGATTCCTGCACGGGGCCGGCGCAGCGCTGCGAACGGCCCCGGATTCCGGCATACTTCGGGCTGAAAGAGCGACCCCGGAACTCTGGAAACCCGACTCGATCCGAGCCCGGTGTCTGGGTCATCGCTATCCATTGCCGAGGAAGGAGCCTGACATGTTGATTCGATGTGCCTTGATCGTTGTGATTGCAGTGGGCCTGAGCGCCTGCAGTGATCGATCCGAGCCAGCCAATGATGCCGCTGAGCAGGCCGGGAGTGCTATGGATCGGGCATCCGAGGCCGCCGAGCAGAGCGCGCAGCGGATGCAGGAGGCAGCGCAGGACGCCTCCGAGAGAATGGATGAAATGTCCGCCGGCGCAAGGGATGCGATGAATCAGGCCCAGTCCCGCATCGCGGGGCTCTGGGACGAGGCCATGGCGATGGGTGAGCAGGCGCGTGATCAGGCCGCAGCCGCGCTCGAGGCAGCCCGCAGCGGCGACGCCGAAGCGATCGAGAAAGCCCGTGCTGCTGCGCGCAATGCCATGGAGCAGGCAGACGCCGCCTGGGAACAGGCCCGCGAATACACCGGCCCGGCCTGGGAGCAGATGCGCGAATCGGCCAACACCATGCGCGAACAGGCGCGGGATCTGTTGGACCAGGTCAACGAACTGGTCAGCGAGAACGACGCCTGAGTTCCGCGCCATGCACTTGTCCGCAGCGACCCCTGATCTTATCGCTCATGTCGCTGTGGGCGGTTTCTGCAACAATCCAGTGATTCACTGATCGTCGTCATCGTCATCGAGTTCTATCCACGTGTCCGAAATCTATCATCCTTCCGCCATTGAGGCGGCTATCCAGCAGGCCTGGGAAGCACGATCGGCCCATCGCGCAGAGCAGGGCAGCGGCGAGAGCTTCTATTGCCTGAGCATGTTCCCCTACCCCTCGGGCAAGCTGCATATGGGGCATATGCGCAATTACACCATCAGCGACGTGATCTCGCGTTTCCATCGCATGAACGGCAAGCAGGTCCTTCAGCCCATGGGCTGGGATGCGTTTGGATTGCCGGCTGAAAACGCGGCGATGGCCAATGGCGTGCCGCCGGCGAAATGGACACGCGACAACATCGCGCACATGCGCAGGCAGCTCAAGTCGCTGGGCTTTGCCATTGACTGGGACCGGGAGCTGGCAACCTGTGATCCGGAGTACTACCGCTGGAACCAGTGGTTCTTTCTCAGGCTGCTCGAGCGCGGCGTCGCCTATCTGAAGACCGGAACCGTCAACTGGGATCCGGTCGATCAGACCGTGCTGGCCAACGAGCAGGTGGTCGACGGTCGCGGCTGGCGCACCGGCGCGCTGGTCGAGAAGCGCGATATTCCGATGTACTACCTGCGCATCACCGACTATGCCGACGAGCTGCTGTCGGGTCTTGACGAGCTGCCGGGATGGCCCGAGCGCGTTCGCACCATGCAGGCCAACTGGATCGGCCGCAGCGAGGGGGCGGAAATCGAATTCGCCTGTGGCGAGCACACCATCAAGGTCTTCACGACACGCCCCGATACCCTTCTGGGCGCCACCTACATGGCCGTGGCACCCGAGCACCCGCTCGCAGCCGAGGCTGCAGCCTCGAACCGGGCGCTGGCCGATTTCATTGCCGAATGCCAGAAGGGCGGCGTGTCGGAGGCCGACATCGCGACTCAGGAAAAACGTGGCATGGATACGGGACTGAAGGCCATTCATCCTCTGACCGGTGATGCCCTGCCGGTCTGGGTCGCCAACTATGTCCTGATGGGCTACGGCGAGGGGGCCATCATGGCGGTTCCGGCGCATGACGAGCGCGATTTCGCCTTCGCCAACAAGTACGGTCTGACGATTCGGCAGGTGGTCAGTCTGCCCGAGGATGTGGAATGGGATCCGACGACCTGGCACGATGCCTACGCGGCGAGGGAAGGCACACTGGTCAATTCCGAAGCGTTCACCGGTCTGAGCTGTGCCGAGGGTCATCAGGCCATCGTGTCGGCCCTGAGCGAGCGCAATGCCGGTCAGGCCCGGGTTCAGTTCCGGCTGCGCGACTGGGGGATTTCGCGCCAGCGTTACTGGGGCTGTCCGATCCCGATCATCCACTGCGAACAGTGCGGCGCGGTGCCGGTGCCGGAATCCGATCTGCCGGTCCGTCTGCCGGAGGACCTGGTCCCGGACGGAGCGGGCAATCCGCTCAATCGCTGCGAGGCCTTCGTCAACACCCGCTGCCCGGAATGTCAGGGGCCGGCACGTCGGGAAACCGACACCATGGATACCTTCGTCGACTCGTCCTGGTATTTCCTTCGCTACACCTGCGCGGACAACGACCAGGCCATGGTCGATGCGCAGACCGCCCGCTGGATGCCGGTCGATCAGTACATCGGCGGTATCGAACACGCCATCCTGCATCTGCTCTACGCCCGTTTCTGGACCCGCTTGATGCGCGACGAAGGCCTGGTCGAGATCGCCGAGCCCTTCGAGCACCTGCTCACTCAGGGCATGGTTCTGGCCGAGACCTACTACCGTGAGGATGCGTCAGGCCGCCGCCAGTGGTTCAATCCGGCCGACGTCGATATCGAGCGCGACGAAAAAGGCGTCATCAAGCGCGCCACTCTGGCCAGCGACGGTGCGCCGGTCACGCCGGGCGGGATCGAAAAGATGGCCAAGTCGAAGAACAACGGCGTCGATCCCCAGGGGCTGGTCGAACACTACGGTGCCGATACCGTCCGCCTGTTCTCGATGTTCGCGGCTCCTCCCGAGCAGTCGCTCGAGTGGTCGGACGCCGGTGTCGAGGGCGCCTGGCGTTTTCTGCGCCGTCTCTGGGCCGGCGTGCACGCCCATCTGAACGGGGACTATCCCGAACCTGCCGGCGGCAGCGGCCAGCAGCTGAACGGGCGCGATCTTCGCCGCCTGCTGCACGAGACCATTGCCAAGACCGGCGACGATTTTGGCCGTCGCTATACCTTCAACACGGCGATCGCCGCGATCATGGAATTCTGCAATCACCTTCAGCGCTTCCCGGCCAGCAGCGATCAGGACCGGGCGCTGGTTCAGGAGGCCTGGGAAGGTGTGGTCCGATTGATCGCACCGGTCACGCCGCATATCGCCGAGGCGCTCTGGACCAGGCTGGGTCATGCCCGGTCAGTGTTCGAGGCCGGCTGGCCTGAAGTCGACGAGGCGGCGCTGATCCGCGATCAGATCACCATGGTGGTTCAGGTCAACGGCAAGGTGCGCGGCCGGATCGAAACGGCTCCGGGGGCCGACCGCGAGAGCGTCGAGGCGGCCGCTCTGGCCGATGAGAATGTCGCCCGCTTCCTGACCGACCAGACGGTTCGCAAGGTGATCGTCATCCCGGACAAGCTGGTCAGTATCGTGGCCAACTGATGCGCATCCATCGATCCATTCAAACGCCACGGTCGCCGATCCACGAGGCCCTGGCTCGACGCATCGTCCAGTGCCTGCTGCCGATCAGCCTGGTGGTTCTGCTCAGCGCCTGCGGTTTCCAGCTGCGCGGCGAAGCCCGTCTGCCAGCGGCCATGAGTCAGACCCAGCTGATGGCATCCGACCAGACCAGCGCATTCGTGCGCGAGCTGGAACGCCTTCTGACCGCCAATGGTGTCGCCCTGACCGATGCGCGCACTGAATCAGCCGCCCGCCTGCGTATCGTCTCGGAGCGCATGCGCCGGGAGGCGCTGACCATCGCCGGTGACGCCCGGGTTCGAGAGTTCGTCCTGATCTTCGAAGTCACCTTGAGCCTGGTCGATGCAGACGATCGCGTACTGATGCCGGAAGAAACCCTGCGCCTGTCGCGGGACTACAGCTTCGATGAGCAGGAAATCCTGGCTGCGACTCGTGAAGAGGAGTTCCTGCGTGCCGATCTGCGCCAGTCCATGGCGGCCCGCGTGCTGCGCCGGCTGGAGGGGATCGGCGGTTCATGAAATGCTTTCCCGACCGCCTTGATTCAACCCTGGCGCGGGGTCTGGCACCGGTCTATGTCGTCGCCGGGCCCGAGTTGCTCCTGGTCGAGGAGTCCTGCGATGCGATTCGCCGGGCCGCCCGCGAGGCGCAGATCGTCGAGCGGGTGGTTCTGGAAGCAGACGGGCGTTTCCAGTGGAACGAGCTCAATTCGGCCGGCGAATCCCTGTCGCTGTTCGCCACCCGGCGACTGATCGAAGTGCGCCTGCCGACCGGCAAGCCGGGGCGCGAGGGCGGTGCCGCCCTGCGTGATTGGGTGCAGGCCGAGCGTGACGATGTACTGCTGCTCAAGTGCCAGGCCTGGGATTTCAAATCCGAGAAAGCGGCCTGGTTCACCGCCCTGGACAAGCAGGGTGTGTTCGTCCCGTGCTGGACCATCAAGCCCCATCAGATGTCGCAGTGGATCGAGCGCCGATTGGCCGCCCGGGGTCTGAAGGCCGAGCGATCGGCCTGCCGGTTCCTGGCCGATCGACTGGAGGGCAATCTGCTGGCCGCGGCCCAGGAGGTCGAGCGTCTGGCCCTGCTGCACAAACGCGACACGACGCTGGATGTCGATACCCTGCGGGCCGCCGTTGCCGACAGCGCGAGATTCGATGCGTTCCGCCTGACCGAGCTGGTGCTGACCGGCCAGGCCGGCGCGGCTGTCCGCTGCATCCGAGGTCTCCGGGAATCCGACACTCCGATGCCGATGGTGGTGTTTGCCCTGGCCCGCGAACTCCAGGTCATCCAGGCCCTGCACGCCGTCACGCCGACGATGTCGATGAGCCAGGCGCTCACCCGCTTCAATGTCTGGAAGACTCGCCAGGCCGCCGTATCGCAGGCGGCTTCCCGCATGCGACCGGCGCTGGTTCGCCAGGCCCTGGGGGGTCTTTCGGATCTGGATATCCAGTCGAAATCGAACGACAAGGCCGCCTTCTGGCTGGGCCTCGAGCGGCTGTGCGTCGCCCTCGCGGTCAATGATCCCGAGCGACTGGCGGCATGACCAAGCGCCGCTTGAACAATCCGGCGGTCGCGGTTTTCGGCGGCACCTTCGACCCGGTGCACTACGGCCATCTGCGGGCCGCAGCGGAAGTTGCCGAGCAGCTCAAGGTCAGTGATTTCCGCCTGCTCCCGGCCGGCCAGCCCCCGCACCGGGAGGGCACCTGGGCTGATGCCCATCATCGCCTGGCCATGCTTGAACTGGCGCTGGCACCCTATCCCGACCTGACCGTGGACGATCGCGAGGTTCAGCGCTCCGGTCCCTCATTCATGGTCGACACCCTGGCCACGCTGCGCGAAGATGTCGGCGAGGCGCCGATTCTGCTCTGCGTCGGGCAGGATGCGGCCAACCATCTTAATCGCTGGCACCGCTGGCGCGATCTTTTCGAGCTGGCCCATCTGGTCATCATGGCCCGCCCCTTAAGTCATCCGCGCTACCCCCAGGACCTGGATGAAATGTTCGATCAACGACGGGTGAAACGAACCCGTGATCTGATGAAGAGTCCCTGCGGCCTGGTCCGCCACGTCGAAATCACCCAGCTGGCGATTTCTTCGACCGACATCCGCCGCCAGCTTGCCTCGGGCCGCGATCCTCGCTTTCTGCTCCCGACCGCCGTCCTGGCCTACATCCGCAAGCATGGTCTGTATGCCTGACGATCACCAGCTCTCGGCCGACGCGGAAACCTGGGGGTGTGAATCTCGGCGCCAAAGCGAGTAAACTGCAGTTTGATCCAGCCCAACCACGACTTCGAATTCTTGAGCGCACAACAATTTCCTGACGTAATCGCCCTTCGCGACATGGCTCTGTCGGTCCTCGACGACGCCAAGGGCGAAGACATCCAGCACATCGATCTGCGCGATCGTTCCAGCTTCGCCGATTTCATGATTATCGCGACCGGCAACTCGACCCGGCAGGTCAAGGCCATGGCGGACCGGCTGGTCCAGCGGGCGAAATCCACAGGCGTCCCGCCCCTGGGCGTCGAGGGCGATCGGGAAGCCGAATGGGTGCTGGTCGATCTGGCCGACGTAGTGGTGCATCTGATGACACCGCAGACACGGGCCTTCTACAACCTCGAAAAACTCTGGTCCGCACCACCGACGAGTCAGACCGCCCGGGTCTGAGGCTTGAAGGGTGTGAACCGCTGGGTTAGGTGCTGACTCGGTGGACCTGCTGGTCATCTCAATCGGTCTGCGCATGCCGTCCTGGGTGGCTGACGGCTGGAAGGATTATGCCCGTCGCATGCCGCCTCACCTCCCACTGAAACTGATCGAAGTCAGCCCCGCCGGGCGCAAGGACCGGGGTCGAGAGCCTCAGGCCGAGGCGCAGGCATTGGCTGAGCGCATCCCGGATCGTGCACGCCGTGTCGCGCTGCATGGCCCGGGCAAGCCCTGGTCCACCGAGGTCCTGGCAGGCCAGATAGCCGATTGGCAGCACGATGGTGATCCGATCTGTTTTCTGATCGGTGGCGCTGAGGGTCTGTCCCCCGAATTGCTGTCGAGCTGCCAGTCACGCTGGTCGCTCGGACCGGCGGTCTTTCCCCATATGCTGGTGCGCGTCCTGGTCGCCGAGCAGCTCTATCGGGCAACCACCATACTCAGCGGCCATCCCTATCACCGTGGCAACTGATTCCTCGCGGGTGCCTGGCCTGATTCTGGCTTCGGCCTCGCCGCGACGGCGCGAGTTGATGGCGTGCTTCGGTCTCGACTACACGGTCCAACCGGCGGCCATCGATGAGTCGCCGCGCATCGGCGAGAAGGCGGCTGACTATGTCCTCAGAATGGCCAAAGAAAAAGCCCTGGCGGTGGCCGCACGCCATCCTGAGCAATTCGTTCTGGCTGCCGATACCTCGGTGGTGCTGGCGGGGCGGATACTGGGCAAGCCGGCCACGCCGGCCCAGGCCTGCGGAATGCTCGAATCGCTTTCGGATCGGGTGCACCAGGTCATTACCGCTGTCAGCCTGATCACGCCCGGTGCGAAACAGGACCGGGTTCCGCACAATCGGCTGTCCTGTACGGATGTGTGGTTTGCCGAGCTGAGTCCGGCATGGATCGGGGCCTATGTCGCCAGCGGTGACCCGATGGACAAGGCCGGAGCCTATGGAATCCAGAACGCGGCCGGTCTGAAGATTCGTCGCATCGACGGCAGCTACAGCGGGGTCGTGGGCCTGCCGCTCCATGAGACCGCAGCGCTGCTGGAGGCAGCCGGTCTGCTTGGGTCGAGGGAGGCGTCTGACCCTGAGCGCGGCCGGGATTCAGAGGCTTCCTGAAGCCTTCGATGCTATGCTTCGGCGTGGTTTCGAGGGCCCTTGAGGCGCTTTGGCCAGGCCTTCGATACCCGTTCTTCAACTTTCTTGAGTGAGTGGCCCGTGTGAGCGATGAAATCCTGATCAATGTCACGCTGACCGAAACCCGGGTGGCCGTGGTCGAAAGCGGCCTGCTGCAGGAGCTCTATCTCGAGCGCGACGACGAC
>Ga0102938_10001976_pt1 | contig 15599 bp, 14 predicted proteins | sample SalPonR2_B_D2_MG_FD_84516 | JGI IMG/M metagenome (GOLD analysis project Ga0102938, IMG submission 84516) | Salt pond soil microbial communities from South San Francisco under conditions of wetland restoration - Salt Pond MetaG R2_B_D2_MG | ecosystem: Environmental > Aquatic > Marine >...
GCCGCGGGGTGCCTCGTCGGCGGTTATGACGACCTTGGCCTGACAGCCGTTGATCCGCGCCGAGAGCGCATCGGGCGAAAATCCCGCGAAGACGATGGAGTGAATCGCCCCGATCCGCGCGCAGGCCAGCATGGCATAGGCGGCCTCGGGGATCATCGGCAGGTAGATCACCACCCGGTCGCCGCGCCCCACGCCCAAGTCACGCAGGACGTTGGCCACGCGGCAGGTGTTCTCGTAGAGCTGGCGATAGGTGATGTGCTGCGCCGCATCCTCGGGGTTGTCCGGCTCCCAGATGATCGCGGTCCGGTCGCCGCGCGTCGCAAGGTGCCGGTCGATGCAGTTGGCGGCGACGTTGAGCGTGCCGTCCTCGAACCACTTGATCGAGACGTTGCCGAAATCGAAGTTCACGTCCTTGACGCGGGTATAGGGCCTCATCCAGTCGAGGCGCTGGCCGTGCTCGCGCCAGAACGCCTCGGGATCATTGATCGAGGCGGCATACATTTCCTTGTATTTCGCGGCGTCGATATGGGCATTCGCGGCGAAATCCGCGCTCGGGGCGTAGGTTTGATCGGACATGTTGGCTCCTCCTCGCTGATGAGGTTGGATCGAAGACGACAGCCGCCCCGGTGTCAACAGGGACAAGGAAGAGGGGGCGGGGGCGCTGACCTCAGATGGCCAGATATTCGCTCCGAAGCTCTTCGTTTTCAAGCACTTCGGACGCGGTGCCGTCGAACACGATGCCGCCGGTGTCGAGGATCACGGCGCGGTCGGCAAGCTCCAGCGCGCGCACGGCGTTCTGCTCCACCAGCACGGTGGTGATGCCCTGTTCCTTGATGACGCGCAGGGTTTTCTCGATCTCGTCGACGATCACCGGGGCGAGGCCCTCGTAGGGCTCGTCGAGCAGCAGCACCTTGATGTCGCGCGCGAGCGCCCGCGCCACCGACAGCATCTGCTGCTCGCCGCCCGAGAGGGTGGTGCCATCCTGCTTGCGACGCTCACGCAGGCGCGGGAAGAGCTCGTATAGACGCTCGATCGACCAGCCGACCGGCGGGGCGATCTGCGCAAGCTGCAGGTTTTCCTCGACTGTGAGGCCGGGGATGATGCAGCGGTCCTCGGGCACGAGGCCGATGCCCGCCGCCGACGCCTCATGGCTCTTCATCTTGTGAAGCGGCTGGTGGTCGAGCCAGATCTCGCCGTGGCGCACCTCGGGGCTGTCCATCCGGGCGATGGAGCGCAGGGTGGTGGTCTTGCCCGCGCCGTTGCGGCCCAGAAGGGCGAGGATCTCGCCCTCGTGGACGTTGAAGGAGATGTTCTGCACGATGTAGCTCTCGCCGTAATAGCTCTCCATGTTCCACACGGAGAGGAAGGCGGGGGCGGTTTCGGCGTAGTTCCTGCCCTTGGAAAAGTCCGGCTTGACGTTCATGGTCCGTGCTCCTCGTCAGGCCGCTTCGCCGAGATACGCTTCGCGCACCTTGGGATGGCCCTTGATGTTTTCGGGGGTGTCCTCGACCAGCGGGCTGCCCTGCGCCAGCACGGTGATCCGTTCGGCGAGGGAGAACACGACATGCATATCGTGCTCGATGATCGTGATGGTGATGTCGCGCTCGTCCTTGATCTGCTTGAGCAGGTCGATGGTGTTGTTGGTGTCGGCGCGTGCCATGCCTGCCGTCGGCTCGTCGAGCAGCAGGAGTTTCGGCTCCTGCGCGAGGCACATGCCGATTTCCAGCCGCCGCTTGTTGCCGCGCGACATCGAGGCGGAATGCATGTCTCGCTGATCCTGGAGGTTCAGTTCCTCCAGCATCGCCTCGGCCTGCTGCATGATCTCGCGCTCGTTCTGCGTGTCCTCGAAGGCATGCATCCGGAACACCCCGTCGCGCTTGGCGAAAATCGGGATCATCATGTTTTCCAGCACTGTCAGGTCACCGAAGATTTCCGGCGTCTGGAACACTCGGGAGATGCCCATCTGGTTGATCTCGTAGGGCTTGCGCCCCAGCACCGACTGGCCCTGGAACATGACCGAGCCGGTATCCGGGATCAGCTTGCCGATGAGAACGTTGAGGAGGGTGGACTTGCCCGCGCCGTTCGGCCCAATGATGGCGTGGACGCTGTTTTCCGCGACGCTGAGGTTCACGTCCCCCAGCGCCTGCAGCCCGCCGAAGCGCTTGTTGACGTTCTTGACTTCGAGAATGCCCATGTCGTGCGCTCCTTATTCGGCAGGGGTGGATTGAGTGGATTTCTTGCCGTCATCCGTCTTCTTGCGGCGGAACAGGCGCCCGATCCGCTGACCGCCCTCGACGAGGCCGCCCGGCAGGAAGATCACCACCAGCATGAACATCAGGCCGAGGGTAAGGTGCCAGCCCTTGCCGACGAAGGGGTAGATCATCGTGACCAGCAGGTTCTCGAGCCCGTCGGGCATGAAGGCGAACCAGCTGTGCAGGATGTCGGAATTGATCTTGGAGACGATGTTCTCCATGTACTTGATCATCCCCGCACCCAGCACCGGGCCGATGAGCGTGCCGACGCCGCCGAGGATGGTCATGAGCACCACCTCTCCGCTGGCCGTCCAGAACATGCGCTCGGCACCCGCGAGCGGGTCCATCGAGGCCATCAGGCCCCCCGCGAGCCCGGCATACATGCCCGAGATCACGAAGGCCGCGAGCGCGTAGGGCCGCGCGTTGAGGCCCGTGTAGGTCATCCGTGTATTGTTGGACTTGATCGCGCGCAGCATGATGCCGAAGGGCGAGCGGAAGATGCGGATCGCCATGTAGAAGGCCAGCAGCATGACGATCGCGCTGAAGTAGTAGCCGACCGAGAAGTTGAACACCCAGTTGCCGATCTCCAGTTGCGCGTTGTCGTTCATCTCAAGGCCGAACAGCCCGGGCGTGGGAATGTTGCCGCCTTCGATCGCGCCGTCGAGGATGCGCGGGTCGTCGAGCGCCAGTTGCAGCCCGGTCTCGCCGCCTGTGATCGGCGTGAGGACCGAGTAGGCCAGCGCGTAGGACATCTGCGCGAAGGCGAGCGTCAGGATCGCGAAGTAGATGCCAGAGCGGCGCAAAGAGATGTAGCCGATGATGAGCGCGAACAGCCCCGCGGTGATCACCGCCAGTGTGATCGCGGGCAGCACGTTCATGCTCAGCAGCTTGAACATCCACACCGCCGCGTAGGACCCCACCCCCAGGAAGGCCGCGTGGCCGAAGCTGAGATAGCCGGTGAGGCCAAAGAGGATGTTGAAGCCGATGGCGAAGATCCCGAAGATCACGAAGCGCTGCATCAGGTCCGGGTAGCCCGCGTTGAACTGCGCCATTGCCGAGTCCGCCGGGAACGGGTTGAGGATGAAGGGGGCCAGCATCGTCAGCGCCGCGACGATCAGCAGGAGGGTGACGTCTTTCTTTCCGAGACCGAACATGGATCAGTCCTCCATCACGCCCTTGCGGCCCATCAGGCCACGCGGACGCGTCAACAGAATGATGATGGCGACCAGATAGATGATGATCTGGTTGATGCCGGGCAGGAGGTCGATGACGGCCCCCATCGAGGCGAAGGATTCGAGGATGCCGAGCAGGAAGCCCGCGAGCACCGCGCCCGGCAGGCTGCCCATGCCGCCGACGACCACCACCACGAAGCTGAGCACGAGGAAATCCATCCCCATGTGGTAGTTGGGCGGGTTGATCGGTACGTACATCACGCCCGCGAGCCCCGCCACGGCGGCGGCGATGCCGAACATGATGGTGAAGCGCTTGTCGATGTTGATGCCCAGAAGCTGCACCGTCTCGCGATCCGCCATGCCCGCGCGCACCACCATGCCGAATGTGGTGAATTGCAGGAACGCGAACACCGCGCCGATGATGATCGCGGCGAAGGCGAAATACACAAGTCGCCAGTAGGGATAGATGATCTGGTTGGCCTCGAAGCCGATCAGCGTGCCGAAATCGAACGAGCCGGTGAAGGCGTCGGGTGCCGGGGTCGGGATCGGGTTGGCCCCGTAGTAGAACTTGATGATTTCCTGAAGCACGATGGCGAGGCCGAATGTCACGAGGATCTGGTCGGCGTGCGGGCGCTTGTAGAAATGCTTGATCAGGCCGCGCTCCATGATCACGCCCACCGCGATCATGATCGGGATGGCGAACAAGATCGCCAGCGGGACCGACCAGTCAAGGATCGTGCCCCCCAACTCCGGTCCGAGCCAGGCCTCGATATAGGTGTTCTGGACCTTGAGCGGATTGCCGAGGAAGTCGGTCTGCGTCTCGTCGATCGTGGTGTAGCTGAGGTTGAGGATGCGCGACAGCGTCACCGCGCAGAACGCGCCGATCATGAACAGCGCACCATGGGCGAAATTGACGACCCCGAGCGTACCGAAAATCAGCGTCAGGCCCAGCGCGATCAGCGCGTAGGCCGAGCCCTTGTCGAGCCCGTTGAGGATTTGGAGAATGATTGCGTCCATTGTTCCCACCCATGGGTTAGAGGCGATGGTGCTCTTGTGCGAATGCGTGTCGCCTTGCGGACCGGCCGCGCGGGGAGGCGCGGCCGGTCTCCGGCGTCAGATCAGGCGCCGTTGTTGCACGACCCGAGCGCGCCGCCCGAGAACTGCGGGTGATCCGGCGGGTACGTGACCTGGGCCACCGGGGTGACCTCGACGATTTCCAGCAGGTCGAACTCGGAGGAGGGGTTTTCCTTGCCCTTCACGACGAGCACATCCTTGAAGCACTGGTGGTCGTCGGCACGGTAGAGCGTCGGGCCGTTGCCGAGGCCGTCGAACTCGAAGCCTTCGAGCGCCTCGACCACCGCGCAGGGCGCAAAGGAGCCGGCGCGTTCCACCGCGTCCGCGTAGAGCAGCGCCTGCACGTAGCAGGTATGCGCCGCCTGGCTGGGCGGGAAGCCGTATTTCTCGCCGAACGACTTGACGAACGCCTTGGAGCCCTCGTCGGTGAGCGACCAGTGCCAGTTGGTCGAGCCGAAGATGCCCTTGACGTTCTCGCCCGCGCCGCGCGCCATCAGACGCGAGTAGAGCGGCACGACGATCTGGAAGTCCTTGCCGTTCACCACCTTGTCGCGCAGGCCGAACTGCACCGCGTTGGTGAGCGAGTTGACCATGTTGCCGCCGTAGTGGTTGAGCACGAGCGTGTCGGCCCCCGACTGCAGCACCGGCGCGATGTAGGAGCTGAAATCGGTCTGGGTGAGCGGGGTCTTGACCGCGTTCACGGTCTCCCAGCCCATCGCCTCGGTCGAGGCGCGCACCGCTTCCTCGGTGGTGTAGCCCCAGTTGTAGTCGGCGGTCAGGTGATAGGCCTTGCGGTCGGTGCCGTAGGCATTGGCCAGAACCGGCGCGAGTGCTGCGCCCGACATGTAGGAGTTGAAGAAGTGGCGGAAGCCGTTGGCCCGCTTGTCCTTGCCGGTGGTATCGTTGGAGTGGGTGAGACCAGCCATGAAGATCACGCCCGCCTCCTGGCAGAGCGCCTGCACGGCCACCGCGACGCCCGAGCTGGACCCGCCGGTGATCATCACCGCGCCGTCCTTCTCGATCATCGACTTGGCCGAGGCGCGCGCGGCGTCGGACTTGGTCTGCGTGTCACCGGTGACGTACTCGACCTTCTTGCCGAGGATGCCGTTGCCCTGCAGCGCCTTGGAGCTGAAGGTGGGCATCATGCCGCCGTCGCCGCCACCGTTGAGGTGCTCGACCGCGAGCTCGTAGGCGCGCAGCTCGTCCGCGCCCTCGTCGGCATAGGGGCCCGACTGCGGCACGTTGAAGCCGAGCGTGACCGTGCTGCCGGTGGGCTCGTTGGTAAAGGCATTCGCGCTCGAAGCGGTGAAAATCGTCGGCAGCGCAACGCCGGCCCCGGCGATGGCGCTCGTCCTGAGTACGCCCCGGCGGGTAAAGTTCGATTTGGACATGGAATCCTCCCATTATGATCCTGTCGGGGGCGCGCTCCTCCGCACGACCCCGGGCGCAGGTCGGACCTGCACATCCCGATTATGGGGAGTCGGCAGAAAATTTCGCAACAAGCGCCTTTATGGAAACATTTATTTTGTAAAAAAATCGACACGGGAGCTGGTGATGTTGTAAAGAAGTTCTCGCGCAGGTGCAGCAAGTCCAGCGCGAAGCGGGGAAAAAGCCCATGCCCGAACGGTTCATGATCGGCACACGCATCCGTGAGAGGCGCGTACTCGCCGGTATACGGCAGACCGACCTGGCCAAGCGGGTGGGCATTTCGCCCTCTTACCTCAACCTGATCGAGCATAATCGCCGCAGAATCGGCGGCAAGACGCTCCTGCGGCTGGCCGCCGCGCTGGATGTCGAGCCATCGCTGCTGAGCGAGGGGGCGGCGGCGACGCTGGTGTCGGGTCTGCGCGAGGCGGCGGGGGCGGCGGACGATGCCGCGCCCGAGCGCGACCGCGCCGAGGAATTCGCCGAACGCTTCCCCGGCTGGGCGGGGCTGGTGACCGAGTTCTACCGCCGCAACCAGGAGATGGAGCGCACCATCGAGACGCTGACCGACCGGCTGGCGCATGACCCGTTCCTCGCGGATTCGCTGCACGAGGTGATCTCGGCGGTGACGGCGATCCGCTCGACCTCGTCGATCCTGGTGGAGACCGAGGAGCTGGAGCCCGAGTGGACCGCGCGCTTTCATCGCAACATCAACGAGGACAGCGCGCGCCTGACCGAGGGCGCGCAGGCGCTGGTGAAATACCTCGAGGCCGCGCCCAACCGCGATGCCGAGGTGCAGTCGCCGCAGGACGAGATGCACGCCGTGCTGGGGGCGCGCGGCTTTCACTTCGCCGAGCTGGAGCGCGAGGTCGCGGGGCCGCGCGCGGTGGCCCGGCTGGTGCGCGACGAGGCCGCGCGCGGGCTGTCGGGACCGGCGCAGACGCTGCTGGGGGCGGTGCTGACGCGCTATCTGGAGGATGCGCGCGCGCTGCCGATGGCGACGTTCCTCGCCCGGCTGCGCACGCTGGGGCCAAACCCCGCGCGGCTGGCCGAGGCCACGGGCGCGGGGCTGGCGCAGGTGTTCCGGCGGCTGGCCGCGATGCCCGCGGCCGAGGTCGGGCCGGTCGGGCTGGTGATCTGCGACGCTTCGGGAACCCTGATCTTCCGCAAGCCGATCGAGGGGTTTTCGATGCCGCGGCTGGCGGGGGCCTGCGCGCTGTGGCCGCTCTACCGGGCGCTGGCGCAGCCGCTGGCACCGCTGCGCCGCCGGGTGCGGCAGGCCGGGCGCGGCGGCGAGGCGGTCGAGGCGCTGGCCGTGGCGGGCCCCGAGGGGCCGGGCGGGTTCGACCGGCCGGCACCGGTGCGCGCGCACATGCTGCTGCTGCCCGACCCGGGCGCGGCGCGCGGCGCGCCGGAGGAGATCGGGGTAAGCTGCCGCATCTGCCCGCTGGCCGCCTGCGCCGCGCGGCGCGAGCCGTCGATCCTGGCAGAGGGCTTTTGACGGATGGGCTTTTGACAGTGCGGGCGAATTTGGGAATAGTTGCGCGGTGGCGGCATACGCCGCCTCATCGGAGGGGAGGCCGATGGCATGGGAAAGACGGTCCTGCTGATCGAGGACGAACCGAACATCATCGAGGCGGTGAGCTTTATCCTGTCACGCGACGGATGGGACGTGAAAACCCATGCCAACGGCCATGACGCGATGGACGCGGTGCGGCGGCGCGGGCCCGATCTCATCATTCTCGATGTGATGCTGCCGGGCAAGAGCGGCTATGACATCCTGTCGGAAATCCGCGCCGATGGCGATTACGCCGCCGTGCCGGTGCTGATGCTGACCGCCCGAGGCCAGACCCGCGACCGCGAGATGGCCGAGCGCGCGGGCGCCAGCCGTTACATGACCAAGCCGTTCTCCAATGCCGACGTGCTTGACGCCGTGCGCGCGCTGGCGGGGACATGAGCCGCGAGCGCGTCTCGGTGTTTCTCGCGCGGCGCAGCTATCGCCGCCGCCGGATGGCCGATGCCGCGCGGCTGCTGCCGCTGGCGGGGGGCGTGCTGTTCTGCGTGCCGCTGCTGTGGAAAGCCTCGGACGAGGGTGCCCGCACGGTGGGGGCGATGATCTACATCTTTGTGCTCTGGGTGCTGCTGGTGGTGGTGTCGGCGCTGGTGTCGCGCCACCTGCGTCACGGCGATGGCGAGCGCGAGGGCGAGGAGGGCAGCGGCGGCGGGGGGATGGAATGACCGTTCTCAACATCCTCGTGCTGGTCTGCATGCTCTACGTGGTGCTGCTCTTTGCCGTGGCCTTCGGGGCCGACCGCGCGGCGCGGCAGGGCCGGGTGCGCTGGCTGCGCTCGCCGGTGGTCTACACGCTGTCGCTGTCGATCTACTGCACGGCCTGGACGTTCTACGGCGCGGTGGGCTTTGCCGCGCGCTCGGGGCTGGAATTCGTCACCATCTATCTCGGGCCGACGCTGGTGATGATCGGCTGGTGGTGGACGCTGCGCCGCCTGGTGCGGGTGGGGCGCAGCCAGCGCATCACCTCGATCGCCGACCTCATTTCGTCGCGCTACGGCAAATCCAACCTGCTGGCGGTGCTGGTGACGGTGCTCGCGGTGATCGGCACCACGCCCTATATCGCGCTGCAGCTGCAATCGGTGACGCTGTCGTTCTCGGCCTTCGCCGCGTTCGCCGAGCCGGGACCGCCTGTCGCGCCGCTGGCGGACATGCAGTCCACCGCGCTGTGGGTGGCGGCGGGGCTGGCGGTATTCACGATCCTGTTCGGCACCCGCAACCTCGACGCCAACGAGCGCCATCACGGCGTGGTCATGGCCATCGCCATGGAGGCGGTGGTCAAGCTCTGCGCGCTGCTGGCGGTGGGGATTTTCGTGGTCTGGGGGCTGGCGGGGGGCGTGGCCGCCACGCTCGACCGGATCGAGACGTCGGAGATCGCGCGCTTCGAGGTGTCGGGCGGGCGCTGGGTGGGGCTCACCATGCTGTCGGCGATGGCATTCCTGTGCCTGCCGCGGATGTTCCAGGTGATGGTGGTCGAGAACGAGGACGAGGACCACCTGCGCACCGCCGCCTGGGCGTTTCCGGGCTACCTGATGCTGATGAGCCTGTTTGTGCTGCCGATCGCGGCGGTGGGGCTGGAGGTGATGCCCGCGGGCACCAACCCCGACCTCTTCGTGCTGACCCTGCCGCTGATGGAGGGGCGCGACGGGCTGGCGATCCTGTCCTTCCTCGGCGGCTTTTCCAGCGCCACCTCGATGGTGATCGTGGCCGCCATCGCGCTGTCGACGATGGTGTCGAACCACGTCGTCATGCCGATCTGGCTGCATTACTCGGGCGGCGCGGCGATGGTCTCGGGCGATGTGCGCAACGTGGCGCTGACCGCGCGGCGGATCAGCATCATCGGCGTGCTGTTCCTCGGCTATGTCTATTTCCGCATTTCCGGCGGCGGCACGGCGCTGGCGGCGATGGGACTCATCGCCTTCGTCGGCGTGGCGCAGTTCCTGCCGTCGCTGATGGGCGGGCTGTTCTGGCGCGGGGCCACGCGCACCGGCGCGCTGGCGGGGCTGTCCGCGGGGGCACTGGTCTGGCTCTATTGCCTGTTCCTGCCGAGCTTCGGCCCGTCGGTCTTCCTGTCCGAGACGCTTCATGCGGAGGGGCCGTGGGGGATCGGCTGGCTGCGGCCCTATGCGCTCTTCGGGGCCGAGGGGATGGACCCCATGCTGCACGCGCTGATGTGGTCGCTGATGATGAATGTGGGTGCCTTCCTGCTGGGCTCGCTGCTGAGCTTTCCGCAGCCGCTGGAGCGATTGCAGGGGGCGCAGTTCGTCAACGTGTTCGACCATTCCGGCACGCCGGGGGGCTGGTCGGGCGGCATGGCGCAGAGCGAGGACCTGCTCATCATGGCGCAGCGGATCATGGGCGCGCGCGAGGCGCAGGACCTGTTCTCGGCGGCGGCCGCGCGGCAGGGCGTGGCGGGCTACCTGCCCGAGCCGAGCCCCGATTTCCTGCAGGAGCTGGAGCGCGCGCTCGCAGGCTCGGTGGGGGCCGCCACGGCACACGCGATGATCGCGCAGATCGTCGGCGGCGCGGCGGTCTCGGTGCGCGACCTGATGGCCGTGGCCGACGAGACCGCGCAGATCATGGAGTATTCCAGCCAGTTGGAGGCCAAGAGCCAGGAGCTGGCGCGCACCGCGCGGCAATTGCGGCAGGCCAACGAGAAGCTCACGCAGATATCGGTGCAGAAGGACGGCTTCCTGTCGCAGATCAGCCATGAACTGCGCACGCCGATGACCTCGATCCGCGCGTTCTCGGAAATCCTGCGCGACACCGACGATCTGAGCGCCGGGGACAAGCACAAATACGCCGCCATCATCCATGACGAGACGGTGCGGCTCACGCGGCTGCTCGACGATCTGCTCGACCTCAGCGTGCTGGAGAACGGGCAGGTCGATCTCAACGTGCAGTCCGGCACGCTCGGGGCGCTGATCGACCGGGCGGTACGCGCCGCGGGCGGCGAGACCGAGCATTTCGCCGTCCGCCGCGACCACGAGGCCGAGCGGGTCGATCTCAGCACCGATCTCGACCGGCTGGCGCAGGTGTTCATCAACCTCGTCAGCAATGCGCGCAAGTATTGCGATGCCGATCCGGCGGTACTGTCGATCCGCCCGGCGGTGACCGGGGATCAGCTGGTGGTGGATTTCGTCGATAATGGCGGCGGCATTCCCACCGAGATGCAGGCGGTGATCTTCGAGAAGTTCTCGCGCATCGGCGAGACCAAGGCCGGGGGCGCCGGGCTGGGCCTTGCGATCTGCCGCGAGATCATGGCGCGGCTCGGCGGGCATGTCTCCTACCTGCCGGGGCAGACCGGCGCGGCGTTCCGCGTGAGCCTGCCGGTGTCGGCGCGGATGGCGGCGCAGTAGGCTGCGCGCGGCGGTTAGCGGAATCGTAACCCCGCGCCCCTAGGGTCGGTGCCGGACACAGAAGGTGGACGGCCCCGGGCATATGGCACAACAGCAACCGGCTTCGGTCATACGGCGCAAGACCCGCGCGGCGCGCGAGGGCGCGGATCCGCGGGTGATGTCGCCGGTGCGTGCGCTGCGGCTGGCGCTGGCGCGCGCCGCCGACACGCTCTACGACCTGCCGCTCGTCGTCGCCACGGTGGAGCAGCGCCGGGTCGAGGCGGGCGAGGTCGAGGAGGCGCTCGGCACCGAGGGGCTCTACCTCCTGCTCGACGGTGCGGCGGGCGCGCGCGCGGCGCTGCGGCTGTGCCCGGGGCTCGTCTCGGCGCTGATCGAGATGCAGACCACCGGGCATGTGCGGCCCGGCAAGGTTCACCCGCGCCCGCCCACGCGCACCGACGCGTCGATGGTCGCGCCGCTGGTCGATGCGCTGCTCGCGGGGTTCGACGACGGCATGGGCGCGGACGGCGCGGACCATGTGGCGCGCGGCTTTCACTTCGGTGACCGGGTGGAGGACGCGCGCGCGCTGTCGCTGCTCATGGTGGCACCGGAGTTCGATTTCTTCCGGCTGACGGCCGATCTCGGGCCGGGGCTGCGCACCGGGCGGCTCGACCTGCTCGTGCCGCCCGCGCCGGCCCCGCCGGCGCGCGACGCGGGCGCGCCGCCGCCGGGGCGCATGCGCCGGGGCACCGATGCGCGCGGCCCCGAGGACCTGGCGACGGTTGCGCTGGCCGCGCCGGTGGCGCTCGACGCGGTGCTGGCGCGCATCCCCCTGCCGCTGCATGACGCGGTGGCGCTCGAGGCGGGCCAGCGGCTGAAGATCGCGACGCAGAGCCTGGGCCGGGTGCGGCTGACCGGTGCGGGCGGCCACGTGGCGGCGGAAGGGCGGCTGGGCCGGCGCGACGGCTGGCGCGCCCTGCGCCTGTCGGGGCCGGGCGCGGAGGGCGGTGACGGCGTGTCCCGCCCGGCCCGGCCGCCCGCCGCGACCGGGGCCGGGGGCAGCGACCGGACGCGGGGCTCACCGGCGGACGGGGCCGCGCCACATGGCGGGCCGGAGATGGCGGCACCGGAGGCGACCGCGCCGCAGGCACACGGGCCGGAGGAGGAGCCGGGCACGGCGGACCGCGCACAGGGCAGCGACCCGGACGGCACGGCGCTCGCCCCTGCCATGGGTTGACCTGCATCAAGGCATCCGCGACCGTCAGCCGCTAGGGTCCCGGCTGAATGGACGTGGCGAAAGACGGGAGGACCACGATGCTTGATACCGCGACTTACCACGCCGCGCTGATGCGGCGGCTGCGTCAGCTCGACACCCGGCTGCACGCCATCGAGGCCGAGCTCGACGCGCCCCGGGCGCGCGACTGGGAAGAGGCCGCCACCGAGCGCGAGGGCGACGAGGTGCTCGAACGACTGGGCCAGAGCGGCGAGGCCGAGATCGCGCGCATTCGCGCCGCGCTCGACCGCGTCCGCAACGGCACCTACGGTATCTGTGCGGGCTGCGGCGAGCAGATTTCCGCCGAACGGCTCGACGTGCTGCCGGAAACGCCGCTGTGCCGCAACTGCGCGGCGCAGGCGGGGTGATGCGTTCACGATTCTGTCGCGTGGCTGCGTTAGCTGTTTAGCGCGCCGAAAACCCGCTATGGTTGTCACGCTGCTGGGAGGAAAGCCATGACACATCTCGATGCCGAACTCGACCGTCTCGAGACCCGGATCGGTGCGGCCGCGCCCGGGTCGCGCCATCATCACGAGCCGCAGCTGCGCCGCGTGATCGCGCAGATGCGCGACGAGGGCCATGCCGTCCCGCCGCGTATCAAGGCCCTGCATGCCACCCTGCTGAGCGAGGCGATCGAGGCCGAATTCGACAACATGCCGATCTGAGCGCCGGGGCGGACCGCATCCGCCGGGCGCGCCGTGCTTGCGCGCGCGGCGTTTTCCCGCTGTAATCGCGCGTAACAGGCGGCAGCAGGCGGGGCAGACGTGACCGAGACCCTTCAACGCGCGTGCGACGGCGGGGTGCTGGTGCTGCGCCTCGATCGCCCCGTGGCCAATGCGCTCGTGCCCGAGATGCGCGCGGCGCTCGTCGCGGCGCTGGACGGGGCTGCGCAGGATGCGGGCTGCCGCGCCGTGGTGATCGCGGGCACCGGGGCCGGGTTTTCCGCCGGTGTCGATCTGTCGGAGGACATGGCCGCCCCGCGCGCGCCCACGCCCGCGGAGTTGTGCCGCGCGGTGGCAGCCTGCGCCAGGCCCGTGGTCGCGGCGCTGCACGGCGAGGTGGCGGGCGCGGGGCTGTCGCTGGCGCTGGCGGCGCAGGGGCGGGTGGCCCATGCGGGGGCCCGCCTCTCGCTGCCCGAGATCGCGCTGGCCGCGATGCCCGCCGCGGGGGCGACGCAGCGTCTGCCGCGCCTTCTGGGTGCGCAGGCGGCGCTGGAGATGATGATCTCGGGCCGCCCGGTGCATGCGGGCGAGGCGCGGCTGCGCCCGCTCTTCGACCGGGTCGAGGACGACGCGGCGCGGGTCGAACCCGCGGCGTGCGCGCTGGCCCTGCGACTGGCCGCTGCTGCCCCCGATCCGGCGCGGCGCGAGCCGCGTCGCGGCCTGTCGGACCCGCGTGGCTACCAGAAGGCTGTGGCGGCCGTGCGTGCGCGGCTGGAGGATGACGGAGGTGCGGCGGGCGACATCCTGCGCGCGGTGGAGGCGGCGCAGCTTCTGCCGCTGGCGCAGGGTCTCGATTTCGAGGAGGTGCTGGCGGGCGAGCGCGCGCAGCGCCGCGAGGCGCGCGCGCGGCGCCACCTGAAGCTGGCAGAGGGGCGCGCGCGGGCGCTGCCCGAGATGCCCGCCGCGCCGCAGCGCTCGGTGGCGCGGGTCGGGTTGGCCGGGGCGGTGCCCGCCGCGCTGGCCGAAATGCTGGCGGCGGCGGGGGTGGCGCTTGGTGACGATTTGGCCGGGCCGGCCGATCTTTGGATCGAGGCCACGCCCGGCGCGGCCCCCGCCGGGCCGATGCGCGCGACGCTCGACACCGGCGCGGGGTTCGGGGCCGGGGGGCTGTGGCTGCGGGTCTGGCCCGAGGCGATGCTGGCAGAGATCGGCGTCGGGCCGGGGGCGGGACCGGGCGCGGTGGCGGCGCTGGCGCGGCTCATGGCGCGCGCGCGATTTGGCGTGGTGCGCGCGGCCCTGCCCGCCGCCGGGCCGGGGGCCGGGCGGCTCTTGTCCGCGGCGCTCGATGGTGCGGCGCTGGCGCTGCTGCGCGCGGGGCTGGACCCCGGCGAGGTGGATCGCGGCGCCCGGACGCTCGGCCTCGCCGAAGGGCCCTGCCTGGCGATGGACCGCGAAGGACTCGATGCGGCGCAGTCGCGGCTGGCGGCGCAGGCACCGCGTCTCGGCCTGCCGCCGCCGGGACCCGACGGACCGCTGGCCGCGCGGATCGCGCGCGGGGCGCGCGGGCGGGCTGTCGGGCGTGGCTTTTACGAGCATCCGCCCGAGGGGCCGCGCCCGGGGCGCGGGGACGCGGGCGACGGGCTGCCGCAGGGCGTGGGTGCGGCGCAAGCGCTGCACGCCGCGCTGGTCAATGCCGCCGAGCGGATGCTGGCGGAGGGCGCGCTGGCGCGTCCGGGGGATGCCGATCTGCTGGCGATTGCCGCGCTGGGCATGGCGCGCGACCGGGGCGGGCCGCTCTTTGCCGCCGATGATCGCGGGCTGCTGGCGGTCTTGCGCGACATGAAGGCGCTGGTGCCGTTGTCGGCACCGCTCTGGGCACCGCAGCCGGGCCTAGGGGCGCGGGTGCGCGAGGGCCAGGGCTATTTCGGGCGGGCCGGGGCGGTGGCGCTCAGCCGAGCATGATCCCCACGACCACCATCATCAGCCCGGTGACCGACAGGAACAGCGCCGCGAGATTGACCGGCATCACCGCCTGGACCCCCGCGCGCAGCTCGGCATCCGATAGCCCCGCGCGGCGCAGCCGCCAGACCTTGAGAATGCACCACACGAGCCCCGCAAGCCCCACGAGCGAGACCGCTGCGCCGCCCCAGACCAGCATTTCCATCGCGCGCCCTCCGTCGGTTTCGCGTGTTGCCGACCGCGGTTAGGCCAAAGCTGCCCCGCGTGCAAGGGGCCGTGCGCGATGGCGCTTGCGCGGGGCGTGCGGCGGCGATAGTCAGGCGGCCTGACCCGAGACCGGAGGCCATCCATGAACGACATGACGTCCGACAGCAATTACCGCGTCACCGCAGACGAGCTGCGCCAGTTCATCGAGCGTTTCGAGCGGCTGGAGGCCGAGAAGAAGGACATCGCCGACCAGCAGAAGGAGGTGATGGCCGAGGCCAAGGCGCGCGGCTACGACACCAAGGTGATGCGCAAGGTGATCGCGCTGCGCAAGCGCGACCGTGACGACATCGCCGAGGAAGAGGCGGTGCTGGAAATGTACAAGGAAGCGCTCGGCATGAGCTGAGCACCGCCGCGCGCTTCCCGGCGGCGGCTCAGTCGCCGCGCGGGCGCTGGCGGAAGGCGAGGCGCATCTGCTTTTCCGTCTCGATCAGCACGAAAAACACCACGCCGACGCCGACGATCAGCAGCCCGTCGGTCAGCGGTACGGGATCGGTTCCGAAAACCCGTTGCAGGGGCGGCACGTAGGTGATGGCGAATTGCGCGCCCGTCACCGCGATCACGCAGGTCCAGACGATCCGCGTGCCGCGCGCCGCCGCCCATGTCAGCGA
>Ga0102938_10001978_pt1 | contig 15590 bp, 13 predicted proteins | sample SalPonR2_B_D2_MG_FD_84516 | JGI IMG/M metagenome (GOLD analysis project Ga0102938, IMG submission 84516) | Salt pond soil microbial communities from South San Francisco under conditions of wetland restoration - Salt Pond MetaG R2_B_D2_MG | ecosystem: Environmental > Aquatic > Marine >...
ATGCCCACGCCCGCATCCAGCGCGGCGCGGGGATTGCCCGGTGGAAGGGTCTGGCCAAACACCGCAACCGTGCCTTCATCGGCCGTATACTGGCCGAAGAGGATGTTCATCAACGTTGTCTTGCCAGCGCCATTCTCGCCCAGAAGGGCGATCACCTCGCCTTCATGCAACGACAAGCTGATCGCGTCGTTCGCGACCAGCTTGCCGAAACGCTTGGTTATGCCGTCAAGGCGCAGGACGACCTGCGCCGTGTCTTGATGCACCATTCAGGACGACTTGGGTTCTTCGTCGTTGATCTCGACCACATAGGCGCCGGACATGATCTCGTCGGTGCGCTGCTTGACCAGATCCATCGCCGCCTGTGGCACCTTGCCTTCGAACGTGCCAAGCGGTGCGATCGAACAGCCGCCTTCCTGCATGAAGGAATAGACGCCATAGTCAGCCGCCTTGAAGGTGCCCGCCTGCACTTCGGCGATCGCCTTGTCGAGCGTGGGTTCGAAATGCCAGATCGCCGAGGCGACGACCGTGTCGGGGTAATCGGACTGCGTGTCGATCACGTTGCCGATGGCCAGAATGCCTTTCTCCTGCGCAGCGTCAGAAACCCCGAAGCGTTCGGCATACAGCATATCCGCCCCGTTTTCGATCATGGCAAAGGCGGTTTCCTTGGCCTTGGGCGGATCGAACCAGCTGCCGATGAAGCTGACCTGGAAGGAGATATCGGGGTTCATCTCGCGGGCGCCGGCCATGAAGGCATGCATCAGGCGGTTGACCTCGGGGATGGGAAAGCCCCCGACCATGCCGATATTTGCGGTTTCGGTCATGGAGCCTGCGATGATGCCGGTCAGATACGAGGCATCCTGAATGTAGTTGTCGAACACCGCGAAGTTGGGCAGCGCGTCATCCTGCTTGAAACTGGACCCCATGAGGAACGCGATATCAGGATATTCTGCCGCGACCTCGCGCGCTTCTTGTTCGACGGCGAACACCTCGCCGATGATGAGTTGATAACCCTGCTCGGCGTATTCACGCATCACGCGGGCATAATCGGTGTTCGAGACATTCTCGGAGAACACATAGGCGATATCGCCACGGTCCTGAGCGATCCCGGCGGCCTTGTGGATGCGGCTGACCCATTGCTGTTCGACCGGGACCGTGTAGATACCCGCCACTTTCAGCGGTTCGGCTGCGCGCAGAATGCCCGGAGCGCCCGCCGCAACGACAAGCGCCGTGCCCGCCGTGGTGCCAAGGAACCGTCTGCGTGAGATGCCAGATCCCGCATTGGTATGTGATGTCTTCATGAAGTAATCCCCCTGTTGGACGAGGCGCGCCCCGATGTTTGACCAAATGGTAAACACAATTCGTATGCCTGCCAATAAAAGGTTTCACAGGGGTGGCTGTCCAGAGAAAAGCGACTGCTTTTCAGGCATGGCCATAGGAAATGCCCGTGAAATGAGCAACGGGCGACAAGCTGCCCGTTGTGATGTATCCTGCAAACGCACCGCCCGCGGCATGTCGCCCAGACACCCCCAATCGAGCCCCGGTGACATGATTGCAGTCTATACATTCGGGCCTTGAAAGGATAACGCGAGGGCTTACCCGTCCGGGACCATCCTTTGGGCGCCTTTGGCCCCAGTCACATCCGAAAAGCGAACCACACTTGAAACAAGCTCTTGCAAATGCTCTGGAAGCCCAGGGATATACCTCGCTCACCGCCGTGCAGGAGGCGGTCATCGCCCCTGAACTGGCCGGCAAGGATCTTTTGGTATCCGCACAAACCGGGTCGGGCAAGACGCTTGGATTCGGGCTGGCCATCGCGCCGGGCCTGTTCGGCGACGCCGAGACATTCGGACCCGCCGCAGCGCCGCTGGCTCTGGTGATCGCACCGACGCGGGAACTGGCCCTGCAGGTCAAGCGCGAGTTGGCCTGGCTTTTCGGGCAGGCCAATGCGGTTCTGGCCTCGACCGTGGGGGGCATGGACATGCGCGACGAACGCCGGGCCTTGGAGCGCGGCGCGCATATCGTTGTCGCCACGCCCGGCCGTCTGCGCGATCATATCATGCGGGGCAGCATCGACCTGGGCGCCTTGAAGGCCGTGGTGCTGGATGAAGCCGACGAAATGCTGGACCTGGGGTTTCGCGAAGACCTCGAGTTCATTCTGGAGCAGGCACCGACCGAGCGTCAGACATTGCTGTTCTCAGCCACGGTGCCGGCGGCGATCGCCAAGCTGGCCAGCAATTATCAAAAGGACGCGATCCGGATTTCCACCGCTTCCGGCACCACCCAACACGCCGATATCGAGTATCGTGCGCTGAACGTGTCGGCGCGGGATGCCGAGAACGCGATCATCAACGTGCTGCGCTATTACGAGGCGCCCAATGCCATCGTGTTCTGCAACACCCGCGCCATGGTCAACCGGTTGACCACCCGGCTGTCGAACCGCAGCTTTTCGGTCGTGGCCCTGTCGGGTGAGCTGTCGCAGAGCGAACGCACCCATGCGCTGCAGGCGATGCGCGACGGGCGGGCCAGGGTATGCGTGGCCACGGATGTGGCCGCACGCGGGATCGACCTGCCGAACCTGGAACTGGTGATCCATGCCGAGTTGCCGACCAATCAGGACACGCTTTTGCACCGTTCCGGCCGCACGGGGCGCGCAGGGCGCAAGGGGGTCAGCGCCCTGATCGTGCCGCCCGCCGCCCGCAAGAAGGCGCAGCGCCTTCTGGGCTGGGCCAAGGTGAAAGCGGACTGGGCCGATGCACCCTCGGCAGAAGAGGTCACCGCGAAGGACGATGAGCGCATGTTGGCCGGCACCGAATGGAGCGCCGAGATCGAGGAGTCGCACCGCGAGACCGTGGGCAAGCTGATTGAACGGTTCTCGGCCGAGCAACTGGCGGCGGCGTATGTGCGGCTGTTCCGCGAACGTCATTCGGCGCCCGAAGAGCTGTCGGATGTATCGGCCCCGCCCGAGCCGCGCGCGGCTTTCGGCCCAAGCGTCTGGTTCTCGGTCGAGGGGGGACGCGCCGCCGGGGCCGAACCGCGCAGGCTGTTGCCGATGCTGTGCAAGATCGGGAACCTGTCGCGCGAGGATGTCGGCGCCATTCGCATTCAGAACGATGTGTCGCTGATCGAAATCCGGCAAAGCGCGGTTCAGGGTTTTCTGACGGCTGTCGGGTCCGCAATGACACTGGAGGGCGGCGCAAAGCTGACCAAGATGGACAGCGCACCCGCATCCGACCGCGGGCCGCGTTCGGACAAGCCATCGAGCCCCAAGGGCAAGCCTGCGGCACGGCCTGCGCCCCCGGCAGAGGTGCGGCAAGACAAGCCCGTGCGAGCCGGCACGACAACGCCAGTGGATTGGAACGATGATCCCAAGCCGCGCGTGAAAAAGCCCAAGCCGGGGTCAAAGCCAGCACCCGCGGCAAAGCCCAAGCGCGATGACAGCCGCAAGGCCGAAGACCGCCCGGCACGGCTGGGCGCGTCGGTTCTGGCCAAGCGAAAGCCCGGAAAAGGCACTGGGCAGGCTGGTGGCGACGCATCGGGGCGCGGGCCGAAACCGCCCGCCGGCAAACCGAGCAGCAAGAAAAACCGCGCCAGACAAGCGGCCAAAGCCGCCGCCGGGGCAACGGCTGCCAAGGCGCGCAAGCCCCGCACGAAATCCTGACCACGGCCCTTTTTGCCAGAATGGATTTCCGGCCGCCGCTGAAGGGCCGCATGATCCCGAAGGGGCGTTTGTGTACGATTTGACCTATTCGATCACGGGATCGTACCAAATCAATCCACGAACGCCCGTTCGACCACGTAGGCCCCGGGCGAACTGTTGGAGCCTTCCTGCAAGCCAGCAGCCTCGCACAGCGATTTGCTATCGCGCAGCATCTCCATCGAGCCGCAGATCATGACACGGTCGGTCACTGGATCGAGAGCGGGCAGGCCAAGATCGTCGAACACACGGCCCGAGGTGATCGCATCGGTCACGCGCAGGCGGCGGGGGTGGTCTTGGCGGGTGACGCAGGTGTAATGGCGCAACCGGGCGGCGGCCATTTCGCCCACCAGAGGATCCGTCTGCGTGGCCGCCACCAGATCTTCGCCATAGGTCAGTTCCGCCCGCTGCCGACACCCATGCATCAAAACAACCGTATCGAATTTTTCATAGGTTTCCGGATCACGGACAAGGCTGGCAAACGGCGCGAGTCCGGTGCCCGTGGACAGCATATAGAGCCTGCGCCCGGGCAGCAGCGCATCCAGAACAAGCGTTCCCGTCGGTTTCTTGCGCATCAGAACGGTATCGCCCGGGGCGATCCGTTGCAGATGTTCGGTCAGCGGACCGTCGGGCACCTTGATCGAATAGAATTCCAGTTCGTCATCCCATGAGGGCGACGCGATGGAGTAGGCGCGAAAGACCGGGCGTTCGGCATTCGGCAAACCGATCATCACGAATTCGCCCGATCGAAACCGGAAACTTGCCGGGCGCGTCATGCGAAACCGAAACAGGCGGTCCGTGTAATGGTCAACCTCGGTCACGGTTTCGGCAAAGCAATTGGCGGGGATCGGAAACATCGGGGCCGAGGGGGACTGAACTGTCATCGGGGCGTCCTTTCGAATTGGTCCCGGAAACGGTAGCAAATTTTTGTTTGTATGCTAACAATTATTTCGCTTTTCCCCGTGGGCCTTCCGGCCACCACATCGCCGCCGCAGGCGTGGCAAATCTCAGCCGATCTTGCGCAGGAGTCGCTGGAGGGTGGTCTGTTCGCTGCGCGTCAATGGCGCGAGGGTCAGGCGGGTGATCTCGCTGGCCAGGGGCAAGACCCGATCATGCACGCGCCAACCTTCAGGGGTCAGGCGCAGCATGTGCAGGCGGTGGTCTTCATCCGATGGGAACTTTTCGATCAGGCCGCGTTGCGTCAGGCGCCGCACGACCCCGTTGATGGTCGAGTTGTCCATCGCCGTCTGCCGCCCGAGCGAGTTTTGCGACGACGGCTCCACCTCGGCGAGTTTGACCAGCGCCGCGAATTGCTGCGCTGTCAGCCCTTCGGCCATGTGAGCGGTGAAGATGCTGAGGTGGCGTTGCTGCGCCTTGCGCAAAAGAAAGCCCGCCTGCGTGTCCAGCACATAGCGACGGCGCCCTCGTTTTGCGGTTCCATCGTCTTGATGGGCCTCGTTTGCAGGCTCACTCCGGCTCAAGATGCGGTTCCTCTCAGGTCAGCGCAGTCCGTCTTTGCCGATCGCTTCGGCGGCTGTCAACCCGCCGACCCGGGGCAAGGGCCGCCCGCTATCGGTGACGGCGACGGCGACCATGATCTCGTTTGCGCGCGGCGCATCGTTCAAACGCACCTCGAATCCATCGAAATGGCTGCGCACATAGGCGGCATCCTTGTGGCCAAGCGGCACGTCGAGCGGCTGACCGGGGCCACCCATCTTCTTGGACGAGGGCACAAGGGCTGCCCCCTTTTCGACAGCGGCCCGCAAGGGTGCGCCCAACTTGGGATGCAGGATGGCGGCGGCATGTTCCAACTCTCCGTTTTCGCCCACCATCGCGGCCTTGCCATAGCTTTCGGCCTCGGCTGGGGTGATCCCCAGAGCTTCGACGCAGCGTCGGCCCAGCAGGTCACCAAGCTCGGCGCCGATGTCCATCAGGGGGGTCAGATCCGCCTCGAAGCGGCCTGCAAAGGGGTTTTCGATGATGGCCACCGCTGCGGCGCGGCGCGTCGGCGGCGCGATGGTCTGCCCCATTTCGGTATGGGTTTCGTCAAGAAAAACGGCAATCTTGCGGATGTTCGCCTGCATTTTCGTGCTCCTTCAAATCACCGGCACGCGGGCCGATGGGGGGGTCGACCGCGAGCGCCCGGTGCGCATCTTGCCGTCAATCATCACAGCGGCGATACCGGGGATATTGCCCATGGCCATCGCGCCCAGAACATCGTCACCCGCCGAGCCGCCGGGGCGGTCCATGAAGACCAGATCAGCCGGGCGACCGGGGGCCAGGATACCTTGGCTCAGTCCGCGCCGCGTGGCCACGTTGCCGGTTCCGCAGCACCAGGCAAGTTCCGCCGGAAGCCCGCCGAAACTGGCCAGGAGGGTCGCCATGCGCAACATGCCATTGGGCTGAACACCCGAGCCCGCAGGCGCATCGGTGCCGATCAGGAAATCGGCCAGCCGGTCGTTTTCCATGGCCCCTTCAAGCGCGACGATGGCAGATTTTTCGTTGCCATTATGCACAGCCTCAAGCGCGCCGGTGGCATGGCGGCACAGCGCGCGGATATCGTCATGCGGGATGGATGTGGGGCCGCCATTGATATGGCTGACGACATCTGGCTGTGCCTCGAGCACGTCATCGGCGCCGACCAGATGCGAGCCGGCAATCGACGGCCCGCCCGTGTGCATGATCGTCTCGATCCCCAACTCGCGGCACCAAGCGGTGACGCGGGCGGCGTCCGGTCCCTTGGCGACGGTGCCCAATCCGATCTCGCCGATATGGCGGATACCGGCGTCTTTCAGGGCGACATAGAAATCGCGGTCAAAGTCCAGTTCCGGCACCGGCGCACCCGCGATGACCTTGGCGCCCACAGCCCGAAAATTGGTGAAGCAACGCTGCGCCACCATCGCAAGCGCCTTGACCCCCTCGGCATCCTTGGGGCGGCCCGGCAGATGCACCTCGCCTGCCGATATGAAGCTGGTCACGCCGCCATTGACGTTCATCTCGATCCAGCCGGTCTGGTTCTGGCGGGGGGTCCAGTCGCCGAAGACCGGGTGGCAATGGCCGTCGATCAACCCCGGCGCCACGGCGCAACCGGCGGCGTCAATCTCGTGGTCGGCGGGTTCGGCGGTGAAGCCCGCGATCACGCCATCCTCGATCAGAAGGCAGTCGCTGTCGGCCAGGGGGGCGTTCAGATCGCCGGTGAGCAACAGGCCGATATTGCGGATCAAGCAGCGACCGGTGGCCGGTGTATCCTTGGTTTCAACAGCCATTCAAAATCCCCAATCTTGTTTGTGTAGAAACGATACTGCGCCGCATGTGAGCTGACAAGCCCGCTGCGAAGCACGGCTAGAGCAAGGCAAGGCTGAACCATGGGACCAGTGCCAGGACGACAAGCGCCACGCAGGCCGCCAGAAAGAAAGGCGCGGTCACCCAGAACACCCGAAGCGGGCTGACATTGCTGACCTGTGCCGCCACGTAGAGGCCGATACCCACCGGCGGAGACAGCAGCCCGAGGATCAGGTTGATCGAGACGACGACCCCGAAATGCAGCGGATGGATGCCATAGACATCGGTCGCGATCGGCAACAGGATCGGCACCACCATGATCAGCCCCGGAATCCCGTCGATCACCGTGCCCACCACCAGAAGCGCGACCAGCACCAGCAGCATGAACGCCACCGGCGTGGTCGCGACCGACTGAATCCAGGCGGCGGCCGTCTGTGGCACCTGCCCGAAGATCAGCACCCACGAGAACACCCCCGCCGCCGCCACGAGAAACAGCACCAGCGCACTGTTGATGCCGGTCCGTATCAGGATCAGGGGAAAATCACTCAGCCGGAGCGAGCGCGTATAGAACAGCCCGATCAGCACGGCCAGAACCGCGCCCACGGCTGCGGCCTCGGTCGGGGAGCCGAAGCCGCCAAGGATGGTGCCGATGATCACCAGCGGGATGGCCAGCATCGGCAGCGCATCGCGCAGCGCGGTCAGCCGGGCGGGCCACGTCTGGCGCGTGCCGACCGGATAAGCGTGCCGGCGCCCCAGAAGCGCCACGACCAAGACAAAGAGGCCAGTCAGCATGAGGCCCGGCAGGATACCCGCCACCAGCATGTCACGCACCGCCACCTGCGCCAGAACGGCATAGACCACGAAAACAATCGACGGCGGGATGATCGGCCCCAACAGCCCACCATAGGCCGTGAGACCGGCGGCAAAGGCCCGGTCATAGCCTGCGCGCTGCATCTCGGGGACCATCACCTGGCTCATCATGGCGATCTGCGCCGTGGCGGACCCCAGGATCGAGGCCACCATCATGTTGGCCAGAAGGTTGATATAGGCCAGCCCGCCCTTGAGTGCCCCGACAAAGGCCGCCGCAAGCCGGACCAGTCGCTGCGTGATACCGGCACCATTCATCAACTCGCCAACGAGGATGAAAAGAGGAATGGCCAGCAGGCTGAAATTATCCAGAGATGAAAACAGCTTGAGCGGATAGCTTTGCAAAAGAACAAGGTTGTTCGTGTCATAGATGAAGACCAGGGCCGCCACGCACAGGATCAGCCCGATCGGCAATCCGATCACCAGAAGCAGCAGGAAGGCGGCAAGGGTCATCGGGCGGACTCCGGGATGGCGTCGCCCTCGGACGGGGTAAGCTCGTGGGCGAGATCGCGTGCAGGGATCAGGCCCAGATCCTCGGCCAGATTGGTGAGCGCGTGTATGGTCAGCGTCAGGGCGAACCACGGCATGATCAGGTAGAACCAGAAAACCGGCCAGACCAGCACGGGCGTCTTGCCGGAATAGATGAAATTGAAGGTCGCGCCCTCGAATGTCGATATGTCAAAGCCCGCTGCATAAAGACCAAGCGGATTGAACCAAATCCAGTTGAGCCAGATGAGGATCAGGCCAAAGGCGGACGCAAGCAGCGCGACAGAGACCCGCAGCGCGCGCACTCCGGCAGGGCCAAGCGCCTCGTGCAGGAGGCGAACAGCCGGATCGATGCGCGCCCGCAGCATGAGCGACGCGCCCACGAACCCGGACCACGCCATCGCCAGCACAGCCAGTTCATCCGCCCAGGCCAGCGTGATCTGAAACAGGCGAAACCCCACATTCAGGAGGACCAGAGAGACAACGGCGCATACAAGCAGCATCAGCAAAATGCGCTCGATCCGGACAATGCCGTCGGACAGGGCACGCAACAGGCGGATCAGCGGCATGCGGTTCTTCCTTGGCTTTCGGGGCATATGCGGTGGCGCGGCATGAGGGCCGCACCACCGCAGTCTTGCAAGATCAGAACGAGGCGACCAGCGCGCGAAGGCGGGCGACATAGGGGGTCTTGGCCCCCCATTCGGCATCCCAACGCTCGACGATATCGCCAAAGAACTCGCGGCCCACATCCTCGGTGATCTGGATGCCCGGCGCTTCACGCAGGCTGGCCAGCTTTGCCTCTTCTTCCGACACGAAGCGATCGATGGTCCGGTCGCAATGCATCTGTGTCACCTCGCTGATCAGGGCGCGATCCTCTTCGGACAGCGTTGCCCAGACCGGTGCCGAAATCAGAGCCACCATGCCGAACATATGGTGGTTGGTCTCAAGAACATGCGGCGCATGTTCGTAGTAGCGGAAGTTGATGATCGACTCGTAATCCATGTCCAGCCCGTCGATCTGCCCATTGGCGAGCGAATCGTAAATCGCTGGAAGCGGCATCGGCGCGGGTGCGGCGCCGAACATCTCGAAGAACGTGCTGATCGCCGGGGCCGGCGTGATCCTGATCCGCTTGCCGGCGAGATCGGCGGCAGAGTCCACATTTTCACGCAGGACCATCTGGCGCATCCCGATCATCGCATAGCAGACGCCCACCGTGCCTGTGGCGCTTGGCAACGTAGCGAGGATTTCACGCGCCTCGTCCGAGCGCAGGACACGCGCCGCATCCTGGATATTGTCCACAAGGAAGGGGGCATGCAGCGCGGCCATGTCCGGCACGCGGAAGGTCAGCTCGGCTGTTGTCAGCCACGCCATGTCCAGCGCACCGGTCTGCAATTGCTGCAGCATCGCGGATTCGTTGCCAAGCTGCCCGGACGGGAAAGCCGTGATCGAAAAACGCCCGTCCGACCGCTTTTGGAGCGTTTCGGACATCGCGGCCACCTCTTTGTTCCATACATGCACCGGGGGCGTGATCAGCCCCAGGCGGAATTCACGCTCCTGCGCCATGGCGGGCAAGGCCAGCCCAAGCGCCACGACTGTTGCCATCATCGGCTTCAAAAACATTTGTCGGTCTCCCTATCGGTTACTTGTTCAAGCCCGGTTTTTCTGTGTCTCCGGGTCGGTATGGCGGCGCGGACCGCGCCAGCATTCTATCGCAATCCGTCCTTTCCCTCGATGTCGGCCGCAGCAAGGCCACCGACACGCGCGTGGATGCGAGGCCCGGTTGTCATGACCAATATCAAGGCCAGCTCAGCAGCGCGAGGCGCATCGGCAACCCCCACTTCCATCGCATCGAAATGACTTCGGACATAGGACGCATTGACATGGGTGATCGGCACATCAAGGCGGGTGCCCGGCCCGCCCACCTTCTTGGTGGAGGGCACGATCGCCATGGCGTCGCCCAGAACTTCGCGCATCGCCCAGCCACCCGGCACATGCCACAGCGCGCCATGCTCCAACTCGCCGGCTGCGCCGACGATGGCCCCCTTGCCATAGCCCTGAACCTGTGCGGGATCGCCGCCGAGTGTGTCGAGCATCCTGCGCGCCATCGCCTCTCCCAAGGGTTTGAGTGTGTCCATGAAGGGTGCGATATCAGGCTCGTAGCGGCCAGCAAATGGATTTTCGATCACCGAGACCATGGCCACCCGATGCAATGGAACGATCGCCGGAGGCCCGAATTCGTGAAAGACCTCTTCGGTCAGCAGCACCTGTTTGCGCAGGATCAGTTCAGGCATGTACAAGCGCCTCCTTGCCGGGATGTGGGACGGTCGCGTGAAACGGCAGATCGCCGACAACACGGGCGGTGCCCTGAAGAACGATAAGAGCCCCACCGATCAGGCCAAGCGCCTGCATCGATTGGGCCGCCACCTCGCCCGCGTCAAGGGCTGCGGCACGACGGTCAGGCGATAGCGGGGCAACATGCACCGTCACAAGCCGCGCCCCCAGATCGCTGTCGGGCGATAGATCCTGCGCGGGCGCGCGGGTGACTGCCGGATCGCCGGGCAGGTCCACGGCATTGGCGATCAGCGTCGCCGCAACATCGGCAGCGGCCACGTCACGGGCGAGGACGGTCACGCTATCGGCGATCCCCATCGACTGACTGCGCCCCCGCGCGCCACTGGTGGCGACACCGCGCCAAGGGGTTTCCGGCCCGATCACAAGCCGCCCCGGCGACGCGGGCGCAGCAGGGTTGACCACGACACCGAGCCTGTAGGGTGCAGCCCCCGGCGCCAGAAAAAGCGCGATATCGCCGCCGTTATTGACATGCGCGCGACGAAGGCCGGGGACATCGCTCATCGCCCTGAGCACGGCCGCAGCACCGGCCCCGGCCACCGCCGCCATGGGTGTGACGAACCCGGGCAGATGGGCGCGCGCGGCATGGGCCATGGCGCGCGCCACCTGACCTTGCAGGGGGCAGTCGGACGCGGGCCTGACGGGTTGACGCAAAAGGGGCAGTTCGGACACAAGTTCGGACAGGAGATCGTCGAAACGGGTGGCGGCCTGCCTATAGGCCAAGGTGACCTTTGGCGCGGGGCCGTCCGCCTCAACGATCATGTCGATCGGCCCGTGCTGCAAATGCAACCGCCCGTCGGCAAGCTGCCGGTGGAAAGGGCCGGCGCCGGTCATTCGACGGTCCAGCCAAAGCGGTGCGGCAGCACCGGCCAGCGCGCGGGATCGGTGCCGCGTCCAAGATGGCGAAGCCCGCCATGCGCCACGCCGGTCACCTCGTCCAACGCGCGAACCGAGTCCATGTGCCCGCCAAGGGCCGCGTAATCGGACAGGCGCAGTGTAAATTCGATCGGCGCCACAAGCGCAGGTGTCGGCACGTAGCCGAACGAGTTTTCGGGCATCTGCATCACATCGACCATGTAGGTGATCCCACCGCCGGGCCAGATATAGACCTCGGCGCCGCCGGAGGTGACATGAGTCAGGGTCTCGCGCACCGAGCGGGTCAGCTTGACCGGGTTTTCCGTGACCCCGGCCCGAAGCGATCCGCCCGCGCCGCCGATGAACACCACCGAACAGAGCGCCGGTTCGCAGTTTTCCTGCACCCGCGCCACCGACGCGGCAACCGGATCAGGCATCGCGGTGGGGACAGGCCGCAGATCGGCATCCAATTCGTAATAGGCCGCATGATCCCCGGTGGTCGATACCATCAGCATCCGCAATCCGGGCCATGCGGTCTTGGCGTCGAACCGTTCGATGATCGACAACGGATCGACGATGTCGGTGCCGCCCCAGCCCTGACCGGGTTCTGCCACCCGAAAATAGCGGCCCGGCGTGCTTTTGTGGCCCTTGATACGAATACCGGTCGGTGGCACATCCAGCAGCTTGCCGGCTTGATGCTCGGACAGAACTCCGGTGATATGGTCGTCCACGACCACCACCTCATCAAGATGTCGGAACCATTGCTGGGCGAACATTCCGATGGCCGCCGATCCACAACCGACGCGCATCCGCTCTTCGCGGTCGCCGTCGATCACCGGCGGCTTGCCCGCTTCGACCACAAGGCTTGCACCGTCATCCACGGTCAGTTCCACCGCCTGCCGATTGCACAGATGGAGCAAGGCCTCGCAGGTGGCGCGGCCTTCCTTCTTGGAACCGCCCGTGAGGTGATGCACCCCCCCCAGACTCATCATCTGGCTGCCATATTCAGCCGTACTGACATGGCCCACCACCTCGCCGTTATAGCGCACAGCGGCGGTTTCGGGGCCAAGATGGCGGTCTGTGTCGATCTTGAGCTTGACGCCGCAATAGGAAAAAATGCCCTCGGTCACCACGGTCACCATATCGGTGCCGTCCATGTGGCTGGATACGATGAAGGGCGCGGGCTTGTAATCGGGATAGGTGGTGCCTGCGCCGACGGCGGTGACGAACCGGTCCGAGGTGTTGACGATCTCGCCGCCCCAGTCGCGGCCATCGTCGAGAAAGCTGACCACCGCGCCACCATCGGACGCCATGCGATCAAGGATCACCAGCGGATCAACCCGCGTCAGCACGCCATCGACATTGGCGTAGCGATCGCAGGCACCCGCCCGCCCCTCGGCGATGTAGCACAGGACAGGACAGGCATCGCAACGAATCTTCTCGGGCTTCTCGCGACGCGGACGGCCTGACACGGGTGGGGGTGCTGTGGGGTCGGTCATGACGCGCTTATCCCCTGACAGCCTGCAAAGCGCGCAGCACCTTGTCGGGCGTGGCCGGCAAATCACGGACGACGGCACCGGTCGCGTCGCGCAGCGCGTTCAGGATCGCGGGCGCCGTGGGGATCAGTACCTGTTCACCGATGCCCTTGGCACCGAACGGGCCATGCGCGTCCGGGTCTTCGATCAGGATCGACTGCACCCGGGGCACATCGCCCACGGTGGGGATCAGGTAATCGTGCAGGTTCTCGGTGCGGCCCGGAATGAATTCTTCCATCAGGGCAAGGCCGATCCCCTGGGCCGATCCGCCCTCGATCTGGCCTTCCAGAAGCGTCGGGTTGATCGCGCGGCCCACGTCATGCGCGCACACCAAATCGCGCACGCGGATGGTGCCCAGTTCGATATCCACGTCGATCTCTGCAAGATGCGCGCCCCACCCATAGGTCGCATAGGGTTCGCCCTGTCCGTTCTCGTCCAGCGGCGAGGTGGGCGGATCATAGGTTTCCTCGGCCATCAGGACATAGCCAAGTTGGTTCTCCTGACCGGCCAGCGTCGCCAGGTCGAACGCCGCCGATCCGGCCGAAATCACGCTTCCGTCAAGCCGCAATTGCGCATCATCGCCCGCATTGAGCCTACGCAGCACCTGCGCCCTGAGCGCGGCACCCGCCCGGAGCGATGCCGCGCCGGACACGAACGTCTGCCGCGAGGCCGATGTCTTGCCTGCATCCGGTGTCACGTCGGTATCGGCGCCCACCAGCGTAAAGGCCGAAACCGGCAGGCCAAGCGCCTCGGCGCAGATCTGGGTGATGACCGTATTGGACCCCTGCCCTATATCCATCGCCCCCTGATGCAGAACCAGCGTGCCGTCGGCCTTGATTCCAACGCGGATCGTGGAAGGATTGGGCAAGGATGTGTTGCCGCAGCCATACCACATGCCCGCAACACCGACACCGCGCCGCACCTGACCGCCCGCCTTGATCTGGGCGGCATTGAAATCAGCCGCCGCCGCACGCCTTTCGGCCCAGGCAGGGCGCAAAGCCTTGAGGCAGGCGCCGATTCCGACACCTTGGGAAAAGACCTGCCCCGTCACCGTGGGCTGGCCCACCTGCAAGGCATTGCGAATGCGAAATTCCAGCCGGTCATGACCCAGTGCATCGGCCAGTTCGTCAAACAGCGCCTCTTGCGCGATGGACCCTTGCGGAACACCAAACCCCCGAAAGGCACCAGCGGGCGCACAATGGCTGTGAATGGCCGCGGCGCGCGCCTCGTAGGCGGGGAGGAGATACGGGCCGGACGCATGGACCGGCACACGATTTGCCACCGTCGGCCCCCAAGACGCATAGGCGCCAGTGTTGAAACTGGCAGCCACCGTCATCCCGAGAAGCCTGCCTTCGGCATCCGCCGCCACCTTGGCGGTGATCTGCGAGGGGTGTCTTTTGGTCGTGGTCATCATCGAGTCCCTGCGGCTATAGACCATGCCGCAAGGCGCACCCGTCACCCAGGCCGCCAGTGCAAGATAGGGCTGTAGCGACAGATCGAGCTTGGCCCCAAAGCCCCCACCGACCGAGGACGGCAGGATGCGGATCGCATCGCGGGGCAGATCCATGATCAGCGCCAGATCCTCAAGATCCATATGGGGCGCCTGTGTGCAGGCCCAGACCTCGATCCGGTCGCCGACGCGGCGCGCATATCCGGCCTCGGGTTCGATATAGGCGTGTTCGATGAAGCCCGTGGTAAACGTGGCTTCGACCACCGCCGCCGCAGTCTCGAGGGCCTTTTCGGGCGCCCCGCGCCGCACGAATCCCTCCACAAGCACGTTGCCGATCCGTCCGTCATGAAGCACTGGCGCCCCGTCGGCGCGCGCCGAAGGAATATCGAGCACGGCAGGCCGCTCCTCCCAGGTGACGGGGAACTGGGCCAGGTCAAGGCGGTCGACCACGTCGCGCGGACCGACGATTGCCGCGACCGGCTAGCCTTTGAAGCGGGCCATGGCCCTGGCAAACACGGGCTGATCGGCGAAGGGCGGAATAGCGCCATGACAGTTGCGACCGGGAATATCGTCGGCCGTCAGGACCGCGCGCACGTCTGGATGGGACGCGCTCCATGATGCGATGTCACCCAAGGTGACCCCCGCGTGATGATGCGGGCTACGCACCAGGCGGACAGCAAGTGTACCCTCGGGCCAGCCATCCGCGCCGAAACGGTCGGTGCCAAGCACCTTGGGCAGTCCATCCAGGCGTTCGATGCGCGCCCCCACGGCACCATCCGGCGGCGCGACGTCCATGCCGCCGCAATCCATGACAGCGGCAACGATCTTGCTGTAGCCGGTACAACGGCACAGGACGCCCGAAAGCGCCTCTTCGACCTCTGGCTGACTGGGGCGCGGGGCGCGACGAAGCAAGGCTTCAGCGGCCATCAACATACCCGGCGTGCAGATCCCGCATTGCGCGGCGCCATGACGCTGAAACGCCCGCTGCAACTTGCCCGGGACGCCCTCGGACGGGGACAAAGCCCTGACCGTCTCGATCGAGCAGCCCTCGGCACGGGCTGCGGGCATCAGG
>Ga0102938_10001979_pt1 | contig 15588 bp, 10 predicted proteins | sample SalPonR2_B_D2_MG_FD_84516 | JGI IMG/M metagenome (GOLD analysis project Ga0102938, IMG submission 84516) | Salt pond soil microbial communities from South San Francisco under conditions of wetland restoration - Salt Pond MetaG R2_B_D2_MG | ecosystem: Environmental > Aquatic > Marine >...
CACCGGGGTGCGTCAGCGCTCAAACAGATGCATCCAAAGCCTCACAGGTTAAAGGCAGTGCTGGGCCTGGACGCCAACAATCCGGCCATTGTAATGCCGGACGCGGATCTTGAGCTTGCCGTCAGCGAATGTGTCACCGGCTCGCTGTCTTTCAATGGCCAGCGCTGCACCGCTCTGAAACTGCTGTTTGTCCATGATTCCCTTGCGGATCAGTTCGTCAGCAAGCTATCGGCAGGCGTCAACGAACTGGTTGCGGGCATGCCCTGGGAGCAGGACGTATCGCTGACGCCATTGCCCGAGCCGGGCAAGATCGGGTTCCTCAGGGAACTGGTGGACGACGCAATCGCCAAGGGCGCATCGGTGGTCAATGACGGTGGTGGTGACGTCAACGGGACGTATTTTCACCCTGCTGTACTGTACCCGGTAACCGCTGATATGCGCATCTATCATGAGGAGCAGTTCGGGCCGGTCATTCCTGTTGCAGCCTTCTCGGACGAGCAGGAAGTGGTTGAACACGTTCGGGATTCCAGTTACGGGCAACAGCTCAGTATCTTCGGTTCGGATTCCGACGCGGTGGGCAGGCTGATTGATCTGCTTGCCAATCAGGTAGGCCGGATCAACCTCAATGCCCAGTGCCAGAGGGGGCCGGACACCTTGCCGTTTAACGGACGAAAGGATTCCGCGGAAGGTACGCTGTCGGTATCGGATGCCCTGAGGGTGTTCTCGATCCGCACAACCGTGGCCACCAAGTCCAGTGATACCAATCGGGACCTGGTGACCGGCATTGTGCGTGGAAGACAATCGAAGATCCTGACGACCGACTACCTGTTCTGATCGTCGGATCTTTCATTGTGGGCTCAGAGCCGGAGGGGTTTGCCAGCCTCCCGGCGTCGCTCTTCCCATTCCTCTCGGGTCTGGGCTGCCTGGTCGCCGGGCATAGAATCGATGATGCTGAAATAGTCGGAGCTGTATTCGTCCGCCACGATCGTGTTGCGGGGTTTTACCTTGACCACATAAACGGTCTGCACGTTCTGATGATCAAATTCCCGCCAGTATTGTTCGTCTTTCAGAAAGGTGTACCTGTGGCCTTCCAATGCCCGGATCAGGCTGGCGGTATTGGTGGTACCGGTACGCTCGACGGCATCCTTGTACTGATAAACAATGCTGTAGGCGGAGGCCGCAGCGGTTGATGGCCGCATTTCATAACGTTTGGAGAAGGCCTCGACAAACTCCTTTCCTCTGGGGTAATTCAGCTCGTAGGGCACGTTCCAGACCCAGGGGGAGCCACCGATAATGCCTTCCATAATGGTGGGGCCGACTTGTCGCGCCATACCCAGAGTGAGGTTGGGCACAACGATCTGCATTTTCTTGGTGAGGCCCATCTCATAGGCCACGTTCAGAGCACGCACCATGTCGTCTCCAAAAAGGACCATCATCAGAACCTTGGCATCGCTCGCGTCTGCCTGCTCCAGCGCCTCCCTGAAGTCGGTAATCAGCGCCCGGGGGAAAGGCGTTCTCACGCCCTGATGGCGCTCGGTATCCTCGGTTCCCGAAAACTTGCGAACAGACTCTTCTACAGACCAGCCCCAGGTGTAGTCGGCGGTGATGTAGAAGTATTCGTCGTCGGCGTGGTTGGTAGTGAGATACTGGCTCAGCGCCTTGGCGGTCATCCAGGCGTTATAGGGCTCCCGGAACATGTGCGAATGCCCTTCGGCGCCGGTGGTGGCGTTCGAGTAGGTGAGGGTGCCGAAGTAAATCCGGTTGCGATCCCGAGCGGCTTTGCCTGAGGCAATGGCAACAGCGCTGGACACGCCACCGAAGACCATCTGAACGCCTTCACGGTCGATAAGCTCTGCCGTGTTCTCCGCGCCCTGGGCAGGTTCGCCGCGGGTATTTCTGATCACCAGTTCCAGCTGGCGGCCCATGACACCGCCGGCCTTGTTGATTTCGTCAACGGCCAGGAAGGCCCCAAGACGCTGTTGCAGGCCCTGGTCCTTGTAACGACCGGTCTGCGGATAGTTCAGACCGATTTTCAGGGTTTCGGCATAAACGGTAGTGCTCGCCAGCAACAGCAGGCAAGCAGAAAAGAGTACTTTTCTGAGATTCATTCAGGTTGGCCTCCGGAATTGCAGCGCCACTGGAGGAAGGGCCGCTATTCATTTTTTGTTTAATTGTTAAGCAGAGCTAGTGTCAGCGCTGATTATGGAGCCAACAATGGGACTAAAGTTGAATTTTGGGTAACAAATTGTAGGTCGGTGACTTATATCAAATTTGCGATGCCCCTCAGGGCACCGCGGTCTGACGCATGGCTTCCAGAAGGGCGAACCAGAGGGGGCGCGGCAGGACCGTACGGGTTCCCTCAAGCGCGGCTTCTATTCTGGTATCACGCATGGAGCCAAGAACCGGAATGGGCGCCCCTGGAATCTGCCGTAGCCACGCTATTGCCAGCCCGGTTTCGCACAGGCCGGTTTCTTCCCTGGCGGCTTTAAGCAAGCTTTCGGGAACTGAGCTGGGCAGGGCGCCGCCGGCTAGCGGTGACCAGGCAAGCCAGCGAAGGCCATCGTTCAGATGCGCCTCGTGGGTGCCATCAAACAGCGCTCCCGTGTGGCTGAGAGAAAGCTCGCTCTGGTTGCAGACCAGAGGCAGACGGGTATTTTTCTGAAGCCAGCGCCACTGCTCCGGCAGGAAATTGGATACGCCGATGTGCTGAATTTTGCCGGCGCTGACGGCCTGCTCCAGGGCGTTCGCCAGAGATTCCGCATCCAGCAACGGATCTGGACGGTGAATAAGGAATGTGTGGATCTGATCAACCCGAAGCCGGCTGAGGGACTTGTCAATTGCCTCGGAAAAATAGTCAGCTTCCGCCCGATAGTGTTTGGTGGTCCAGGGCGAGGAGTCCCGATGGGCCGGTACAATTCCGGCCTTGGAAATAACCTGCACCTTCTGACGCAGTTCCGGTGAGGCCATCAGTGCCTCGCCAAAAACACGCTCGCACTCGCCATCCCCGTAAATGTCGGCATGATCGAAGACAGTCAGTCCTTCATTCAGTCTTCGGTGGATCCAGTCTGCCAGCCTCGCCGGCTGGCAGAGATCGGTATGGTCCAGCAGACGCATCATGCCGGGAATAAGGGGGGTGTCTTCCAGAAATCTCGAATAACTCATGACAGGTCACTTTCTCCCGAACGCAATCACCACCCGGTCATCGCCGTTGGTTCTTGAGAATACATAGGGTTGCTGGCTGATCAACCGGTGCTCGCCTGCGCCGATCGCGGGATGACGCTCGCGGAACTGACCCAGCTTCTGCCAGTGCTCGAGGATACCGGACACCTCGCCATTCTCAATGGCACTCCAATTCATGTCCGAGCGGGTGCCCTGGTGCGGATCGGAACCGGTTGGCCCGAATGCGCGACCGGATTCGTCACCGTAGAACACCTGAACTGCTCCGGGAGTAAGCATGAGGGCCGCCGCAGCCCGTTTCTGGAGTGCCGGGTCGTTGCCTGCAACCTGGCTGAACAGCTTGGTGTCGTGGGAAGAGATATAACTCAGCACATTGAAGTCGTCGTCCCCATGGAGTTTGCTGGCGTAATCACTGTAGATGGATTCCATGGCGGGCAGACATTGCGCGCCGGCCCGCGCTTCTTCCTGCAGGTCGAAGTTAATGACCGCATCAAAGCCGGCATCGAAATAGGCGGTCTTGCGGACCGAATGGGGGAATACCTCGGCAACCATCCAGAACTCCTCGGCTGGCAGTTCGGCGTTGGGATTGCGGCTGCGGTAATCATCAAGGGCTGCCTGGGCCTCCTGTTTGAGCGCCAGCCAGGCTTCCGGTTCCACATGCTTGGCGGTATCTACCCGGAAGCCATCCACGCCGAATTCCCGTACCCAGTCGGTCAACCAGGTGATCAGGTAATCCCGAACGGTGGCATCTTCCAGTTGCCGGCTTCTGGAACTGGCCTTGCTCCTCAGGAATTCCGGGAGATCCACGGGCTGTTTGGCCTCGGTCTTGAAATCCGGCAGAAACGCGAGAGAGCCGCGCTGGGCATCCACGGAGGCGTTCGGCGGCGTGTCATAGTCGGCGATACCAGCTCGGACCCAGTCCTTGCCCCACCAGTTGCGCCAATCCGGATGGTCGTAATCAATGAGGGCATGGTAGGCGTGGAAGTTTTCCCAGGATTCCGGTTGCCAGTTGCCCCAGCGCTCGGGCAGATGCTTTTCGAATCCCTCAAACAGCGAGCCGAACCCAAAGGTCTGCATATCCTGCAGAGTACTGTAGCCCGGATGGTTCATAACCACATCCATGACCACCCGGATACCCCGCTTGTGGGCTTCCTCAACCAGGGCCCGAAATTCTTCCCGGGTACCGAAGTTGGCATCCGGTACGGTGAAGTCCAGGGCGTAATAGCCATGGTAGCCGTAGTGCTGGAAATCGCCCCGGTCGCCACCGCCGACCCAGCCGTGCATCTGTTCGAACGGCGGGGTGATCCATAGCGCGCTGACACCCAGTTCCGACAGGTAGTCCAGTTTCTGGGTCAGGCCGACAAAATCACCGCCATGGAAGGTGCCGATTTCATCCTTGCCGTCTGGTTGACGACCATAATTCAGGTCGTTGTCGGTCCTGCCATTGGCAAACCGGTCTGTCACGGCGAAATAGACGGTCGCACCGGCCCAGCTGAACCGGCCCGTCTTGGCGTCGACTGATTCCAGTAACACCAGCCCCTCGGCATTGGCACCCGGTGCCATGCTTACCTCACCGTCGATAACCCGTGCCGTGTTACCTGTGTAGAAATCCCGGACCAGCGTCCCGTCCGGGAATGCGGAACCGACCGGAATCGACATTTCGGCTGACGCGGCTTCGCAAAAGACATTGGTATCATTGGCTGAAGGTGGCCCGGCCACAACCGCGGGCTTGCCCGGGCCCGAGGCGCAACCGGCCGTAATCAGGGCTGAGGCGATACAAGCTGAGAGTTTCAGGTGTCTTGCGCGGGTTGTCATGGCAATTGCTCCGTTTCGGTTTTCATTCTTGTGGATGCCATCAAACCAGAGTCCACCCCGGGGTGGTAGAAGGAATTTTCTACGCCCATCTACTCCCCTCTACTACGCCTCGGGGAATGAAATAAGGGGTGATGCTTATTACCGGGAATTGCCACACAGTGCCAATACTCGCAAAAGAAAGTTTGCGTTAAGTCCGGCCCGAGAACCTCGCGAATGGCCGGAAAACAAGAATAAGGCAAGAACATACAGAGGAATCACCTGATGAATCGTCGAACTTTTATCCGCAGCACACTCGCCGCCTCCATTGTTGCCGCCAGCTTCGGTGTTGCCGCGCCGGCCCATGCCGAAATTGAAGAGGGCAAGCTTCTGGTCTGGATCAACGGTGACAAGGGCTATGATGGCCTGCAGGAAGTGGGGGACTGGTTCACTCAAGAAACCGGTATCCCGGTTGAAGTCGCTCACCCGGACAGCGCCACCGACAAGTTCCAGCAATCTGCCGCAACCGGCAATGGCCCGGATATCTTCATCTGGGCCCACGACCGTTTCGGTGAATGGGCCCAGAGTGGCATTATTTCCGAGATCAAACCGTCCCAGAGCGTGATCGACGCCAATTATGACTTTACCTGGGATGCGGTCACGGTGGGCGGCAAGATGTACGGCTATCCGATGGCGGTCGAATCTATTGGTTTGATCTACAACAAGGATCTGTTGCCCGAGCCTCCCAGTGCCTTCGAAGACATTCCTGCCGTTCATGAAAAGCTGGCGGAAGACGGTAAGCGCGCCATGCTGTGGGATTACAACAACACCTACTTTACCTGGCCGATGCTGGCCGCAGCCGGAGGGTATATCTTCGGTGAAAATGCCGATGGTTCCGTGGATGTGAAGGATACCGGCGTGAACACCGAAGGGGCCATCAAAGGTGCCAAGGCGCTGACCCGGCTGATCGAGGAAGGCGTTATGCCCCGCGGAGCGGACTACAGCGCCATGGAGTCCAGCTTCAACAAGGGCGAGACCGCCATGATGATCAACGGCCCCTGGGCCTGGGGCAACCTTGAGAAGAGCGGCATCAACTTCGGCGTAACCACCATTCCGACGGTGGGCGGGCAGCCCAGCAAACCCATGGTGGGCGTTATGGCCGCGACCCTGAACTCTGCCAGCCCCAACAAGGATCTGGCGGTGGAGTTCCTGGAGAACTACGCGCTCTCGGTTAAAGGCCTGAAAATGGTGAACAACGACGTTCCCCTGGGTGCTGTGGCCAACAAGGAATTCATGGACGAGCTCTCCTCCGATCCCAATATCAAGGCGACCTTCGAGAATGCCCAGCTGGGCGAGCCCATGCCGAACGTACCGGCCATGGGTGCCTTCTGGTCGTCCATGGGGCCGGCCCTGCAGAACATCACGTCCGGGCGCCAGTCCGTTGAAGATGCCCTGAACGCGGCAGCACAGCGAATTACCCGCTAAGCAAACCGGTAATCCGGCGCTGGACGGTTATGCTCCCGTCCGGCGCCGGTCCGCTCAGACGTGCATGAAAATCCGCCGTTGCCACCGTGCAACGGTCATTAACGGGCTGACTACAATGATAACGGAAACCCTGTCCTCTCCCGGTATTGAAAGCAGACACTCCATGACCCGAGTATTTCTCAAGTGGGGCGCGCTGGCGGTGCTTGTCGCTGCAGCGCTCTACCTCATACTGGCACTCTACGCCCAGCGCGAGTTTGTCTTTGCCATGCTGTTTTTGGTGCTCACCGCATCCGCCGTTGCGGTGTTTGTCAGCAAAAAGCTGTACGCGCACCGGTATATTTTTCCGGCCATCGCCGGCATGGGCCTGTTCGTCATTTTCCCACTTATGTACACGGTGGGCATCGGCTTCACCAATTACAGCGCCAGCAACCTTCTGAGTTTCCAACAGGTGCAGGAAAACCTCCTGAGCCGGACCTATCAGTCCGAAGCGGTTCGCTACGACTACCAGCTCTTCAAGACCGAAGAAGGCTATGTTTTCTGGCTTGAGGGTGAGCATCAGAACCTGACCTCGACGCCGGTGAACCTGGAAAACGGTGAGCGCTCTGCTCCAGTGTTGCCGGTGTCTGGCACACCACAGGGTGAGCCATTGTCGATTCGCGAGATCATCCAGCTCAGGGGTGAACTCTCGGAACTGACACTTATCACCGAAGATGGTCGTGAGTTAAGCCAGGCCAGCCTGCGCTCTTTCGCTGCGATTCATCCCCAGTTTACGCTGCATGACAATGGCAGCCTGACCAACAACCAGACCGGCGTCACCTATTTCCCGGACCAGGAAACCGGTTTCTACCGGGACGGCGATGGCAATGCCCTGTCGCCCGGCTGGACGGTCAATATCGGCTGGGACAACTATCTCAAGGTGGTGTCCGACCCCTCCATTCGCGGGCCATTCTTCGAGATTTTCGTGTGGACGCTCTCGTTTGCGGTCGCCACGGTTATCTTTACCCTGGCGTTGGGACTGTTGCTCGCCAACCTGCTGCAGTGGGACCAGATTCGCGGCAAGGGCTTTTACCGTACCATGCTGATTCTGCCTTACGCGGTGCCGGCCTTTATCTCGATTCTGGTATTCAAGGGGTTGTTCAACCAGAACTTTGGCGAGATCAACCTGGTCCTTGAGGGCCTGTTCGGTATCCAGCCGAACTGGTTCAGCGATCCGGCGTTGGCTCGAACGATGATTCTGATCGTGAACACCTGGCTGGGCTACCCCTACATGATGCTGCTGTGCATGGGCCTGTTACAGGCAATCCCCCGGGATCTGTATGAGGCGTCGGCGATGGACGGAGCAGGACCTGTGAACAACCTGTTCAACATTACCTTGCCTCTGATCATCAAACCACTGATGCCGCTGCTCATCGCCAGCTTCGCATTCAACTTCAACAACTTTGTCCTGATTGCACTGCTGACCGGGGGCGCCCCGGACATCATCGGTGCCAGTACGCCGGCCGGTACCACTGATCTTCTGGTGAGCTATACCTACCGCATTGCGTTCCAGGACTCCGGACAGAACTTTGGTCTGGCCGCCGCCATTGCCACCGCCATTTTCCTGGTGGTGGGCGCGTTGTCGCTGATCAATCTCAAACTGTCCAAGATCAAGGTGTAAGGAGCTTCTTATGGCCATGGTTGAACCCCGCTCCACCAGATACCGCGTGCTGGCATCCCACCTGGGGATGCTGGCGTTCATCGCGATCATTCTGTTCCCGCTGTTGATGGTCATTTCCATCTCGTTCCGCAGCGGTAACTTTGCCGCCGGCAGCCTGCTGCCGGAGAATCCTTCGCTGGAACACTGGTATCTGGCACTGGGTATTCCCTACACCGGTGAAGATGGCGTTACTACCCAGCCACCGTTTCCGGTGCTTCTGTGGTTGTGGAATTCGATCAAGATTGCGGTTGTTTCTGCAGTGCTGATCCTTGCGCTATCCACCACCAGTGCCTATGCCTTTGCCCGCATGCGCTTTGCCGGCAAGGGTTTCGTCCTGAAATCCATGCTGATCTTCCAGATGTTCCCGCCGGTGCTTTCCCTGGTGGCGCTGTACGCCCTGTTCGATCAGATTGGCAATCACGTCAGTTGGCTCGGGCTGAATACCCACGGCGCGGTCATTGTTGCTTCCCTGGGTGGTATGGCACTGCATATCTGGACCATCAAAGGCTACTTCGATTCCATTGATCGCTCCCTGGAGGAGGCCGCTATCGTGGATGGCGCCACCACCTGGCAGGCGTTCCGCTATATCCTGCTGCCGTTGTCGGTGCCGATTCTGGTGGTGGTGTTCATCCTGGCGTTCATCATGACGATCATGGAGTACCCGATGGCGTCGGTGCTTCTGGTGGATACCGATAAACTGACCCTGGCGGTGGGTGCCCAGCAGTATCTGTATGAGCAGAACTACCTGTGGGGTGATTTCGCGGCAGCGGCAGTGCTTTCCGGCCTGCCTATTACGGTGATTTTCCTGTACTGCCAAAAGTGGATTGTTGGCGGGCTGACCGCCGGTGGTGTCAAAGGATAGGCCACGTCTCTTTACGCGATCTCTGCGTCTTCCAGCGTTACCTTTCGCGACCCGGTCAGGTTAATTCCCCCTGCTGACCGGGCTTTTTTTTGGTCTCAAAAAAAGCCGGTACGTGACGGAACCGGCCAAAAAATAACCCTGTTAAGGGGGGGGGGGCAGATCGAAACAGCAAGGGGCCGGGCGGCCCCTCAGGAAGTCAGTGGGGATCAGAAATCAATGCAAGGCTCGCGGTAGAGGCGAGGGCAGGCGGTGCCGTCCTGGCGGAACAGGTGGCATTTGTTGGCGTTCATGCCGAGGGTCATGCGGGCGCCTTCCTGTATCGGGTTGGAGCCGTCGGTGCGCATGGTGATCACGCCTTCGACGTTGTTGACGTCCAGGTGTACCAGGGTCTGGTAGCCCAGGCGTTCGACCACGTGCACTTCGCCGTCCATGTACAGTTCGGCTTCCTGGTCTTCGCTCAGGTGTTCCGGGCGAATGCCCAGGGTTACGATTTCGCCTTCTGAAAGCTCGGCGCCGTTTACCGGCAGTTCCAGCCGGTGATCACCGGGCATGACGACGGTTGCGGACTGGCTGCTGGCGGCGGCGACGGTGCAGTCGATGAAGTTCATCTTCGGCGAGCCGATGAAGCCGGCGACAAATCGGGTGGCCGGGTAGTGGTAAAGCTCCATGGGCTTGCCCACCTGGGCGATGGTGCCGTTGTCCAGGGCCACGATCTTGTCTGCCATAGTCATGGCTTCGACCTGGTCGTGGGTCACGTACACCATGGTGGCGCCGAGGCGTTTGTGCAGGCGGGAGATTTCGATGCGCATCTGGACCCGCAGGGAGGCGTCGAGGTTCGACAGGGGTTCATCAAACAGGAATACCTCCGGTTCCCGGACGATGGTCCGGCCGATGGCCACACGCTGGCGCTGGCCACCGGAGAGGTCTTTGGGTTTGCGCTCCAGAAGCTTGTCCAGTTGCAGCAGATTGGCGGCATCCTGGACCCGACGGTTGATTTCGGTCTTGTTGGTTTTGGCCAGCTTGAGGCCAAACGCCATGTTCTCCGCCACGTCCATGTGGGGATAGAGCGCATAGGACTGAAACACCATACCCACTTCCCGCTCCTTGGGGGGCAGGTTGTTCACCCGGTCGTTACCGATGTACATGTCGCCTGAGGTGATGTCTTCCAGGCCTGCGATCATGCGCAGCAGGGTGGATTTGCCGCAGCCGGAGGGCCCGACAAAGACCACGAATTCTCCGTCCTGAATGTCCAGGTTAACGTCTCGGGTAACCGGAAATTCGTCATAACTCTTGCAGATATTGCGTAAAGTGACGCTGGCCATATCTCGTGTCTTCTTGTTAGGTCATTGAATGTCAGAGCCGGGCGATGTCGACGCCCCAGGGCCCGAGTTTCAGATCCTTGCCATGCCACTGGCCGCCCAAGAAATCCGGGGTATCCGGTTCAGGCGTGCCGGCGCCGGGCATTGGAATGGTGACGGCGCTTTCGCTCAGATTCAGCGCCACCATCACGGTTTCATCACCCAGACTGCGTGTGTAAACCAGAGTATTCTTCGGGCTCTTGCTGAACTCTATGTCCCCTTTGAGCAGGATAGGTTGGTCTTTTCTCCAGGCAAGAAACGCCCGGTAAGCCGCGAGCAAGGAATTGTCCTCGGCGTGCTGGACCGCGACAGCGGCATTGTAGTGGTCATCATAAACCGGCAGCCAGGGGCGTGCATCGGAGAATCCGGCGTGGGATTCCTCGTGGTGCCAGACCATGGGTGTACGGCAACCATCCCGACCCTTGTATTCCGGCCAGAAGGTAATGCCATAGGGGTCGACAAGGTCTTCGTATTGCAATTCAGCCTCGGTCAGCCCCAGTTCTTCACCCTGGTAGATGCAGACGCTGCCCCGCAGGGTCAGCAGCATGGCCATGTAAGCCTTGAGTTGCTGCTCCGATGTGGCGTTCCAGCGAGTGGCAACACGGGCTACATCGTGGTTGCCGATGGCCCAGCAGGGCCAGCCGTCGGTCAGCTTGCCTTCAATGGTGTTCACGGTTTTGTGGAAGAAATCGGCACCGTGCTGCTCAGTGAGCAGATCGAAGGAGTAAGCCATGTGCAGCTTGTCTCCATCGCTGGTGTAGTCGGCCATGGTTTGAAGGGAATTGTCGTCTCCGATTTCGCCTACCGTGGTGGTGCCCGGGTACTGGTCCAATAGGGCACGAAGGCGCTTCAGAAATTCGATGTTTTCCGGCTGGGTCTTGTCGTATTTGTGGAACTGATAGGCGTAGGGGTTTTCCTTGCGCACGCCAATAGAGCCTTCTGCAACAGCCTTGCTGGCAGGGTTATCCCGCAATTCGGGATCGTGGAAGCAGAAGTTGATGGCATCCAGACGGAATCCGTCGACGCCGCGGTCCAGCCAGAATTTAACATCCGACAGAACCTGTTCCTGAACCTCCGGGTTGTGGAAGTTCAGATCCGGCTGGCTTGTGAGGAAGTTGTGCAGATAATACTGCTTGCGGCGGCTGTCCCAGGCCCACGCGGAGCCACCAAAGACCGACAGCCAGTTGTTCGGCGGCGTACCATCGGATTTCGGGTCGGCCCATACGTACCAGTCTGCCTTCGGATTGTCCCGGCTCGCACGGCTTTCGACAAACCAGGGGTGCTGGTCCGAGGAATGGCTCAGCACCTGATCGATCATGATTTTCAGATCCCGCTTGTGGGCCTCGGCAATCAGCTCGTCGAAATCCTCGAGCGTGCCGAAAATGGGGTCCACGTTGCGGTAATCCGAGACATCGTAGCCGAAGTCTTTCATCGGGGAGGTAAAGAACGGAGACAGCCAGATAGCGTCCACGTTGAGGTTGGCGATGTAGTCCAGCTTGGCGGTGACCCCGGGCAGGTCTCCGATACCATCGCCATTGGAGTCGTAAAAACTTCGTGGATAAACTTGGTAAATGACGGCGCCACGCCACCAGTCCGGGTTCTTGATCATGTAGCCTCGCTTGTACTTCTGGCGGTGAGAAGTTGTTATTGTTAAAAGTGGTAATCGGATTCCACCCAAATAGACTTGATCCATACTGCGGCTGGCTTGTGTTCCCTTCATCCTCCTGCGCTACTTTTTGTTGGCGTAGACGGGGGGATGAGGGGGGAGTAGGAGGGGGGAGACTAAGAAGGCGATGAGGAGTGGATAACAGACATGGTGAACCCGGAATGAGCGACGACCGATTGCGTCAGCGGTTATGGCGCGCCCTGGCAGTGGCAACCTGCCTCTGTATTGCCGGCTTTGCGGGCACGGCCAGGGCCGACTGGTATCGATTCTCCGATACCGCCATGACGACGCCTATCGAGCTGGAGTTGTGGGCAGAGGATAAAGCGCTGGCGGAACGGGCCGGGGCAGAGGCCATGGCCGTTTTCCATCAGGTCGATGAGCAAATGAGCCGTTACCGGGAAGACTCGGAGGTTTCGCGGCTCAACCAAAACGCGGCCAGCGGCCCGGTCGCTGTCAGTGAAGGTCTGTTCGAGGTGCTTGAAAAGGCGCGGGAGGTATCGATTCTCAGTGATGGCGCTTTCGACATCACCTTCGGCTCTGTGGGCTACCTGTACGATTTCAGGGCCGGCAAAAAACCGTCGGAGGCGGAACTTCGATCCGGTCTGCCCCGGGTGAATTTCCGGGATGTGATTCTTGACCAGGATGCGCAAACCGTCGAATACGGCCAGGCAGGGATACGGGTGGATCTGGGCGGCATTGCGAAAGGCTATGCTGTTGACCTGGGAATCGAACGCCTTGTCAGTCTTGGCATACGCCATGCCCGGCTGAGTGCTGGCGGCGACATGCGACTCCTGGGGGACAAGCGGGGACGGCCCTGGTATGTGGGCATCCGGGATCCCCGGTCCGAAGGGCGTAATGCGGTGGTTCTGCCGCTGGAGGACGTGGCGGTGTCTACCTCCGGGGATTACGAGCGGTTCTTCGTGGATGAAGCGGGCGACCGGGTCCACCACATTCTGTCTCCCGAAACCGGCAAATCGGTGCGGGGTGTCCAGAGCGTGACAATTATTGGCGAGGATGCATTAACAACTGATGGTCTCTCCACGGCCGTGTTTGTTCTCGGACCTGAGAAGGGACTGGCGATGATCGAGCGGTTGCCGGGTATCGATGTGGTGGTTATCGACGATCAGCGCATGATGCACGTGTCAGAAGGGCTGGTTCCACCCCAATCAGAGTAGGGGTGGAACCAGTGGCGTCAGCTTCCGATGGTGCCATTTACCAGGTTGGAAAACGCGATCAGGCTGTCCTGGGAGGTGCCGTTGCCCAGTCCATGGCCATTGAAACGGGAGCCAAAGTCTCCCTGCTCCCCGTGCAATGCCATGTAGTTGAGCAATACCGTCTGGACCAACTGGTTTACGTTGTTGGCCGCGGGGCTGGATGCCGTTTCTACCGAGGCATCAGAGCGCATGAAGCCGATCTGCCGACGAATCGGGGTAGGGCGACCTGCCGGGTTGTAGACCATGAAGAAAGAGGCAGCCGTCTGCTGGTTGTCGCCGGTCCATTCGCCCTTGCCTCGACCGTCCATGGAATCGTCAATCCGGCCGTTGCTCGACACCGAGCCGTCACTGAATACATAGAGCATCAATGGCATGCCCACCCGGGCTGCGTATTCCAGACAGGCCCCCATACAGCGGCCTGCCTGTTCGTCACGACGTTCGCCGGTTCCGCGCTCACCCGTATGGTAGTCGTAGCCACCCATGGTGACCGTGCCGGCGCCGGCGTAGCCGCTCAGCACCAGCTTCATCACGGACGCGGTTTTACGGAACTCGCGGTTGTTGTTGAACTCATCGCGGCTAAAAATGCCGGTGGGACCAACGATTTCGAGATCCAGCTCCGGATCCAGATCTGCAGGATTGCCGAATCGGTCGGCGAGATCGGCGCTCTTTACGTATCCACAGCGGACCAGGTCCTTGACGACTTCATCCGTGGATATGCCCGTATTGACCTGGTTCATCTTGGCGTGGCTGATGCGCTGGATGGATTCCATGACGGCCACCGCATCTTGCTGATCCAGAATGCCGATCAGATCGCCCACGTCCACCAGCCCTGTGACGTCCGACGGCCGATCAATCTTGGTGGGGCGAACCTCCGGATTAATTAGACTCATTGGTGCCAGCGAGTTACCGCCGGATTCCGAACTCTGGGAACCGACAAGAGAGAGCAGGGACCCGTCGGCACCGGCGCGATGAATGCCATACATCGGGTTGTGGGGGTTGTTGCCGGTGTCGTTTTCCGAGCGAGCCGCAATAATGGCGCCGTCGGTTGCCGCCCGGGTGCCGGCACTGGTGCTCTGGAGAATACCGCGCAGGAAACCACTGTCCGAATGGAACGCCAGGCCCAGCTCCGTGTTCACGAACGCCGGGTCGTTGGGCAGCATGTCACCGGGCAAGCCAAGCTTGTTGTAGCCCGCGGTGCTCAGGAAGTCCATTTGCCCGCCCGACTTGCCCATCAGCACATTGGAGCCGGCAATGTTGGCGCCGCCTGCCAGGTCAAAGCAGATAAACGGAATCTTGCCCGCACCCTGAACCGCTATGCCACAGCTTTCCTTCAATGTTTCCAGATCTGACGAAAGCGCGGCGGAGGCCATACGCGGATTGCCGAACAGACTGAACAGCGAGGCACCGAATACCGTTGCAGAGCCTGCCATTAGCCCCTGCGCGATAAACTCGCGACGCGTCCTGGGCTTGCCGTGGTCGTCATGAAGTAGCGGGCTGCCATTGGCCAAAGGCTTCTTGCGTGATTTGCGTATAAACATGATCGGCTTCCTCTACTGAACCAGGGTGGTGGCGCTGCCAAGCACAGCGGCGCAGCTTGCCTTAACGACCGTTTCGGTGCGGTCAGGCTCACAACCTGCACCACAGCTGGTCAGTCTATTCATTAACTCGCTGAGCTCCGTTTCGATTGCGCTATCACCGGGCTGTGATGCCAGGTTGCTGCCCACGAACCGGGACAGCAAAGGCCCGGTAACCAGGCTCTTGCCACCATGATCAAATGCGGAGCTGGCCGGGGCGGAGAAATCGAACCCGGGGAACATCTGGTCCCGAAGCTGGGCATTTGAGACCAGGGCATCGCAATACTGGATTGCCATCTGGGTAACCGCCATCTGATGAGAGGACAGGAAACCCTGGATCGTCTCTACCGTGGGCAATTGCTGCTTTACGGTGGTGTATGTGTCGAATACAGCCGGGTTGGTTGTTGCAACACCGGTCATCCGCGACATGGACTCGTTTATCTCGTCAAAAGTTTTCAAACCGATCTCCGAGGACGGTTCCAGGTCGGCAGGTTCCAGCTGCGGCGGCAGAGAAGGCTCCGAGCGGGCAAAGTTGTTACCGCCCAACTGGTCGAACGTCAGGAAAAACTCGTCGTTCCCGGGCCCGTTCTCAAGGGCGATGATGGTGCCCAGAGAGGAGAGCGGTTGTCCGGTGCCAGGTTCATAGCTGCCGCTGTCCAGGACAACGTCCAGGTTGGCCCAGGCCTGTCCAACAGTTGCCTCCTTGCCATTGATGCCCAGTCGCATGCCGCGGAGCGGGATGTTCGATGGCTCGGCGGAGTCATC
>Ga0102938_10001982_pt1 | contig 15581 bp, 11 predicted proteins | sample SalPonR2_B_D2_MG_FD_84516 | JGI IMG/M metagenome (GOLD analysis project Ga0102938, IMG submission 84516) | Salt pond soil microbial communities from South San Francisco under conditions of wetland restoration - Salt Pond MetaG R2_B_D2_MG | ecosystem: Environmental > Aquatic > Marine >...
CTCTCAGAAAACCGGAGGGGATGTTTTTTTAGTTTCGCATGCCCCTTTGCGGCAACCGAAACGAAGAAATAGAATGCCTCCGACCGTTTAGATACACAAAAATTTGTTCCATTTTCTTAGCACTAATATGTTCTTCTGAAGGTTGAGGCAAATTCCAAATGTAGAAGTCTATTTAGACTTCTACATTTGGAATTGCTGGCTTGAAAAAAGTTTTCTTAGATGGTAGAAATACAGAAAGCATTATGATATAGTGCTCCGCACACTCAAATTTGGGTGGCTAATTTAATGAGCGCTTTGGGGCGTTGGCAAGCGGTTAAGCCACCGGTTTTTGGTGCCGGTATTCGTAGGTTCAAATCCTACCGCCCCAGATTATTTTAACTGAAAGAGTCATAAGGAGTGAAAGCATGAAGCGTCAAACGCTGGCAGCTTATAACAGGACTGAATTGAAAAAGGGAGCCTCAGGACGACTACGTCGTGACGGCTGGATACCGGCTGTAGTCTACGGTGCCCATGAATCAAAATCAATTTCCGTCCCACAAAACGAGTTCGAAAAAAAATTCCACTCAGTTTCTGAAAATACAATCATTACACTTGAGTTAGGTAAAGAGAAGCACGATGTGCTGGTAAAAGACTATCAGGAAGACATTATTCGCGGTTTTACTACTCATATTGATTTTTTTGAAATCGAGAAAGGAAAAACCCTGCGTACCAACATTCCAGTGCATGTCGAAGGTACTCCGGCTGGTGTGAAAGAGGGCGGTCTTTTAGAGGAGCGTCTGCATGAGGTAGAGGTTGAATGTGTGCCCGCAGATATTCCGGAATATTTCACTGTTAATGTCGAGAATTTGGAAATAGGTGATACCATTCACGTCGAGGACCTTGATATTCCTAAAGGAGTTAAAGTTCTTAGTCTGGCTGAACAGGTATTAGTAACCGTTACAACCCAGAAAGAAGAACTGCCTGAAGAGGAAGAAGAAGGCGAAGGCGAAGAAGCCCTTGAAGGTGAAGAAGCTGAAGGCGAAGGCGAAGGCGAAGAGGGAGCTGAAGAGTAACATAGGTTACTCAAAGCTCGATATTCGGCTTGATTTTTATCGGCTTGGGGAATCCCGGGACAAAATACGAACGAACCCGTCACAATGTTGGTTTTTTGGCAGTAGAACAGGCTGCTCAAAAAGCCGGCATTGCGCTTAAAAAAAATTTAGGTAAAAAGTATCGCTCTGCCGAAGGGCGTTTTGCAGGGAAGAAAGTTGTTTTTATTGAGCCCCTCACCTACATGAACAATTCCGGGAATATTCTACCTGTATTAAAACGCAAATTTCAATTATCTTCTGATGAGCTTGTGGTTGTCTGTGATAATTTAGATCTTGAACCAGGAGTAGTCAGGGTAAAACAGGGCGGGGGAACCGCCGGTCACAACGGTTTAGCTTCATTAGTACAACACCTTGGTACAAAAGACTTTCTGCGCGTATATGTTGGTATCGGCAGGCCTCAATATCGCGGTGATGTAGTAAAGTACGTTTTAGGGGTTCCCGCAGCTGACGAGCGAGCGGATCTGGAGGCGGGAATCGAGCGTGCCTCTGATGCACTGGTCGAGTTAGTGTCTGCTGCGCCGGAGAAGGTGATGAATGAGTTCAATCGCAGAAACACTCCAAACGGCGCTGCTGACTAGTGCCGAAAAGGCCGGCCTGAAACCGGGGGATACCCTTTGTATTGCTTATTCAGGTGGTCCTGATTCAACAGCCCTGCTGTCGTTGCTTAAGAGCATTCAATCCAAGCTGTTATTAGATCTTTATGCAGTATACATCGATCATGGGCTTCGTACTTTGGATGAGCGTGAGCAAGAGTTAAGAATAGTTTACAGCTTGTGCAGTTTCCTAGATATACCACTTTACATAAAGTTTTTACCTTTCGGATATATCAAACGACATGACAACGAACAGCTTGGTATGGAAGCGTCCGCTCGTCTATATCGATATGCCTTTCTGCATAAAATGGCTGAAATCGTAGAATCCCGTTTTATTGCACTCGGACATACCTTCGATGATCAGGTGGAGACGGTTTTGATGCGCTGCTTCCAGGGTTCCGGTCCTGAAGGTTTAAAAGGAATCTCATCACACACAGCTCGGCTTTGGCGTCCGTTGTTGAATATTTCGAAAGCGGATCTTCATGAATACCTTTCCCAGAGTTCGCTGTATTACAGCCTTGATTCAAGCAATACTAATACCGCCTATACCCGGAATTACCTCCGTCATACCCTGTTACCGGGTATACGCGAAGCTTTTCCGGGAGTAGATGGGGCTCTGCAGACCCTTGCCGAGAAAATGGCGGCGGTTGATGATGTCCTATCGGAAACAGAGCATTCGGTACCTGAGATTCGCTGCACTGACACCCGGGCAGATTACCCCTATGATGATTTTATTGATCTTCCCCTGTACATACGGGTAAGACTGTTATACAGGCTTTATAATCGGTGGTTTCCCAACTCTCAACAACGGCTTCCGTATCGCTTTGTGCGGCAACTATGTGAATGCAGAACAGCAGCCGCCCATTATCGCTGTGGTAAAGGGTACGGAATTCGGATGGAGAAGCGCGGGGCCTTACTTTTTTGGCAGAGGGCTGTTGTCCCAAACACAAAAAACAGTTATCTTATTGTAATACAAACGGGTAGCATTTATCTGGGATCAGACTTTAAGATTAGATTTGTGACTAAAGCCCTTGATGAAGTCCCGCAGTGTAGATTGAATGACCTAGAATTTTACGCCAAAGGGGTTTGTGTTATTCGGTCTAAGCGTGAGGGAGATGCGATATATCTGCGCGGCGGCAGGAAGAGAATAGCCGAGGCACTGCGAGAGAGTGGTATTCCGAAGGAAGATCGTTCTGAGATAGCCCTGATTGAAGATCAACGTGGTGTTTTGGCAGTGATTCCTTTACAGTTACCCCACAAAATCATGTGGAGCCGGTTTGCAAAGGGCATAGAGGAAGTTGATACGCGATTTGAAATAATGGAGTTGAAGAGTGAGCGGAGATAATCAGAATAACGGCAGCAATAATGATAATAATAACAATCAGAACTCACCGAAATTCGATTTCGGCCGGAATAAGTTTGCTCTTATTTTTTTAGTTACCCTGACCTTTATGTTTGTCTTGATGTTTATGTTCAGCGGAACTAGTCCAAGCAATGAGATTCCCTATTCGGTTTTCCTAGGGTATGTCGAGAATGGACAGATAGATTCTGTAAAGATTCTGGACAATACTGAAATTCAGGGAACCCTTATGAGCCAGGGAGTGGGGCCGACTACTTTTACCACCACCATTCCTTATTATCATGATGAGTTGCTGGTTCTGCTGCGGGAGAACAATGTAAAAATCTCCGGTGGCTCAAAGGGAATTTCTCCGGGTAGGGTTTTTCTGGAGCTTATACCCTGGATCCTTTTCCTGGTGTTTTTCTGGTTTATGTTCAGACAAGTACAGGGTGGGGGAGGCAAGGCCTTCTCTTTTGGAAAGAGCCGTGCGAAGGAGTACCTGGAGCAGTCGGAGAAGATTCGCTTTCACGATGTAGCCGGTCAGCATGAGGCCAAATACGAGTTGCAGGAGGTAGTGGATTTTCTAAAGAACCCCTCCAAGTTTACCAGTATTGGTGCAAAAATACCCAAAGGGGTCTTGCTGGTTGGAATGCCCGGAACCGGAAAAACTCTGCTTGCGAAGGCTGTTGCCGGCGAGGCGGAGGTATCCTTCTTTCATATGTCGGGTTCCGACTTTGTAGAAATGTTTGTAGGAGTTGGGGCAAGCCGAGTGCGCGACCTGTTCGAACAGGGCCGCAAAAGTGCACCCTGCATTCTGTTCATCGATGAGCTGGATGCGGTAGGCCGCACCCGCGGGGCCGGTTACGGCGGCGGTCACGATGAGCGGGAACAAACCCTGAATCAGATGCTGGTAGAGATGGACGGTTTTGATACGCAGGAGGGTGTAATTATTTTAGCTGCTACTAACCGGCCGGATGTCCTGGACCCGGCGCTGTTGCGTCCAGGACGCTTTGACCGTCAGGTAGTGGTTGATATGCCCGATGTAAAAGAGCGTGAAGCAATAATTAAAATTCACTGTGGCAAAATCCATTTGGAGGATGATGTTGATACCAGCAGGATTGCGCGTGCAACTCCCGGAACCTCTGGAGCGGATTTAGCCAATCTGGTAAATGAAGCGGCCTTGTTTGCGGCTCGAGTAAATAAAACACGGGTAAGTATGCAGCATTTTGAGGAGGCCCGCGATAAGATACTGCTAGGAATTGCCCGCAAATCAAGGGTCATTACCGATGAAGATAAGCGTGCAACCGCTTATCATGAAGCAGGTCATGCATTGCTGCATTACTATCTTAAACACGCCGATCCGCTGCACAAGGTAACCGTGATTCCCCACGGCCAAGCCTTGGGTTTGGCTATGAGTCTGCCGGAAAAGGATTCCTATTCCAAAAACAAGAGCTGGCTCACCGACCGGATTAAGATTTCAATGGGCGGCTATGTGGCGGAAGAACTTGTGTATCATGAAACTACCACCGGTACCAAGAATGACATTGAGCAAGCCACCAGTATTGCACGACGTATGGTTACCGAGTGGGGTATGAGCAGTGAATTAGGTTTCTTTTCACTGGGTCAGGAAGATGAACCCATTTTTATAGGCAAAGAGATTGCCCAGCATAAGGATTACTCCGAACATACAGCCCAGACTGTAGATAAAGAGGTAAAGAAAATTCTTGATGAGTGTCTAGGAGATACTCGTGCTATACTTACAGAGCATATGGACCAACTTACACTACTGGCCGAGGAACTCGTTCAGAAGGAAACCCTGGCGGATACCGAGATCCGGGTATTGCTGGGTTTGCCTGAAGCAGCTTCAGAAAGCCGGCTGCACAGTGAAACCCATGGTCCGGTTGAGAAGTCTGCAGATAGCGGAGGGGGAGAGACACGTGAGACGAATCAACGCACTGAGTCACCCGAAACAGGGGAAGAGGTGGAAGATAAAACGTAGCAGCATTTTCTATGCGCTCATTTTCACGCTGCTGATTACCCTTCCCATGATTCCTTTGTATGGTCAGCAGAACAGTTCACTCCCCAACCGGGAACTCTCGAGCCACTATGCCCGCTTGGCTCGCCGGAGCTCTGAGGCGGATAACCCAAAATTAAGCGCGAAATTTGTAGAAACTGCACTTGTGTTTTGGAAGAACAATCCTGATGCCCTGTATTTGCAGGCTGAAACCCTTATACAGAATGGAAATTACGAGAGAGCTATTGAACTTATGACCTCCGCTTTGAGCGGCGAAGTGTTTGGCTTATTTGATGAAGAAACAGTTTTCCTTGAATACCTGGATTTGTTAGCCCGTTTTGACCATGCTCGACGGAGTCTGGTTCTACTCCAGAACCTCCCGTATGAGGTCCAACAGCAGAGGGAGTATCTGAAAATTGCCATACGTGCCTTGCGTACTGAGGGACGATCCGAGCAGCTAAAGAAGCAGGTGAGCCGAGGGATCAATTTGTATCCGGAGGATTCTTTTTTTCAGCAGCAGTATGCTCAGCAGAACTCCGAATACCGCCGTCAGCTGCGGCAGAATATATTACGAAACGATGAAAGTAATTATTATTCAAAACCGGCTTACCAGGTACTGATAGCCGCTACCCACCGCCCTGCGGATCTTGCAAAACTGCTTTTACTGTATTCTGAAAGGTGGGGGGACGATTTCTTTTCCCGAGTACAGGGCTACCGGTTACGCCAGGAACTTCCTTTGAAGGAAATTGAACAGCTTTTTTCAAGTCTCACCACTGTAACTGATACACAGCTTGGCATGTTGCTGGACATCGCTAAAATTTTTGCTGGAGAAGCTGATGTCAATCAAGCTTTTTTAAAGTTTAGCGGTAAGGTAATGCGTGATCCCGATAAGGACGGCGAGGTGGAAATCCGCGAAACATACCTGCGTGGGATTATTCAGCGGGTAGAAGAGAAGTCAAACGGTGATCTCCAGTTTGAACGGGTTTTGGAATTCCAAGCGGGCAGGCCTTCATGGAACAGTATGCAGACAGGGGATAATAATTCAATAAAGTTATATTATTCTAATTACCCGCAATTGGCGCGAGCAGAGAGCAGTGTGGGGAGCTCTGTGATTAAGATAGAGCTGGTTCCGTACAGTGTGCGGTATCAACTTCCAAATTGGGAGAACTATAACGCCCCGCACCCGGTACCGCTACCTACTGAAGAAACGGTACCTGCACTCAGCACCCTTTTGGCAAATTCCGCCGATTTACGGGCTGAAGAGAACAGAAAAGATCCACAATCCTACTCTTTTTCTCGTGACAAGGGCTTGTTAGAAGCGGTGGTAAATGAAAAAACGAGGGTAGAATCAGACCTCCTCTCCGGAACAATTACCGAGCGGCGACGGGATATGGATGGTGACGAATTTTATGAAATTATTGAGTATTATCGGGATGCAAAACTTATAAGAATTACCTATGATGGAAACAAGAATGGTATTCCCGAGTATGTTGAAGAGTATGAAGACACTCCAATGCGGAAGTGGGACACTGATGAAGACGGTAAGGTCGAATATCAGATGCAGTTTAAGAATGAATAATGAGTTAGTTTCGTATGCCGCTTCGCGGCAAACGAAGCAATGAAAATTGCTTTCAGTAATTTTCTTAATAGGAAGCGGAGAAAATATGATACAGCGTTACATGCTCCTGCTAGGGGCTGTATTAATACTGCTCACCGGATGTGCCGGTGTACCTAAAAACGAGGCAATTCAGCCTCTATATGAAATAAATGTAAGTAGAATCGAACAGGCTCGGAAAGATGGGCAGATTGTGACGGCCATACAGGACCTGTTCCTGCTACGATCCCGGGCAGAGCAAGAGGGTTCCAGTGAACAGCCCGCGGAACTTGTGGTATTACAGGAAAAACTCAAGAAGGATTTTAAACAGAAAATTCAAGCTTCCCTTGATAAACATGATTATGAAACAGCCTTACGCCTTTCCGTGTCGGCCCGGCAAGCAGGTTGGGAAGAGCTTCTCGACATTGATCACTTGTCTCTGAAGCGTGACCACGTTATGTATGAACTTGAGAAGGGTAATCCCGTCCGCGCCTTATCCTTAGCGCGGCAGATCGACAATTTTTCTATCTTTGAAGAGGAAAACCTGCAACGGATGCTGGATGGGGCTATTGAGGAAGAAAAGTACACTACTGCCGGTATGATTTTGGAGGTGCTGGAGAGGCGTAATGTCGAGCCGGTGCGGCAGTTACCTGATAATGCTGCCGATAAATACAGTCAAGCCCAACTTGTACGTGGGACTGTAACTATCTGGGTAAATCGTGGCATGCGGATTGAAGATGGTGTCGGATTACCCGACAGAGTGATCGGCAGCGGATTCTATGTAGACCGCCGTGGATACATCATTACCAACTACCATGTTATTAGAAGCCAGGTCGATCCAAAATATGAAGGCTACTCACGCCTTTATATCCGTCCGTCGAAGAACCCGGAAGATAAAATACCGGCCAGGGTGGTGGGATATGATAGTGCCTTTGATATCGCCCTATTGAAGGTAGAAATGTCACCGGAAACCGTGCTCTCCTTCAGTCCTGTGAAGCAGCAGGCTGCGGGCGATAGGATTTATGCTATTGGCTCTCCAGGGGGACTGGAAAATACGGTTACCTCCGGAATTGTATCTGCTACTGATCGCCGTTTTTTACAAATGGGAAATGTAGTTCAGGTCGATGTGCCTATTAACCAGGGAAACAGCGGCGGTCCCCTGCTTGATGGAAATGGCAATTTAATTGGAGTAGTATTTGCCGGAATAGAGCAGTTTGAGGGTATTAACTTTGCCATTCCTGTTCGTTGGGTAATGCATATCTTTCCCCAGCTGTACAAGGAAGGCAGGATAATACACCCCTTTTTAGGGGTATCGTTGAATGAATTGGATGAGGGCTTGGAGGTTACGTATGTGCTTCCAAGCAGTCCCGCCGATAGAATCGGCATCCAAGCCGGAGATGTACTGCAGACGCTGGCAGGCACAGCTGTGGACACTATAGTTGCGGCCCATGATACCATTCTCCATTATACGCCCGATACCTTGGTAGAAATAAAATGGAGCCGCGGATCAATGCAGCACAAGGGGCTTACCGTTTTGAATGCACGGCCGGAAATTCCGTTAGAGAAAATAATCGATTACGGACAGCCGGAAGAACTGTTTGCTCCTGCATTTGGTATGCAGGTCGAAAAAATACGTGACAACCTCCTGGGTACCAGATATTTAGTCAAAAAAGTGTATAACGGGAGTGTAGCCGATGAAACTGGTATCAGCGTAAATGATCCCTTTTCATTGCAACAATGGAAATATCTCGAAGATCAGAAGGTGATACTTGCACAGATTAGAATTAAAAAGCGCAAAGCCGGCTTTTTAGAAACTGGTGTACAACTGGGCGCATACGTTGAAACAAATGATTTCTTATAAACAGGTCAGGTACTTTCTATTTTATTTTCAGATGCCGATTAATTGCAGCGGCAGGAGGAAACGGATTGTCGAATAATCATGACAATAAACCGATTATTCTAGTTGTTGAGGACGAACAGATAGTCGCCCTTGATCTCACACGTACCCTTGAATCACTGGGATACACTGTTCTTCCATCCGTCGAGACTGGCGAAAAAGCACTGGAAGTAATCAGCGCTCACAGTTTGGATTTAGTTTTGCTGGATGTGAAGCTAAAGGGTGAGTTGGATGGAATTGAGACGGCCCAATATCTGCGTAGACGTTTCAGTATCCCCTTTATTTTTCTCTCTACCTTTTCAGATGAAGACACCCTGTCAAGGGCAAAAAAAACTGAACCCTATGGTTATATAACCAAAAGTTCCCATCAAAATGACCTGCACTCCATGATAGAGATGGCGCTCTACCGACATAAAATGGAACTAAAGGCACGAAAAAATGAGGAGATTCTATCTATCACCCTTAAGAGCATCAATGATGCCGTAATAGGTGCGACCTTAGATGGTACGATAATCAGTTGGAACAAGGGGGCAGAAAAGATATTCGGTTATGCCGAAGAAGAGGTCCGCGGTAAAAACCTTCTTCTACTTACCCCTCCCTTTTACCCCAATGAACTGCCGGATATCTTAGATAAAATAGGTGATAATATTGAAGTTGAGCACTATGAAACGGTAAGACAGAGAAAAAATGGCGAGGTAATTAATATATCTCTAAAAATTAATCCGATTCGTGGTTTGATGAATGAGGTCACCGGGGTGTCTTTGATTGCCCGGGATATTACTGCAAAAAAGCAGTTGGAGAGAGAGATCCTTGAAATCTCTGAAAAAGAACGTCGTAGAATTGGAAAAGACTTGCATGATAATCTTGGGCAGAACCTAACCGGAATATCATTACAATTAAAATTGCTGGAGAATATGCTGCAGGAGGCCGACTGCCCGGAGGAAGTTGAGACAGCCCGGAGAATCCAGGATATGGTAAATCAGTCAATTAAACAGACACGTAATTTAGCCAAAAATCTGCTTACGGTCACTCTTGAAAATCAGGGCTTGTCGGTTGCATTAAAAGAACTCACTCTGCAGATTGAGAGCTTATATAACTGCAAGATAGAGTGTGCCACGGATCTAGAGAACGATATTACCGACGGCAGTATGGCTACCCAACTGTATCATATTGCCCAGGAGGCTATTACCAATGCAAAACGCCACGGAGATGCAGACAAGGTTGAGATATTGTTAAAGGAAGAGGATTCCGAATATTTTTTACAGGTTCGTGATGATGGAAAAGGTATTAAGCGACATGAAAGCCAGGGGCTAGGTTTGAAAATAATGGAGTTTCGGTCGAATATCATAAATGGACGCCTTTCTATTTTTGATAACGAGCATCGCGGAACCACAGTAATCTGTCGGGTTCCAAAATTCCAATAGAAGGAACACTGATGGAGAAGCGCATCGTAATTATTGATGATCATCCGATTGTGCGGAAAGGCTTTGCCCAGCTTATCAATCGAGAGGCGGATCTTACTGTAGTAGGAGAAGCCGAAGATCATCTATCTGCTCAGACAGTTATTTTTGAAACCAAGCCGGATTTAGCTTTGGTTGATCTTACTTTAAAAGAGTGTGATGGTCTTGAATTAATCAAAATTATAAATGCGCAGTATCCAAAAGTAAAAACTATGGTGATATCATTGCATGACGAACGAGTATATGCCGAGCGCGCACTTCGTGCTGGAGCTAAAGGCTACATAATGAAAAGTGAAGCTACCGAAAATGTAATGACTGCAATTAGGACCGTACTAAAGGGCTCTATGTACCTGAGTGATGATATGCAAGAGCGAATGTTATCACTATTTGCAGGCAATTTACAACAGGAAACTTCCCTAATTGATGTTCTGAGTGATCGGGAGTTTGAAGTTTTCCGTATGATTGGTGATGGACTTGAGACCCGGGAAATTGCCAAGCGTTTGACTTTAAGTATAAAGACAATCGAAACCTATAAATCTCACCTGAAAACAAAATTAGATCTGCATTCATCTACCGAACTGATACAACGGGCAGTTGAGTGGAATCTATTAAGAAAATAGCCGAATACGGCTATTTTCGTTGTTTCGGTTGCTGCAAAGCGGCATGCGAAACTGTTAAGAAAATAGCCGTTAACAATAATGGGGTAGTTTTATGGCATCCGTACGAATTTTACTTGTAGAAGATGAAAGCATTGTGGCTATGGATATGGAGCGACGACTCAGTACGCTTGGGTATTCGGTAATTGAGCATGTGCTGTCAGGAGAAGATGCCGTAGCGAAGGCAGAACAAGAGAAGCCGGATCTTATACTGATGGATATTCACCTTAAGGGAAAGATGGATGGTATCCAGGCGGCCGAACACATCAAAAGTACTTTAGGCACTCCTGTAATCTACATCACTGCCTATTCCGATGAAACCACCCTAGCCCGGGCGAAGGTAACCGAACCCTTCGGGTACATTCTAAAACCTTTTCAAGAAAGGGAAATTTACTCTACCATTGAAATGGCCCTGTACAAATATAAAATTGAACAGGAGCTAATAACGGCAAAAGAAAAGGCCGAAGCGGGGAGCCGAGCGAAAAGCGAGTTTTTAGCGAATGTGAGTCATGAACTGCGAACCCCCCTGAACAGTATTCTTGGAATGACACAGTTAGCACTAAAAACCAATGAACCTGAGGATCAGCAGGAATATTTACAGATTATAGAGAGTTCCGGAAGGAGTCTGTTGACCATGATCGATTCACTACTGGAGTTTTCTAGAGTGGAAGCGGGTAAGGTTGTTCTCAAAACGCATGATTTTTATCTGGACGAGCTAGTCGAGAATTCGATAAACAAACTCTGGACTCAGATACAGAAAAAGAACTTGCGTGTATATATTGAGATAGATGAAACTAGTTGTTTTCATCTTCACGGTGATTCGGATAAAGTAGAGCAAGTACTGGTAAACCTGTTGAGTAACGCTGTGAAGTTTACCGATACCGGCTGGGTGCGGATAATGGTGAAGACCGAAATTGATGATAAAAACAAAGATAAAATTGTTTTAACTGGTAATATTTGTGATACCGGATGCGGAATTCCTGAATCGGAACGGCAAAATGTGTTTAAATCCTTTCATCAGGTGGACAGTACCTCTACCCGTGCCCATGATGGTGCTGGATTGGGATTGGCGATTGTGAATGAAATGGTGCAAAGGATGGACGGCACAATTGACTTTTCTTCGACCATAGGTGAAGGGAGCGAGTTTACCTTTAGGCTGCAGCTTGAACCCGGGGACCTGGCTGACAGAGAGATTTTAGATTCACCGAATTTTCGTAGTGCTCCCCCGGTGTTTTATTTAAGTTCAAATTCTTTCACTACCGAAATTCGACAGCGCCAATTTCAAAGTTGGGGAGTGCCCCTCACTATCGCGAACAGGCCAGGTGAATACAGGCTTACCACCGGGAGTCTATTTGTAGTTGAGGATACCTTCACCACATGCCATAGAATCGGAAAAAGCCTAAGAGAGATGGGTGTACCTGCAACGAGGCTGTTATACCTTGTACGCAGCAGCCGAGAAAATGTGCAGGAAGACCCTGCCGGCACTTACTTGTATTGTCCTATACTTAGGCGTAAGTTGCTGAAGCAGTTGAATCATCTATTGATGGATGCTGCAAAGGAACAGTGGCCGGAAGCCGCACATACTCTCAATTTGAGTCAACTCATTGCAGGACAGGAGGAACCGCAGGAGGAATCACAGAAGGAACTGCAGGATCTCCTCTCGGTTTTATACACTGTGAAAGCAGAGAAACTGCAGGGTAACAAATATGAACAGCTTGAGAAGCAGTCACAGCAAATTCGCGAACTTGCTCAACAGCTCCAGTACCAGGAAACCTCCGAACGTCTGTTCAAGCTTATAATGGCCTGCCGAAGCCAAAACAGTGCGAAGGTGCAGAAAGTGCTTCAGGAGTTAAGGGAGTCCAATGCAGGTGTGCCTTAGTTTTTATTGGAGCTTTGCTTTCCTTTGTTTGAAAAACCTTGAATAGCAGTATACAATGGGTGTAGAGGTGGTTTGATGAGGATCCTGATAGTTGAAGATGATGTTGCAGGACGGTTTTTATTGCAGCAGTTTCTCGGACCCTTAGGTGAAATACAGATCGCTGATGATGGAGAAGTTGCTGTAGAGATGTTTAAATCGGCATTAGAGGCTAAAGATCCTTTCCACTTAATCTTCTTGGATATAATGCTGCCGAAACTAGATGGCCAAGATGCTTTAAAACAAATGCGGAAGATAGAAAACGAACTGGGTGTAAAACAAAGTGATGCAGCGAAAGTGGTTATGACTACAGCCCTGAGCGACCCTAACAACGTATTGAAAGCCCTTCATGAGGGACATGCCGATACGTATCTGGTAAAACCAATAGAGAATGTAAAGTTGATGCAGGAATTAACAAAAATCGGAATTGCGGTGGACGACTAAATGGCCCAGCTTAAAGTACAAATTGTAGAAGACGAAGGCGTTGTAGCTCTTGATATTCGTCGGCATCTGGAGTCCTTTGGCTACGAAGTTGTAGGTTCTCATGCGTCGGGTGAAGAAGCTATTTCCCAATTCAAAACTGAAACTCCCGATTTAGTGCTGATGGACATCCGTCTACAGGGTAAGATGGATGGTATAGAAGCTGCCCAGATAATTCGTGAACAGTTCCGTGTTCCGGTTATCATGCTTACCGCCTACGCCGACGAAAAAACGATCGAGCGGGCAAAGTTCATTGAACCCTTCGGTTATATTATTAAACCCTTTGAAGAGCGGGAACTGCGCACCAATATCGAAATGGCCCTGTTTCGTCACAAACTTGAATCTCAATTACAGGAAAGTGAGGAGCGTTATCGCAGGTTGTTTGAGGAAGATGTATCCGCAGATTTTGTAGCCGATGCTCAGGGCATTTTCTTAGCCTGTAATCAGTCCTTTGTAGAATATTTCGGGTTTAAAAATGCGGCTGAAGTTGAAGGTACCTATTTAAATTCCCGATTCCCCGATGAAAACCAGGCGGCTGACTTCTGGAAGCAGCTTAAACAGCATAAGCGTTTAGTTTTGCATGAGCTGGATTTGCTGCGCGCCGACGGCAGTAAATTGAATTTGCTGGCTAATGTTGTTGCAGATACCGATGAAAACGACGTTATTACAGAGGTAAACGGCTACCTTATAGATATTAGCACCCGTAAAAACCTCGAACAGCAGCTGCGGCAAGCGCAAAAGCTGGAGGCGGTGGGCAGGCTAGCCGGCGGGGTGGCCCATGACTTCAACAATATTCTTACGGTCATTCTTGGCTACAGTACCATTGTTCAGGAAAAGCTTGTGAAGCAGGATACGGCTATTGAAAATGAGGTTTCAGGCATCCAAGAGGCTGCCAAGCGGGCTTCGACCCTTACTCGGCAACTGCTGGCCTTCAGTCGTAGGCAGATTCTGAAACCAAAACAGGTTCATATGAATGAACTGATTCATAATCTTGAAAAAATGATGCGTCGCTTGGTAACCGAGGAATTTGGAATGTATCTTAACTTGAGTGCTGATCCGGATACAGTTTGGGTAGATCCCGGACAAATTGAGCAAGTTCTGATGAATTTGATTGTAAATGCCCGGGATGCTATGGCCCAGGGAGGGCGCATCACAATCCGGACTACTAATTATCAAGTTAATAGTCCGGAACCCTCACCTATGGGAAAAGTACCTCCGGGAAATTATGTGTGTGCCGCGGTCCGGGATACAGGGGTGGGAATTGAGCCTCATATGCTTAAGATGGTATTTGAACCCTTTTTTACTACTAAGTCGGAAGAGAAGGGTACCGGACTTGGTCTTTCAACCGTGTACGGCATTGTAAGGCAAAGCAATGGGTATCTGCAGGTTGAAACCGAGCCCAATGAGGGCTCAACCTTTTGGATTCTTTTGCCCCTGTATCGCAGTACAGAAGAAGCTCCCACACGGAAGAGAGGTGTGGAACCCTCTTATTCCGGAACGGAAACGGTACTAGTGGTGGAAGACGAAAAGAGTCTGCGAAACCTCGTTGAGCGTATTTTGAAGTTGTATGGATATACCGTGTTTTTAGCGGACGGCCCAGAAACAGCTTTAGACTTAGCCAGAAGCGGGGAGCATGAGTTTGATGTGCTGGTAACTGATCTAGTTATGCCACGAATGGGGGGAGAAGAGCTCGCGAAAAATTTTCTTGAACTACGTCCCAGCACCAAGGTTATCTACATGTCGGGATATCCTCATAAGCACAATTCCACGCAGACTGAGAACAGCGAGACTGATTCGGAGTCGGATGTTGAATTTCCCTTTATATCCAAACCTTTTTCACCCGAAGTTTTTGTCAAAGTGGTACGTGAGGTACTTGACGACACTTATACAGGCTGACTTTATTTAGCCGGCTTTGTTGAACAGCTTTGTTGATGAAGATCGAATATTAAGCTATAGTAAATCCAATGAATACACCTAAAGAATTTATCCGCAACTTCTGCATAATAGCCCATATAGATCATGGGAAATCTACCCTCGCCGATCGGTTTATCGAAAAGGCCAAGATAGTTGAGGCCCGTAATTTTAAGGACCAATACCTCGATAGTATGGATATTGAACGTGAGCGGGGTATTACCATCAAATCCCAGGCGATTACCATGCCCTATGAGGCGGAGGACGGGAATATCTACGAACTGAACCTGGTTGATACTCCCGGGCATGTCGATTTTGCCTACGAAGTATCACGGGCTATCTCTTCCTGCGAGGGGGCGCTGCTGTTAATTGACGCCAGCCAGGGGGTTGAGGCGCAGACCTTTGCTAATATGTACATGGCCGTGGAACTGGACCTGGAAGTAATACCGGTAATCAATAAAATTGACCTGCCCAGTGCCGACGTAGAAATGGTAAAACGGGAAATTGAGCACGACCTGGGGCTGGACCCGAATGATGCGGTGCTGGTGTCGGCAAAATCTGGTGAGGGGGTCAATGACCTGCTGGAGGCTCTCGTTCATCATATACCGGCACCCTCCGGAACCGACGACCA
>Ga0102938_10001983_pt1 | contig 15580 bp, 13 predicted proteins | sample SalPonR2_B_D2_MG_FD_84516 | JGI IMG/M metagenome (GOLD analysis project Ga0102938, IMG submission 84516) | Salt pond soil microbial communities from South San Francisco under conditions of wetland restoration - Salt Pond MetaG R2_B_D2_MG | ecosystem: Environmental > Aquatic > Marine >...
TTGTCAATCTCGCCCTCAAACGCCGACATGTTCTCTTCTTCGAGCTCTTGCATCCGATCAACATCGATCCCATTGGCGCGCAGCGATTCCACTTGGGCCACGTGCATGCGCCGGGCGTCTGCGAGCACGCCGGCGCGTGGAATGGGCTTGGAGTGCCGATAGTGCGTGGCGAGCACACCGGCCGCCACTTCATCGAGCGGTGCGCCAGCCAGCAAGCCGACGTGATTGCGCATTGGCCGGTCTTCGAGCGACGTGGTCAACGGTATGCCATACCGGATCTCCTCGACGTCGTTTGACTCGTAGTCGAAGCGATCGAAGCGCTCGGACGCAGCCGGTTGTGCGTCGGTCAAACTCGGCGCCGCCGCGGTGTGCGGGAAGCGAAAGTGCGAATCGACAAACGGAATCTTTGGCGCCGCGGGCGCAGCAGTGCTCGCTGGCACATCGACCGTTGATTCCGAGTCCGAGTCGAGATTGAACGTTGCGCCAAACTGTTCCCAGTCCGTTGCCCCGGCCTCGATTCGCGGCGTCTCGGGCACGCGGCTCGGCTCGTTCGCCAGCATCGGATCGTCGCGGTACAGATCGTCGGCGTCGGCTGGCACCATGTCCGGATCGCCAAGCGAGACCCACGTGAACTCGGCCACGGCAAAGCCGCGCTTGATGAAATCGTCGGTGAATGCGTGCGTCGAGTCGCGGTAGAATGAATTGACACGTGCATTTGGAATGCGCGTCAACTGCCGCTGGCGCTTGATGGTCGACGCGCAGGCTGTGATTGGCAGAACTTGCCCGCGAAAACGAGCCGTGGCGGTTGTGGCGAGAAAGCGCATGGCGCGCTGCAACGCGTATTCGCGCTGCAAAACAACGCGCTTCGCTGCCGGATCGGGATCGGTGACGTACGACACCAGCGGTCTTTGCAGTGTCTGCAGCCGACCGGTGCCCTCGAGCACCAGATGCGGCATCTTTTCGCGCCACGGCGCTGTCGGCGCGAGCGGGTTGCGCAACTCGTCGATGTCCAGATTGCGGTTGACGCGACGGATCATCGAGAGCATCTTGTGTTCCGGAATGAGCTGGTAGTACATGTGCGCGCCGATGCTGACGTTGTTGTCGCGCTTTGTATCCAGCACAAACGGCTCGTGCTTGTCCGAACCGTCGCTCAGCTGTGCGCCGAGAACAGACGCCAAAATGCCGACGCCAATGTAGCAGTGCAGCAGCTTTTGAGCGGCAACGAGAACAGGTGCGCTCCACTCGCCGTCCTGTACGGCGCAGCGGTACGAGTGAATCATGCGCGCCAAATCCTCGCAATCGCCGCCCGAGCGCAGCTGAACCCAGTCAAACGACTCGACTCCGTGCTTTCCGTTCGCTGCGGCCAGCGCCAGCATGCCGTGCGCGCCGCCGTGCATGCGCGCGTGTGTGTTGATCGCGTCTCCGATGTACGGGCAGCTGGTGGCCGGCGCGCACAGCGCTTCGCCTACGATATCGCAGCACTCGGTGAAGCGGTCGTTGTACGTGTCGTCCGCCTTGGCCAGCTGGTCTTCGATCACAGCAGTGAATTCCTCTTCGATCATATCGTGGCGCTTCAGCACGGTCTTGAAGACGCCGTCAAGGTGCCGCTCGGCCTCTTTGTCGCCGGCGGGCGGTGCGCGGTTTCCGGGCGTCATAAAGTACGTGTAGCCAGGTTTCCAGCCCGCCGGCGCGTTCCACGCAGGCGCGTGCACGCGCTCGTTCTTCTTGTCGAGCGGCAGTATGCCCTCGCCTGCCGCGTGCGCGTCTTCGGTGTACGGCCAGATCGAACGGCGGATCTGCTCGGCCATTTCGTTCTGCAGGAATGCGTTTTGCGCCGGTACGAAGTCAAACGGCGTAACGCCAAGGTCGTCGTCGTCTTGTGCGATGTAATCGACGGGCATGTCAGCCACTCTCATGAGCAGACGGCCCTTGACACGCCGCGCGCCGTTTTTGTCCCAGTAGTTGAAATAGGCCAGATCGACTGCGATCTCGCCCGTGGCGGCCTTGAGTTCCTTGACGTAGAGAAACGCGCATCCGACGCGATTGCGCACGCGCACGTTGTCCTTGTTCGGCGTCAGTGCGTACGCCTCGAACCACACAGCGTCGTCGCGGCGCTCTTTTCCGCTCTCCGGCAATTCCACTGAAACACGCAGAACGTCGGTCTTGCCGCGTCTGTCGTCGACGTGCCGCAGCGGGTAGAAATTCAGGCTCTTTGTGCCGTTGAAGGAAGACCACACCGCCAGTGTCGGCGCCATCTCTTGCGACGGCGGCGCCAGCAAAGACGCGTCATACGCGACGTCGAGCTCCAGCGTGCGGCCCATGTGTCGGTGGTTGGTTTTTGTTGGATCAGTGTCCCGGGGCATAGACGTACAAAGCATTTTTAAGAAAAAGGCCCGGAAAGGCGCTGCGTCGGCTTCAATCTCTGTCGGTCTGCTGAGATGGAAGGTAGGCGCCGAGCTTCTTCACAATATCGGTGGCCAAGTCGCACGGGAGAGGCAGGTCTTTGTACTCAATTTCCCAGTCTTCTTCGTCCAGCTCTGTTTCGAGCAAATCAAGTTGCTGCACGATCACCGAGTATTGCTCGGAGTCTCCCGCGAACGACCCAGACAGGCGAACGAACTTGGCCCCGAGCTGCTCCAGGAATCGCTTGTCTGGGAGAGCGCGCACGTCGTCGATCACGGCAACGTCCACTCCTTCGGCTTTGGCGTCTGTCAGTGCTTTTTCCATCACGCGGACAAAAAACAGCTCGTCGTGGCCGATTCGCAGCGCAGAGTACATGTCCAATGCCGCCGTGTGATAAGCACACGTCGATCCCGGGTACTCATGGAACTTCAAGGTGTTGCGCTTCAGGTCGTCGACGAATAGGTGGAACGAATTCGCCAGTATACCATAAACGGGGTCCATAAACGAAAAGTCCTGGGCGCTAACACCGTTCTGTCGCAGTTTCTTAACAACGGCATCGGCCGTTGTCGTCATGCCGCTCCCACTGCGTCCCGAGATGGCAATGATTGCCGGAACGGAGACACTGGTCATCTTTGCGTGCTTGCGAAGATGGCGTGAAACAGATCGACTGACTGTGTTTTTGTTTTGCCGGAATTGGCTTCGGGTCCGGATTTGTTCATGATCCAGCGTTGAGGTGTGAACCAGAATTTTGATTTTTTTCTCTGTCCAGTTTGCAAGTTCCCGAAACTGCAAATCGAAAAAAATGAGCGACCTCGAAATCGACGCCATTGCTGCGGACGACGCGCCAGTTGAGAATATCAGCGAGAGCAGTGTCGCTGTTCCGGGCGCAACGCGCAAACGAGAATTGTCTGAGATATCGGAAGGCAGCGCCCCGGCTCAGAACGGTCACCGCGCGAACGAGGACCAGGAATCCGACGCAGGAGTAGGGTCTGATTCAGATTCGGACACGGACTCGGAACTGGCGCAGATTGACGCCATGATCGCGTCGGCAAAGAAAAAACGCAGAAAGCCAGAGAAAAAATCCGAGGAAATGGAGCCGGAAAATGAAGACGACGACGACGACGACGACGACGACGACGAATCCGAGGACGTGGCGTCTGTTTCCGAAGAAGTCATCCGCACGAACGTGAAGACGCGTTCCGGGCGCAAGAGCAAGCCGGTCGAGCGGCTTGTTCCCGTGATGAGCGACGACGACAGTTCATTGAGCAGCGAGAGCGACGGCGCCGACGCGGACGGCAAAAAGAAGAAGAAACCAAAAAAGGGCAAGAAAACCAGGAAAGCTCCTGCGCCGTTTCACGAGGACAACAAGACGCACGGGCTGGCTGAAGATGGGTCGTTTGTCGTGTACGCGCGTGTGCTCGGTCCGATGTTTGGCGGCATGATGGCGACGTGCTCGTTCGAGGTGTCCGAGTACGCCGATGCGGACTTTTGCGCACAACGCGGCATCAGCGCGCCCAAGAAGACGCAGCACGCGTGCCGCAAGCCAGAGTACATTGCGGCGTGCCGCACGAGCGAAGAGCGCATTGAGTTGCGCAACAAAGTTCTGGCGAGCGAAGCTAAGCCGCTGCGCACATTCCGCGCCAGTCTGATCTGCGTTCTGGTGGCAAACGACGCATTGCAAAGCGCGCGTCTCGAGCACATGGCCGCGCCGATGAACGTGCGTGCTCTGCGCGTGTCGCTCGCCGACGACCTGCTCGGCTTTGAGAACATCAAGACGCGCTCGGTCGCGCCGCACTTTGATTTTCCGAGCCGCCTGCGCGGCGGCTACGGCATTCCGATGGGCGTGCACGAGGTGCTGCGCCACACGTTTGCCGTGAAGGGCAACGTGACCTCGCCAAAGCAGCCGGCGTGTTTGGCCGGGCTGCCGGTTCTGCAAAACGCCGCGCTCAAGCTGTGCGTCGAAGATTCTGAGCCTGTGCACTACGTGTGCGCAACGCCGTCGGTGTGCGAATTCAACGCGCTGCGTCCGATGTTTCTGCGCCGGCCGGTGGCGCCCGTCAAGACGAACCGCTCGTGGAGCCAGAGCGAGCTCTACAACATTCCGGACGAGATCAAGGTCCCCGCCGCCGATGCGCTCCGCGGCGTTGCGCAATACACGCTTGTCGGCGACGTGAAGTCGCACGAGAAAGAACGTGTGCGCGGGGCTGCACTAGCCGCGGCAACGTCGCCGTGCAAGTCGTGGCTGCGCTTTGACGCCGTCGTGCGCATGTGCGCCACGTTCAACAATACCAAGGCCATCCAAGGCGCGCATTTGTGCACCAAGGCGCTGTCGGCAGCCAATGTTTTCGGAACTGCCCTCGAGTGGCACGACGCACGCGGGCTGCCGTGCAGCGACAAGAAGCGCGCCGTCGAGCTCAAGAAAGAGAGCGCGCCCGTGGCCCGCGCACTGCTGTCGCCGTTTCTCACCGAGAACTTTTGGAAGCTGGAGCGCTACCTCGGCTTTCACTGTGCGCTCCTGCTCGTCAAAGACGGCGCGTGCGCCAAGTTTGCCAAAGCGGTCGATCAGTGCGCACTCGGCTGTCTTTTGACATCGCGCACTTTGCACGAAACGGCACCCGACGTGTACGCGCGCATCGCCCCGGCGCTTTGCCTTCGCATCGCCGAGCAGGAAATGCTCGGTGTGCCGGACACGCCGGCAATCGACTGCGCCGAGCGCACGACTCACGGACGCCGCAACCGTCTGCACGAGCTTCGCGCAACACAAGGCGAGACTTTGCGCCAGGAGGCCGCCGCCCTGCTCGCGTTCTTCAACGCCGTGGCGCTGATGGCGCACAACGAGTCGCTGCATCTCGCCGGGGACCTCGAGGCGGTGCGCGGCGTGGCGCAAAAGTACTCGTGGGCGCGCGATCGGCCGTCAGGCATTGTGTGCGTCAACAACACAATTGGCTGGATCGACACCGGCCTTCCGGCCATTGGCGCACTGCGGTTGCTCGGTCCGCGCCGCGCGTCCGACGACGGCATTATTTTCGGTCGACACGGCGACTGCGCAAACCTCAACGACGCGTTTGCCGCCGAGCTTCGCGCTCGTGTCACTGCGCTCGGCAACGTGCAAGCGGTTTGGGTCGTTTTGCATCCGAGCCAGGCGCGCAAGGACGTGCTCAAGGCGATCCAGGCGCATCCTCTCGGCTCAACGAGCGGCGCGTTCTACACACCGCAAGAGCTCGCCAAGGCCAAGGTCGCGGGCAAGTACGGTGCCAAGCTGCGCACAAAGAACAAGCAGATTTTTCTGGCCATTCCGCGTGCCGATTTGTTTACAGCAACCGAGCTTTGCTCGATCTTTGCCACGTGCATGTCGGCGCGCTGCGGCAACTACGTGTACGCGCGCTACAAGAACGTCGAGAAGCCGCCACCGACGTGTTTTCAGGCCGGCGACGTTGTCGAGCTGTGTGCCGGCGCCGAGAACCTCGACTGCGCGAATGCGCTGGTGCTCGCGGCGCCGCTCGTGTTCGGTCTCGCGGTCAGCGACAATGCGCTATTCGACAACCTGGCACTGCGCTTTGCGGCCGGCGCGCGCACCGCGCACAAGCCAGGAATGGACGCGGAAGCGCTGCTCGCTCAGATCAAAACATGCGAAGCGGAAGACGACGCGCGCGACAAGCTGACCGGGCTCTTTCGCGTGCCAAAGCAGTCCGCGCTGTGGACACCGAGCTGCGGCTCGTGGCCCGACGACGTCGACGAGCTCAGGAACAGCATGTTCCAAAATGCGATGCAGCAGTACCCGAGTGACGCGTATATGTCGTGGCAGCGCAAAGACAACCAGATCCCGCACACCACGGCGCTCATGCTGCATCATAGCACCAATCCGCTTTGGAGGGGCGCGGTCTCGCAAGAGCCGACGCGCCGGCAGCTGCGCTGGCTTCTCGCGCGTTTGGCGCAGAGCCGGTCCAAAGAGAAGCTGGTCTTCGGCTCGACCGAGCACACGCTGCGGCGCGTGGCGCACGAGGATTTTTGGCGCACGCTCGATGTGTCGGAAGAGATTGTCGGGTTTATTGAAGAGTAAAGTAGGTTTTGGCGAGATGGCGAAGGTGCTCGACAGCGTACTGTGTCCCGTTGTGCTCGAGTGCCTGGCGCACCAAACCGCTCGTGACCGGACTGGCGCTCTCTACAGCTTGGTGCACGTGCTGGCGCTGCTCGTTCGTTGTAAAGTAAAAGTATAGCGACACGGCTACGACTGTCGCAATCAGGATGCCGAGAGCTGCCTGATAGAGCTTGGAGAAAAAGTCGAGCACGGCGTATGTCGCCCGCCCGAGAACAGAGCCGGCGCGGTATAAAAGAGTTCCGCCGGCACGTGCCAGTCGAATGCTTCCACAGAGAAAAAAAACAACGAGCGTTGCTAGAATTATTGCCAGCACAACGTCCAACAAATAGACCTCGCTCAAAGACACCGCGGCCTTCTCGTCGCCCGTGCCCATTTGCGGCATCTCTGTGATTCTTTTTTGTATTACGAATGAGCGCACCGCTCGCGGCAAGCCCGGAGTGGTCAAAATCTCGCGTTGCTGTTCCACGTGGCGCCAAACCCGACATAAAATGTTACAGCGAAGCGCCGGCGTTTCTGTGTGCAGTGATGAGGACGCTAAACATGCAATACGACGCAGATAAGATCATCAAGGTAAGCGTCGAGGTAATGTCCGACACCGAGCGCAGCACAAAGACAGTCGCCTGGGTCGGAGCGGATTATCTGGAAGAGGGCGAAAATCAATCACGGTAAAGTACAACCGAACCCCGGTGTAGACCAGCGAACAACACCCCCAAAGTAAACCTACCGCACTTGTGCCATGAGTCTGCTTTCGCCTGCCGCCGTTTACGTGCCTCTGCGGGGCCGTCGCGGTTTCGGCCGTCGCGGTCGTCGTGGCCGCCGCGGGGTCTTTTACGCCGGCGAGGAAGAGCACAGCGACGAGTACAGCGACGAGTTCAGCGACGCCGAGGGAAGCTTTGACGAAGACGCCGGCGAGTGGTTTGAAGAAGACGAAGCCGGCGAGCGCTACATCGACGAGCCCGCGCAAGTCGGCCGCGTGTACGTGCCCGACAACGTCGAGGCGTCTGCCAATGCGGCGCCCGCGGCGCCGACCGAGAACTTCATTACATCAATGATGGCCAAGCACGGCATGGTGGGCCATCCGGATCCTGACGCACACCCGTCGTCGCAAAAGCTCATGCCCTACAAGGCGGCCGGCGACACGTGCTACGACGAGCCGGTCGTGGTGCTCGAGTGCGTCGAAGTGACGCCGTGCGAGCCGCAGGCCAAGCCCAAGTGCGCACCAGAGCCCGAGTGCGACGAGAGCTCGGAGAGTTCCGAGGAGTGCGAGCCCAAGTGCGTCGAAAAGACCAAAGACGTCACTTTCGAAGACGATGGCAAAGAGGAGCCCGACTACACGCTCGCGTACGATTGCTGGGTTTCGAAGGGCGAGAAGACCAAGCCGACAAAAAAGGCGTCGCCGGACGACTGTGATCCCAAGCCGCCGAAGAACAAGTGCAAGACGGACTATGAGAACATGCGCGCGGCACTTGCCGACGCGATGCACAACGGCAAGGACTTCTCGGCGGACCTGAAGACGCAGTTTCTGGGCGTGTCGGACAAGGCAGAGCGCGTGACGCAGAAGATGGACATCGCGCTTCGCGGGTCGTACAAGAAAAAGGCGTACACGATTGCGGTCGAGATTGCGCCGCTGGACGAGAACGGCCAGCCGATTGCGAGCCTCGCGGCGTCAGCTCCGCTCATCAAGGTGAAGAAGGACGAGAACGGCCAGTTTCGCGCACGTGCCGTCGAGAGCGCCATCAAAAAGCTGCAGAAGAAGAAGACGCCGCTCGCCGCCATCAAGCACACCATGATGACGGTGCAGGGTCTTGTGGAGTGAATGTTGTGCAGCAGGTTTTTTTCATTGCGAACTTTGACCAGCCGACGCTCTCCCAGCGGCTTGCGTTGGTCTGGAACAAAACACCTGGCATGAGCTCTGCATCGCCGTTGTTGCGCTGGGCGTTTCTGATCGAGTTTATTGCCGAGCTGTCGCTTGGCGTTGTTGCGTTTTTGGCGGAAAATGGCGTTTTCTACCCTGCTCCACTTCCGTGGGCAATCGTGGAGTTTGTCATGTTCATCGTGAACTTGACACTCTGGCTCGTCATTGCGTTCTGCTGCACCGGCGGCAACGGACAGCGCGGCTCGTCGCTGTTGCGCGCCGACACGGTGTACTTTGCCATTACGTCGGTCGTGCACTTCTTGCTCTCGCTCGGCTGGATCATCTTCCTTGCACGCTCGTTTGGCGTCATGCCGCTGACATGGGCAGACAACGCGGCGGCGTTTGCCGTGTACAGAGCGTTGTTTTCGCGCCAGTACACGTTCGCGGCGCTTTTGCTGACATTTGCGCTCTTTGACACACGCTACGCCCGCATGCACGGCTACGTGACGCGCAAGATGCGCTCGCAAAGAGCAGGCGAATAATTGAAGCGGTCTGTGGAGGGCAAGGCAGGTGTGAACTAAACCCTTTTCCGGATAGTGTTCCAGTGTTGACGAACGAGCGACAGAACTTTGATTCTATCAGGATAATCAAAAGGAACGCGGAACTGCGACAGTTTCGTGGATCTTTAACTGCAAATGGAGTTTGACGACAATGACTTGCCCGCCGTAGAAAAGGCCATGAACGCAGAGTGGTGCAACGGATTTGGATTTCAGTTTCAGAAATCCGGAAACGACCACGAGGCTCAGATTGTTTTTGCAAAGGTGGGAGAACTCGGCAAAAGCGACGCAGATGAAGACGAGGTTACTTGTCTGATGTGTGAAATCGCTCCTGGATCTTCCTGTGTCGAGTTTCTTGGCCGGAGTTTTTGCAAAACACCCTTGCGTCATTACGAAAAGATTTCCAGTTTGTTCCAGCTGCTCATCGATACCGGAAAGTACTGGATCCTGCCGACCGGTGCGCTCGGAGAACAAGCGTTCAAGCCCGGTGACATTTTCTCGCGTCGCGCAATGGAACTTCGCACAATCGACGTCTTACGCCGGACAGTATTTCGGAGTGACTTAGATTTGCGCTCGTGGGCGAGCTACACGACCTACTGCTCGCAATACAAAAAACACTGGAATTGGACCACTCCCGAGGGCAAGACGTTTTGCTCCTCTCTGCGCACGGCTTTGCGTCTCAAACCGGTTGCCGATCCACAAAAGGCCTGGTTCAATTGGCCCGGACTGGAAGCGGTGTGCAAAAAGTACAAGCTCTTGCACCACTCGCAATGGAACGCACATGAATTGTGCTTGCTTCAGTCTGGTCAATCGGCGTTGACCAAGAATCGCATGACTGGCCAGAAGCGCGACGCGCCTGCGGACATTGACGTTCGAAATTCCCATGCGGAAGAGGACACGGGGTCAGCGGACGAACGGGTTGATTGCATGATTTGCATGGACAAAGAGGCCAACACGCTCGTTGTTCCGTGCATGCACCGCGTGGTATGTGCAGAATGCTCTCGTGGCCTGAAAAATACACCAGACCGCAGCACGTGTGTGCGCTGCCGCCGCCCGATCGAGCGCGTGTTTGAGGACGAGGTGTGACTGAAGTTTCGGAGTTTACTTCTTTCTGCGCTTTGCGCGCTTTCCGGGTACTCGTTTTTGTGTTTTGGGGATCACGATGTCCTGATTCTTGCGGCCGCTCCGGATTTTGAGCATGTGGTTGGGTTGTGCAATCTTGTCTTTGAAGACCTCGCTCCCGCTCTTGCGTGTGCGTTTGGCGCCGCGTTTTTTTACTGTAGTTGTTACCAAGGGCATTCTGTTTAGTTTTGAAGTAATCCTTGGAAGACACTATTGTGTTGTATCAAATCTTTGGTTGAGAGAAAATGCAGCGTTTTTCACGCGCTGGAACAGTTTCCAGCGCCAAGCACTATTAAACACGCTTTTCGGGTGAATCTTGCGTCGCCATGAATAAATTTCCATTGTGCATAATACCGGTAAATTGAGTGCAGCTAGGCCGATGGCAGTGTTTCCCGCGCTAGAGCGCGTGTAAATCGAATATTCTTCGAATGCAAAAGACCAAAGGTCGAATCCCGATTGGTCTGCCTTGAGAATAGACCCATAGTCTAAAGCATCATAAATGTCCGCACCACCGCGAATAAACTGCGAGACCATAGATTTCAAGTGCATCGCAGAATATCCCAAAGACGGATTTGTCATTAGTTCACAGAATAAAGGTTTCTTCGGTGCGTAAACATCAACCTCTGCGCTAATTAGTGCCTCTAAGCACGGCAATGCTCTAGGAGTTTGCATGGAAGCCTCAAGTGCACCCGTGCCGTGCGACGGACACTCGTCCGGGTCAAAGCCAGAATCGAGAAGAGCACGTAACATTTCTTCGTCACAAACCCAAACGGCACGTGTGCACGGGAACAAGCTCATTGAGATCATCTTGCTTTGTATTGCTCTCCTGTCATCTACGGTCTCGAGTATTGTGCGCAGAGCACGAGAATCTCTCTCGTTCACAAGAATGCACAAAATCCTGTACTTTTTGATCTGCGCCAGTTCCAAGAACCCCTTGTCCGTCAGCTTTTGCAGCACATTGTATCTTTTGCTGTGAATAACGTGCATCAAAATATCTTCTCCGGCTTGTCCTATTGATTTGTAACCAAGATAGCGCGTAAGAAGCCCCCAAAAAACTTCTGTGGCTCCTTTGTCCAACAAAAGGCACGAAAGACGCGGAAACTGCTCTGCGGTCATTGCCATGACATTGCCTTCCTGTTGTATCCATTCGTGAATCTGGAAAGCCGTGCACCCGAGCCATGGGTCGCCCATGGGAGCGTCAAGAACGTTAATCATTCTTGTAAAAGAAGCATGAAGATGAAAAAATCCAAATAAACTTTCATTTCTTTGGAATCTACGGTGCTCCTCGGCGCTTGATTGCGTTCTGGGACGTTGGCGGGAGCGAAAAAATCCCGAGCAAAAGTTTGATTGCCTCGTCTCCGAGAACCTCTTGTCGAGCGCGCACAAACGTATTGCAAAGACGAAGAAACCTCACCGCGACGTCTTGGATCTTCTCCTCGACGACAGTGTCGCACGCGAGTGCAAACAACTTTCGCTTGCGGCTCCACTTCGTCGCAGACTCTGCCTCTTCGTCCGACACTGCAAGGCGGTTGTTCTTGTAGTGCCGAGCTAGCGCAGCTCTTGTCTGCGGAAGAACGCCGCCGGCGCACTTGTAGCCGGCTATTTCTCGCATGCAGCTAAGGACAAGAGCGTAGCTAAAGTTGCCGATCAGTTCGCGGATCTTTTCCACCTTATTGCGGTACTCCGGAAATGGCATCAGTTCGTTTTGGAGGCTGCTGGGCCGGTCGACCAACAAACTATCGATCGTTTCCAGTTCAGGAACCAGGAACTCTCGTGCCGTGAACATTTCGTTTCCCATGCATTCCGCGATGAGAGAGTGCACGTCTTGTTTGATGTTCGGCGAAATGGCCTTGCTGCACAGTTCTTCCTCTGTCAGCACGCCGCGTGCAGTGGAAATTTCCTCAGTGTTTCCTTCTTCGCTCATTTTTTGTGCACCCGTGTTGCAATTTTAGTATTTGTGCACTTCGAGTCTTTGCTCAGTCCGATTAATTCAAAATGTCTACCCTGTTAGCACTCAGCGCGCTCGTGGCCCTCGCGCTCAGCCAGAACGTGGATGGTCCAATCGAACCCGTCGTCCGTCCGGCACCCGGTGTGACTGAACGATGCAATGTACTGGAGTCTTGTTTGCCGTACAGCGATCGCCTTCAGTATTCTCTGGACTTCTTCTGCTGCGAAACTGGAAGCGGATGGGTGGCTGCCCACATTCTGAACCCGATGGGCGTATCCGTCTTTTTCGGTAGTTTTGCGACCGCTCTTGCCGTCGCGTTCTGGTTCGAAGCGTTCGAAATTTTCACGCTCGCCTTTTTTGGAAACTTCATTGTCTTCGAAACAACGGAACTGGGCCTCGAGACATGGGCCGGGTCAATCCTAGGCGACGCTCTCATCCAGGGAGGACTGGGAGCTCTGCTCGGCTATCTTTTGCGCACGGCGTTCCGAGTGCCCGGCCCGTTCGAGGCGTGGAGCATCATGAACGCCTGGCTGCGCTTCAAGTACATCGGACTTTGGTTGCTCTATTCGCTTTCGTTCATTGTCCTGAGCTACGTCGGACAGAACGGCGAGCACTGGGGGTTGTTTGTTGCGCTGGGAATCCACGCTCTTTTGCTGTTTGGCATCTTTCCGTTCACAACACGCTCTGCGCTCGACGAGGCGGTCGTTTGGCAAATCCGGATCAGAGACTATAAGTACAAACGCACCGAAAAACGCCACTATCGCGTAGCCGAGCGTCTCCGCATGGAACACGTGCCCGAGTCGCGCCGCTGGTCTTTGTTTGGCGCGTGGTTTGCCATCAACGCGGCACTGGCGTCGCAGACTACCGGCCTTTACTTTTGGGCTCCGTCGGACTACTATCAGGTGTGGACGGCGACTGCTGTGGCAATCTTGCTGCTTTGCTTGGCTATTGGATGGCGCGCCAAAAATAAGTCCATTCGTTGACTGTGGCGTTTTGCAATAAAGGCGCGTCACTGGACTGATACAACGCACATTCATTCCTCTTTGGTAAACGGATGGCTTGCGCGCCACAGCAGAGTCTCCCATGGCGAATCGTAGCCTTCCCAGTGTTCCGAAAGCATGTATGCCGCGTGAAGCATCATCGCGAGCGCCACAAGCGTCATAAACGCGCACAGCTGCACGGACCACACAGTCGACGTGAGCACAAAAACCATGCGATCCTTGCGCAATCGCAAAGCTCGCAGCGCCGAGTCGCTCGGAGCATGTGCGTAGATCCATAGTTTCTGCGATTGCGCGTCCGCTTCCATTGTATAGAGCGGCCCGAGGCGCGAGCAGATGTCGTTGATCGTCGCGCTGTCCAAAGTCCACGCATAGTTAGGCACATAGAACGCCAGTTTGTTCTGAAACGACCCGTGGCTGTCGTAGTGCAAACTCGCGCCTTCGAACGGCGGGTGGTACGACAGTTCGTCGTGTATGATTTTTTGAATCCCGCCTGGGTTCAGTCGCAACACACTCATGCTGTCTCTTTTAGATTACAAGGAAGACGACGAAATTAAACTGAACTGTCTGATTTATTGCTCCGCTCAAAACACCGCTTCTGGCTCCTTTGTGCGGGCGCGCTTGCTGCGTGTGCGCTCGCTCACGCTCGCATCATCATCTTCGTCGTCGTCGACTTCTTCGGCGGACTCTTTGTTGGCTTCTGGGGCCTCGATGGCAAGATTTGGCGCTTCGATCGCCAGAATCTTCTTTGTGTGCTCCAAGCTCTCGTCGATCTTCTGCATGCGCAGGCGGTTGACCGCAAAAATGTAGAACAGCACTTGGCCGCCGCCGATCGTATCACGCATCGTGAGAACCGGAGGAGGCGGCACGGCCGTCTTGAGCAGATGGTCGTCCTCGAACCCGAGTCCGGCCTTCTCGATTGACACGTCTTCGCCGAGAAGATTCTCCATCGACTCGGTCAGGTCGCCAGACCAATCGGGGTCGAGCAGGGCCTCGAGCGCCTGCCCGTCCGGCGCCTTGCCTGTTTCGTTTTTCTCAATATGGTCCGACACCAGCTGTTGCTGGCGCTTGTTCAAAATGGTCGGCACCATGGCGCGAAAGACGCACTCGTCTGCGCGCTCGCTCTCCATGAACGCGACAGCGGTCTCCGTCGCCATTTCCGACAGGTTCACGAGAATGGGGTTCTCGAGAACCTTGAGCCGCTTGGTCGGCGTGCCCTTGTAATAGCGCTGGCGCCGCAGGCACTCGAGAACAAAGTTGCGCGAGAGCGGAATGCCCGAGTTGTAGACGTACGAGCTCATGTCCACGATCGGCGTCAGGCACTTCAGCGGGTACTGCGCGTTTGCTTCTTGTGCGTCCGGGAACCGGTTCACCGACGACGCCGACGCGCGCTCGAGGTTGACGTGGCACATCAGGATCATGTTGACGGCACCCACGAGCGATTCGGCAAACCTCGGCCAGGCCTTCTGGTCGGTGACGTAGAACGGCGTAGTGTCGAAAATGCCGCCAGACATCTGCGTCAACTCGGTCTTGCCGGCGTTCAGGTGCTCCTCCGATTGATGCGAGAAGTAATTGATAACGAACCGCAGAGCCGGCAGAGCTTCGTCCTTCGAGGCGTCTTTGTTTGGCAGATAGGAAAACGGGGTGTCCTCTGCCGCGTTGACCTTCACGCTCGACGAACAGCCGCCGCCCTCGGGAGTGGCCATGAGAAACGCCAGCGCTTCGTCCGACATCGGGTTGGCGATCGACGGGATGACGAACAGCTCGTTGCTGTTCTTTTGGTACCCACCCGGCTTGAAATTCTCCTTTTCGACCAGCTCGGCGTACTTCGGCATTTTGAGCGTGCACAGCCCAGGTGTGGACACAAACAGATTGAACAGCTCGCGGTCGTCGGTGTCGCGCAGCACACGGCACGAGTCGCCGTTCATGAAGCACATGCTGCGCACAACAGGTTGCTCTCCGGGATTGGGCGCCCCTTCGCACTCGCGAATCCACGCCGAGCACGACACAGTGAGCGAGACGAACGAGTTGACCGGCACGTCTTCCATGTTGCCAGTGTCGAATGTGACCTTGCCGAGAACGGTCATTGGCGAAATCTGGATCAGCGAGTTGAATGTGTTCTGGACCTCCCAGCCGGCATTCTTGTATTCTTGCACGCGCTTTTTGTACGAATCGGACTCAAACACGCGCAGCGTCATGATCTTCTCGGCCTTGTCGACCTCGGCAATGAGAGCGCCGCCGGCTTGAATATCGCCCGTTTCCTTGTAGCACGCTGACGGATCTGGCAGCAAAAACTTGCACTCGAGTTTTCCGCGCTGGTTCAGGTACGTATCGACCAGTACGCCGATCAACGACACGACGCGCGGATTGCCAAACTTCGGCGCTTCCGGCGCTGAACGCTGTCGCTTGGCGTTGGCGGCGAGCAGGCGCTTGCGGCGGTCCGCTGAGATGATCGAGATGGATTGCGACATGGTTTTGGGTTTTGGTGGATATGGAGTCAACTTTTGGAGTTTGTTGGGTGGTTGCCGGTAGTCTGAGCGCTGGGATTTGTGTGCGAATTTGCTGTGTTTTGATTCAGTTCGTCAAAGAAATCCGAAA
>Ga0102938_10001984_pt1 | contig 15580 bp, 15 predicted proteins | sample SalPonR2_B_D2_MG_FD_84516 | JGI IMG/M metagenome (GOLD analysis project Ga0102938, IMG submission 84516) | Salt pond soil microbial communities from South San Francisco under conditions of wetland restoration - Salt Pond MetaG R2_B_D2_MG | ecosystem: Environmental > Aquatic > Marine >...
CCAGGCGGGTATTGGCGACCTGCAGGATCTCTGCAACCTTCGATTCGACCAGCCAGCGCGCAACCACTCGGGCGGCGCGCCCGGCACCCAGAATGCTGAGTCGAAGCCGGGTCACGCTCAGTCGTTCTTGCCGCCGGGAAAATCACTGGCTTCTACGCCATCCGGCCGCGGGGGCATGGCGCCGGGATGGCGCTCAAGAAGATCCTTCAGTTGTTCCAGTCCGCGCCGCAGATCGCCGCCGACCAGGCTCGGCAGCATCAGACCGATATACCTTCCGGTCAGGTCCAGGGTGCCGAAGCGCATGCGCATGCCCCAGGCGACCTCCGACCCGCCGTCTGCTGGCTGAATCCTGAAGAAGTGTTCGGATTCGGTTTCACCCAGCTGCATCTCGAGTTCGATGCGCTCGGTTGGCACGGTTGCGGTAATCCACAGCCTGCCCGTCTCGCTCCCTTCGCGCTCGCTCCAGGCCAGCGCCGCGCCCTGGCCACCGGCCGGGCCTTCCAGCCGGTATTCTGCCCCGGCATTGCGCGCGTACCAGGGTGACCAGGCATTGAAGTAGGCCAGCTCGTTGAGAACCTCGAAGGCAATCTCCGGCGGGGCATCGATGACCACGCTGCGCTGGACCAGAACCTCCCGGGGCAGAAAGAATCCGACCAGAATGATGGCAACGACAATCGCCAGCAGCACGGATAACAGTCGTCTTGCCATCATTCGACTCCTCGATACAGGTTCATGGGATCGGAACTCAATGCCATTCCCGCCAGGGCTGGTCGGAGCGACGCACGCCATCCTGACCGAATCCATCCTCGTCCTCGTCCTCCTCGTCTTCCCAGTCATAGCGCTTGATCGGTGGACGGTCGAGCGGTTTCAGCAGGAAGGCCATGACAAGACCGATCACCGCTCCGCTGAGATGCAGCTCCCAGCTCGTCCCCTGTCCGCTCGGCAGAACACCCCAGATCATCGACCCATAGAGCAGCCAGATCATCATCGAAACACCGACCGAACGCAGATCACGCCGCAGCATTCCGGAGAAGAATACGAAGGCCAGAATGCCATAGACCAGTCCGCTGGCGCCGATATGAACGCTGGAGCGGGCAAACAGCCAGGCCAGCGCTGAGCTGCCCAGAAAGATCGCCGGCAGCGCCCGCAGGGCCGCGGTCGGATACAGAAACAGCATGGCCACACCCCCGATGAACAGCGGCAGGGAATTCGACAACAGGTGATTCAGATTGCCGTGCAGGAATGGGGTGGTGACAATACCAAGCAGGCCAACCGCCTCGCGCGGGCGCAGGCCGAAGCGGGTCAGGTCGAAGGGAAGCAGGACATCCAGAATGAATACCAGCCAGACGGCCAGCAGGGCAACGACCATCAGACGGATCGCCAACCAGAAACTGCGGATCGCACGCGGCGATCCAGTGTAGTCGGGATCAGGAACGTGGAGCTGCATGCGACGACCTTGCGGCGGTGAATCGTGAGTGCATTGGAGGACTGTCCGGCATCAGCGATTGAGGCCGCAACCGATGATCTCGCGCACCTGATCGCGCAACGGGCTCAGATCGTCGATATCCAAGCCCTCGGTGCGAACCGGAGGATGAATGATCAGCTTGACCGTTCCCGGACGAATGCGAATCGAATCGGCCGGCATGACATCGCGTGATCCGACCACCGTCATCGGCAGGATCGGCATCTGCTGGTCGATGGCGACCCGGAAAGCACCCTTCTTGAATTCCAGGAGTTCGCCCGAACGACTCCGGGTCCCCTCGGCAAAGAACAGGATGCCGGTACCCGGCTTGAGTCGAGCCACGGCCTTGTTGATCGCCCGTCGTGCCTGCTCCGGGTCCCGTCGATTGACCTGGATGTGGCCGATCGCCTGACAGGCCTGGGAGACGAAGGGGATCCACCCCAGCTCGGCCTTCATGACCCAGCGCAGATCAAGGCCGCAGAAGCCGTAGATCACCGGAATATCGAACTGGCTCTGATGATTGGCGACGACGACGAATGATTGGCTCGGGTCGGCATGCTCCAGCCCTTCGATTTCGACCCTGACGGGCGCCAGGAACGCCAGAAAACGACACCAGCGAACCGCCAGCTGAAGATTGGCAGCCCGGGGAGAAACGAGCAGCGCCGTGGGTACGGCCAGCAGGGCCGCCAGCAACGTCGCGACCACCGCGACCGGCACGAAGACCAGCCACTGCCAAAAGGGATACAGGATCTGAACCGGGGCCGACATTCTCAGGGTTTCACTCATCTGCCTATCGTACACAATCATCCGAATCGGACGCAGGTCGCGTCAGCCCTGCCCCATCAATGACCGCTCTCCTGTCTGACAGGACTCAGGGGCTGGGGATAAGCGATTCAAGGCCGTACCGGATCAAAAAACGCCGGGCACGGAGCCCGGCGTTTTCAGCGACCTTGTCTTTGACTCAAGACAACAGCATGGAGAGTGATGCTGATCAGGCTGCCTTGACGTCGGTCTTGCGGTCGCCTTCGATGACCCGATTGGAAGCACCGCCGATCTCGATCTTGCGCGGCTTCATCTGTTCCGGGAGCTCGCGCTTGAGTTTGATGTGCAGCAGACCGTTTTCCAGCTGGGCCGAAGACACCTCGACATGATCGGCGAGCTGAAAGCGGCGCTCGAAGGAGCGGGTCGCGATACCGCGATAGAGGAATTCGCTGCCGTCTTCGGACTCGCTGTCCTGCTTGGCACCGGTGATCGTCAGCGTGTTGCGCTCGGTCTGGATCTCGAGCTCGTTCTCGCCGAAGCCCGCAACCGCCATCGTGATGCGGTACTGGTCATCACCCAGCGACTCGATGTTGTACGGGGGGTAGCCGTTCGAATCGACGCGTGATGCAGAGCTGAGCGTTTCAGCCAGACGATCGAAGCCAATGGCTGTGCGATACAGGGGTGAAAGATCAAACGTAGTCATAACCGTATCCTCCTGGAGAAGCAATCGGTGTGGTTGGTTGTGTCGCACCTGCCGATCATCGGCCAGATGCCAGAAGCCCCTTGCGGCGACTTCATTACTCAAGTAGGGATCATTCGAGCGGCTTTCAAGGGTAGTCGATCTCGACGACGATCAATTGTCTGGCCCCCGCTGGTGTGTCGATACTGACTTCCTCATCGAGCCGGCGGCCCAGCAAGGCGCGCGCGACCGGCGAGTCGACCGATATCCAGCCCAGCTTCGAGTCGATTTCATCGGCACCGACGATCCGATAGCGGCTGGTCTCTCCCGCCTCATCCTCGAGGGTGACGAAGGCGCCGAAGAACACCCGATCGAGGGTTTTCGGCTGCTCGCGAACCACCTCGACGACATCCAGGCGTTTCTGCAGATAGCGGATTCGCCCGTCGATACCTCGAAGCTGCTTCTTGCGGTAGATATATTCCGCGTTTTCGGACCGATCCCCCTCGGCCGCGGCAGCAGTGATCGCCGCAACCACCTCCCGGCGATCGACCCAGAGCTGCTTGAGTTCATGCTGCAGCCGTCGCTGACCCTCGGGCGTGATGTAGGCACTCGAGGCCGGCCTGGGCGGACGCCAGCGTCCCATGGAAAAAAGCCGATCCCTACAGACCGCCCTCGGTCAGCTTCAGCGGATCGAGCAGCGATTCCAGCTCCTCGCGTGAAAGCTCGGTCATCTCCTCGGCCACATCGAGAATGGGGCGGCCTTCCTTGTAGGCCTGCTTGGCCAGCGCGGCGCCTTTTTCGTATCCGATGACACGGTTCAGCGCGGTGACCAGAATCGGATTGCGGCCGAGGGCCAGATCGAGATTGTCCTGACGTACCTTGAAGCCCGCGACGGCGCGGTCGGCCATCAGGCGGCAGCTGTTGGCAAGAAGCTCGATGCTCTCCAACAGCGTGGCGCCGACCAGGGGCAGCATGACATTGAGCTGAAAATTGCCCGACTGGCCAGCCACTGTGATCGTGGCATCGTTGCCGATGACCCGGGCCGCGACCATGCAGCAGGCCTCCGGGATGACCGGGTTGACCTTGCCCGGCATGATCGAACTGCCCGGCTGCAGAGCCTCGAGCTCGATCTCGCCCAGTCCGGCCAGGGGCCCGGAATTCATCCAGCGCAGATCGTTGCCGATCTTCATCAGACTGACCGCCAGTGTCTTGAGCTGGCCCGACAATTCAACCGCGGCATCCTGGCTGGCGATGCCCTCGAACTTGTTCTCGGCCGACTCGAATTCGAAGCCCGTCGACGTCGCCAGGTGGGCCGCGACACGCGCGCCGAATTCCGGGTGGGCGTTGATGCCGGTTCCGACCGCCGTTCCGCCCTGCGGCAGGCGACGCATGCGTGCCAGGGCATCGGTCAGGCGAGCCTCTGCGCTGCTGATCTGCTGCGCCCAGGTCGACAGCTCCTGGCCCAGGGTGATCGGCATGGCATCCATCAAGTGTGTCCGGCCGGTCTTGGCCACCGCCGCCAGTTCGTCCGCTCGCCGGCCGAGGACCTGCCGGAAGTGCTTGAGTGCGGGCAGGAGCTGCTCGGCAATGCCTAAGCAGGCGCTGACCTGGATCGCTGTCGGAATCACGTCATTGGAGCTCTGCGACATGTTCACGTGATCATTGGGGTGGACCCGCTCGGCACCGGCCTGATGGGCCAGATGGGCGATCACTTCGTTGGCGTTCATGTTCGAGCTCGTTCCCGAGCCGGTCTGATAGATATCAATCGGAAAGTGGGCATCGAGTCCGTTGCCCGTCACCTGGTCGGCCGCCGCCACAATGGCATCGGCCAGGTCGGATTCGAGCAGCTCGAGGTCACGATTGGCCTCGGCGCAAGCCCGCTTGATCAGGCCCAGGGCGCGAATGAAGGCGGGTGGCATCGGCCTGCCACTGATCGGAAAGTTGTTCACTGCACGCTGCGTCTGCGCACCCCAGAGCGCCTTGGCAGGCACCTCGAGTTCACCCATGCTGTCGCGTTCGATTCGATAGTCACTCATGATGATTCTCTGATTTCGTGTATTTTGCCTGGGAACATTCAACGACCAATTATAGTTTGCACGCCAGGACCCGTCCTGCCTTCAGCGGGAAAAATCAAACGGCGGAAGATGGACACCCTGCTCGGTAACGATGCAGTCGACCAGCGCCGCGGGCGTGACATCGAAGACCGGGTTCCAGGCCGCAAAACCCTCGGGAACTTCGTCCAGACCGGCGGCCTTCCAGATTTCTGCAGCCTCGCGCTTTTCGATTTCGATGCCCTCTCCTGAGGGCATGCCCGGATCGACCGTCGATTCGGGCGCAACCACCATGAAGCCAACGCCATGATGCCGCGCGGCCACGGCGAGTCCGTAGGTGCCGATCTTGTTGGCCACATCGCCATTGGCCGCAATCCGGTCCGAGCCCACTACGACCCAGCCGACCCGTCCCGTTGCCATCAGGGCCGGGGCCGCACCATCAATGAGGACGCGCGCCGTAACGCCGGCCTGAGCCAGTTCCCAGGACGTCAGTCGGGCGCCCTGGAGCCACGGGCGCGTCTCGTCGGCGTAGACCTGCTCGATCATGCCCGATCGCACGCCGGCCATGATCACGCCCAGCGCTGTTCCGACGCCACCGGTGGCCAGGGACCCGGTGTTGCAGTGGGTCAGCACGCCGGAGCAGCGGCCGATATGGCGACTGCCTGCTTCGGCCATGGCGCGGTTGGCCGCGATGTCATCGCGATGGATCCTGCGGGCCTGCGCCATCAGTCGCTCGGAATCGAGCCTGCCGTCCTCGAGGACAACCGAGCGCATCTTCTCGATGGCCCAGGCCAGATTGACGGCGGTGGGGCGGGCCTGGTGCAGACGCGCCATGCCGGCCTGCCAGGCCTGAAGATCGCCATCGAATTCACGCGCGGCGAGCACTGCACCATAGGCCGCGGTGATGCCGATCGCCGGGGCGCCGCGCACGGCCAGATCGCGGATCGCGCCGATCACACTCTCCAGGGTAGTCAATTCCAGCCAGATCTGGCGCTGCGGCAGCAGGCGCTGATCAAGCAGGTGCAGACGCTGTCCGTCGCAACGGATCGCCTGAAACCCGTCCTCGGGCTGGTCGAAAGGGGTCGACATGGGTGTTTGCTCGTTCATACCGCTAGTCTATCCGCGTGAGCGCAACGCTGACAGTCGGCTTTCGAATTCAGTATCATGAGCGGCCTTGATTCCACCACAGCGGAGTATGGATACTAGCCATGCGTATTCTGACCCTTATCCTTGCATTCAGCCTGTCGACCCTGGCCTGGAGCCAGTCCGACACCACTGAATCCGAAACGAACGCCGAACCCGAGACAGCAACCCAGGAGTATCCTCAATTGATTCTGCACACCAACCACGGCGCGATCACCATCGAACTCTTCGAAGACAAGGCCCCCGAGTCGGTCGCCAACTTCATCCAGTACGCTCGGGACGGTCACTACGACGGCACCCTGTTTCATCGGGTGATCTCCAACTTCATGATCCAGGGCGGTGGATTCGACGCCGAATTCAACGAGAAAAGCACCCGCGACCCGGTCTTCAATGAAGCCGACAATGGTCTTGCCAACGACCGTGGGACCCTGGCGATGGCCAGAACCAACGATCCACACTCGGCCACCTCGCAATTCTTCATCAACGTCACCGACAACGCCTTCCTGAACCACCGCTCCAAGCATTCGGGTCAGACCTGGGGCTATGCGGTTTTCGGTCAGGTCATCGACGGCATGGATGTGGTCGACACCATCCGCCAGGTGCCGACCGGTCGCCAGGGCATGTTCGCCGACGTCCCGACCGAGCCGGTGATCATCGAGCGGGTCGAGTTTCCTGAGTGATCCAGTAATCCATGTGATTGCCGACCTCCACCTGGACGGCAATCAAGAGGCAGCGACCCGATTGCTGCTGGACTTCCTGCAAGGCCCGGCCCGCAAGGCCCGGGCCTTGTACATTCTCGGTGATCTGTTCGAAGCCTGGATCGGCGACGACGCGCCGCCTGCACCGGCCAATGAGGTCGCCGCCGGCCTGCGCGCGCTGGCCTCGAGCGGTGTCGCGATCCATTTTCTGGTGGGCAATCGTGACTTTCTGCTCGGCGAAGACTATTGTCGTCACGCCGGCATGTCGCTGATTCAGGAACCCGTCTGTCTGGAACATGACGGACACTCGCTGGCCCTGATGCACGGCGATGTGCTGTGCACCGATGATCGGGAGTACCAGGCGTTCCGGGCCCGGGTCCGACAGCCGGAATGGCAACAGCGCATGCTGGCCCGGCCGGCCTGGCTCCGTCGTCAGCTGGCCCGGCTGGCGCGATTCATCAGCAGGCGGCGCAATCGCGGCAAGCCTGAGTTCATCATGGATGTCAACGCCCAGGCCGTGCTGTCGACCCTGCGCGCCCTGGGCACCCGAAATCTCATCCACGGCCATACCCATCGACCGGCAATCCACCGGCTGGAGATCGACCAGAAGCAGGCGTTGCGCGCCGTGCTGGGGGACTGGCATGCGGCGAGCGGCAGCGCCATCCGGGTGGACGGGGGCGTGCTGAGCCTGCTCGATCTCGGCCACGACGACAGCGGCGAGTTGACCATCACGGTGCGAGATCAGGCAACGCTGCAGTGATCGCAGCCGACCCTGCAGACCGTACTCAGAACTGAAGCGCTTCCTCGATGCGCCTGGCCGCGGCCTGCCCGCTGACCCAGGCCCCTTCGATCCGGTTGCCGGCCGCCCAGTCACCGGCCACGGCCAGGCGCTGATCCTCCTGCCACAGGCAGCCGATACGCAAGCTCTCCCGGCACTGCGCATAGCGCCAGCGGTGGGCGGTCAGAACGGCGGGCGACAGATGCGCGCAATCCAGGCGGCGGCAGAGCGCGGCATAAAGGGCCGCGGTCACCCGATCGGCAGCGTCCTCGAGATGATTCCGGCTCCATTCGACAGTGGCGTGAGCAACCCAGGTGCTGGCGGCACTCCGGGCCGGCTTGCTGGCGTTGCAGGCCAGCCAGGACAAGGGGCCCTCGTTGTCGAAAGCCGCGTCGAATCCCGGGTCAGGCAGGCTCTCGAACGCTGCCATCAGAGCCCAGGTCGGCTGCATCGGGACACGCTCCAGCGCAGAAAAAAGCGGATGGTCCGTGCCAAGCAGTGCAGCGGCCTGAGCCGGAGGGGCGGTGAGCACGACAGCCCCGGCCTCGAGTTGTGCACCATCGTCCAGGGTCAGATGCCAGCGATCGGCATGTTGCATGCGCTCGACGCGCTGGGCGAATCGACAGTCCAGTCGTCCGGCAAGATCGGAAAGCACGGCGTTCATTCCGGGCACTGCCACCCAGCGCGCATCCGGCGCCCTGCCGGCCGAATCGGGGCGGGCACCGAATACCGTCAGGCGCGGTGCCCAGGTCGTGACCAGGCCGCGCGTCTGCCAGTCGGAAACCGCGTGTCCGAAAGCCTCGCTGCGGGCCGTGAAGTACTGCGCCCCATGGTCGAACTGATAGCCGTCCTGGCGCCGAGTGGCGCTTCGCCCACCGGCACCGCGGCCTTTTTCGATGACGACAACTCGGTATCCGGCTGCCTGCAGGCGGCTGGCTGCACTCAGACCGGCCCAGCCGGCACCAACGACCACGACATCGGTATCCGACATGCCGCTCCTCAACTCGTGCCGGTAGCGGCTTCGGGGCGCAGATAGGGGAAGAGCAGCACGTCACGGATCGAGGGCGAGTCGGTCAACAGCATGACCAGGCGGTCGATGCCGACGCCCTCCCCGGCCGCCGGCGGCATGCCGTACTCCAGGGCCCGGATGTAGTCGTGGTCGAAGTGCATCGCCTCGGTATCGCCGGAATCCCGCGCCGCCACCTGAGCACGAAATCGCTCGGCCTGGTCTTCCGGATCGTTGAGCTCGGAAAAACCGTTGGCGATCTCGCGCCCGGCGATGAACATCTCGAAGCGATCGGCCAGCTCGGGATCCTCGTCGTTGCGGCGCGACAGGGGCGAGACTTCGATCGGGTAGCCGATGACGAAAGTCGGCTGGATCAGGGTATCTTCGACCCGCGCCTCGAACAACTCCATCAGCAGCCGTCCCCAGCCCCAGCTGCCCTCGACATGCTGACCGTTGTCCCGGCACAGCTCGGCCAGACGGTCGCGATTGCGCAGATCATCGGCAGACAGTTCGGAATAGTGCGACAGCACCGCATCGCTGACGCTGGTCTGGTGGAATCTGCCGCTGAAGTCGAGGACTTCGCCCTGATAGTTCACCTTGTTGTCCTCGACCCCGGGCAGCGTCTCGACGACCGAGCGAAGCATGGCCTCGGTCAGTTCGATCAGATCGTTGTAGTCGGCGTGTGCCCAATAGAATTCAAGCATGGTGAATTCCGGATTGTGGCGGGTAGACACACCCTCGTTGCGGAAATTGCGGTTGATTTCATAGACCTGTTCGAGACCGCCGACCAGCAGGCGCTTGAGATGCAACTCGGGCGCCACACGAAGGTAGAGGTCAAGGTCGAGAGCGTTGTGGTGGGTCATGAACGGTCGCGCGGTTGCGCCACCCGGGATGTGATGCATCATCGGTGTTTCGACTTCGAGAAACCCCCGCGAATCGAGGAACTGGCGGATTGCCCGGATGATCTGGAAACGCCTCACGAAGGTCTCACGCACCTCGGGATTGACGATCAGATCCACATAGCGCTGGCGATAGCGGGTTTCCTGATCGCTCAGACCGTGCCATTTCTCCGGCAGGGGACGCAGGGATTTGACCAGCAGACGCAGCTCGCTGGCCTGCAGGCTGAGTTCGCCGGTGTTGGTGCGCATCAGCTGGCCGGCCACGCCGACGATATCGCCGATGTCCCAGCCCTTGAAGGACTGATAGACCCCTTCGGGCAGATCGTCCCGACGAAGATAGAGCTGGAAGCGCTGGCCCGAGCGGTCCTGAATATGGCAGAAGGCCGCCTTTCCCATGATCCGGCGACTGAGAATTCGACCGGCCATGAAGAAGGTCTCATCGAGCTCTGCCAGGATGTCCTTGGTCCAGGTCTCGGAATCGCCGTAGCGCGCGAGGAGATCCGCGGCTTCGTGCTGGACTCGCCAGTCGTTGGGAAAGGCCTGGCCACCTGCACGCAGCGCCTTGAGCTTGTCGCGGCGCTCTGCGATCAGGCGATTCTCGTCCTGCTCGGGAGGTGCTTCCTGCTTCGGGTTCGAGTCGGTCATGATCCTATTCCAGTCCTGCTTTCAGTGAGGCGGCCACGAATTCATCCAGATCCCCGTCGAGGACCTTTTGTGTATCGGTACGCTCCATGCCGGTCCTGAGGTCTTTGATACGGGATTGATCGAGCACGTAGTTGCGGATCTGGCTGCCCCATCCGATATCCGCCTTCTCGTCCTCGGTCGCCTGGGCCTGCTCCTGCTTCTTCTTCAGCTCCATCTCGTAGAGCTTGGCGCGGAGCTGGCCCATCGCGCGGTCCTTGTTCTTGTGCTGCGACCGGTCGGTCTGGCACTGGACCACGATGCCGCTGGGCTCATGGGTAATGCGAACGGCCGATTCGGTCCGGTTGACGTGCTGCCCGCCCGCGCCGGATGCCCGGTAGACGTCGATCCTCAGATCCGACGGATCGATATCGATCTCGATGTTCTCATCGATTTCCGGCGACACGAAAACGCTGGCAAACGAGGTATGCCGGCGGTTGCCGGAATCGAAGGGTGATTTGCGCACGAGGCGATGCACCCCGGTTTCGGTGCGACACCAGCCGAAGGCATAGTCACCTTCCAGGCGAAGCGTTGCGGACTTGATCCCGGCGACGTCCGCCGCCGAGACTTCGACAATCTCGGACTTCCAGCCTCGCGATTCGGCCCAGCGCAGATACATCCGCAACAACATCTCGGCCCAGTCCTGGGCCTCGGTGCCGCCGGAGCCGGCCTGGATATCGAGATAACAGGGCCCCTGGTCCATCTCGCCGGAAAACATCCGCTGGAACTCGAGATCGGCGACCTGGCGCTCGATCCGCTCCAGGTCGGCACCGACAGCGTCCAGGGTGTCGTCGTCGCCCTCCTCCAGCGCCATCTCGAGCAGCTCGGCCGCATCGCTGACGCCGTTGATCACCGCGGTCTGGGCGGTCACGGAATGATCGAGATCGGAGCGTTCCTTGCCGAGGGACTGAGCATGCTCCGGATCGTTCCAGACATCCGGTGCCTCCAGCTCGCGAGTGACCTCTTCGAGTCGCTCTACCTTGCCATCGTAGTCAAAGATACCCCCTAAGCGCAGCAACGCGGCGCTCCAGGTCTTCGAGCAGGTTCTTCAGTGCAGTCTGTTCCATGGATCAACCGTCTTGAAAGTCAGCCCGCTATTGTAACGGGCCCGCATGATCATGCGCTTGCCAATGAAGCTCAGACCGGCTGCCGCGCCAGCGGCATGGTCATGCAGCGACAGCCGCCACCGCCGCGCGACAGCTCGGCGCCGTCGATGGTCACCACCACCCGTTCGGTCGAATCGAGCTTGCGCTCACCCGAGATCACCGCTTCGGCAGCTGCGACGCTGAAGCCCGCCTGGCTCAGCGCCTCGACCGTGTGGGCATTGTGCGAATAGCCCAGGATCTGACCGGGACCAAAGGCAAAGAAGTTGGCCCCGCTGGCCCACTGCTCGCGCTCCTGATTGAACTGATCCGGGCCGCCGCAGGAGATCGGTGCAAGCTCGAGCCCGAGCGCCTTCAGGGCCTGCAGGACGCCGGAATACTCCTTGATCTGGGCGCCGTCTCCACCGCCGAATCGACAGTGGAAGGCGCGCGAGCGATGCGGGCCTGTGATCAGGGGCGGAAAGACCACGCAGGTGTCCCGATCGACCATGGTAAAGATCATGTCGAGATGAATCGTGGCCCGGGTCTTGGGAATCTCGACCACCACGAAATTGCGCACCGGGCCCTGGCTGGCAATGCTGCGCATCAGGGTATCGATACCGGCCACCGAGGTGCGCTCGGAATAGCCGATCACGACCAGGTCCTCGCGGATGACCAGCAGATCACCGCCCTCGATCGTGACTTCGGAATCGGGCTGGTCGGTGCCATCGAAATAGAAGCCACGAGAATCGATACCATCGTGATACTTGAACACGGATTTGAGCAGCAGGGCTTCGGCAACGCGCGCCTTGTAGGCCATCGAGCCGATGATGATGCGATTGTTCAGACACATCGTTGCATCACGGGTAAAGAATGCATTCGGCAACGGCGGTATCGCGTAGCGAGTCGGGCTGAGGAACTTCTCCAGGCTGATGCTCTTTTTCGGCGTGCCCTCGATCAACTGGCGCGCCAGGGACGGCGAGTCCAGCGCCAGGAGATTCTCGATCAACTCCGGGCAGCCATAGAGTTCACAGAGTTCACCGAGCAGCGCGCGGCGGACGTGCGACTTTTCCAGCACCTCGGCCAGCAGGTGCCGGAATTCAACAACGTGGGCGACCTGGTTCAGGACACCGGTCAGCTGTTGATGCTCTTTTAGAGCCAGGGGCAGGCTGAGGATATCGTCATAGAGCACCTGCTCGGCCGTTTCCGGCGTCATGTTCTCCATTTCGGTACCCGGGGTGTGCACCACCACCGTTTCCAGCGGGCCGATTTCTGAATCCAGCGCAATGCGGATGCTCATGGTCACGTCCATTCGAGGGGTCGGTCGGGCCCTCTAGTGTAAGTGCTTTGAAGCAAGGACACGGCCCCCGAGCTTGACGATATTCAGGGTTTGCCGGTTTTGTTATAGTCTGGAAGGCTTCAGTCATGGGCGTTTCGGCATTGTCTAAGATCAAGGCGTTCGATTACACGAATGCAATCGGTCGTGAGTTCGGCAACTATGTTGTCGTGCGCGAACTGGGTCGGGGCGCTATGGCGGCCGTCTTCGTGGCCTACCAGAAATCCCTCAAACGCCAGGTCGCGATCAAGCTCCTGCCCAAGGCTCTGGCGACGACCAGAATTGCCCAGCAGCAGTTTCGCGATGAAGCCGAAACCATTGCCGTCCTTGACCATCCCAATCTGATCACGATTTTCGACTCCGGCGAGGACGATGACTACTTCTTCCAGGTGATGCAGCTCGTCGAAGGACAGGACCTGGCCCAGCTCCTGAAAAAACTCCGCCGCCACCCGGTACCCGCTCGACGCCTGTTGCCGATGGAGCATGTCCTGCGGTTGGTCAATGAAGTCCTTGCTGGACTGGGCTATGCCCACGACTCCGGCGTAATCCACCAGGACCTCAAGCCGGCCAATATCCTGATCGAGAACCGCAACGGCCGGGCCCTGATCGCCGACTTCGGCATCGCCAAGGCCAAGCAGGCCGAATATCTGGCCCGCGGCATTGTGGTCGGCACGCCGATCTATCTGTCGCCGGAACAGGCCGCAGCCAAAGACACGGACGCGAGGACCGATCTCTATGCCGTGGGGGTGATCCTGCTCGAGCTGCTGGCTGGCCATCTGCCGATCCGGGCCGAGAATGCCAATGACACGGTGGCCCGCAAGATCAGGAGCCCGGAGACCTTTTTCATCAGCAAGCCCAGGGACTGCCACCCGCGAATCACGCCGCCGCTCGAGACAGTGATCCTGCGCGCCACGCACACCGATCCGGGGCACCGCTATCCCAATGCCAAGGCGTTCTCACGGGCGATCAGCGAGGTCTGGGCATGACCCAGACTCGGACACCTGGACTCGATGCCAGAGCTGCAGAACTGCTGGCCCGTCAGTTCAATACGGCATTCACGACCGTCAGCGGTTACGGCCCCGATCATCCGATGAGCGCCAAGTCCAGCGAGGGCCTGATGGATTCGCTGCAGTCGGCTTTCAAGAGCGAGCCAGCAATCACGCTGTTGCTCGATCGGGGCGCGTTGTTCATCGAAAAACATCCGGTCGGCGAGCGTTTCAATCCACGCCGGCTGCTCAATCTTCTGGCGCAGACACAGATCGAATCCTTCACCTTCGAACCCAAGGTGCGACTCGAAGACCTCGAACATCTGCTCGATATCCTGTCCAGACAGAACGAATTTCCGGACGTCGATGCCATCAGACAAGGCCTGAAGGCGCGTAGCTGCCAGGGCATTCTTGTCAATTACGTCACCTACAAGAAAGTCACCGCGGACCAGAAGGTCGTCAGCGGCGACGACAACGAGCTCGGGATCAGCATCGAAAAGCCGATCGATGATTCCTCCGATACTTTCGGTGCCATGTCGTCGATGATGTCGATTACCGAACTGATCAAGGACCCCGCTGCCTACGCCGAGCGACTGAACGAATCGAGCGAGAACTCGGGCCAGCGAAAACAGGTGGTTCGGCAGCTGCGTAACCTGATCGCCCAGATCGAGAGCGGAGAACTGAACGCTCAGAATGCGCTGTCCTCCGACGACTTGCTGAAGGCCGTCAACGATCTGCGCGAGCGCGTGCGGCGGCAGCATACGAGCAGCCGCGACGTAGAACGCCTGCTGGGCGAAGAAAATCAGGTACTCGGTGAAGTCGAGCAGCTCACCTACTCCACCCTGGTCTCCCTTGTTCGGGAGGAGTATCGCGGCGGCAATTTCTCCGCCAGGCGCATGGCCCAGATCATCAATCGGATGCTTCCCGACAGCCGGGACCTGCGACGCCTGTTGCCGCAGTTGAAGCAGGGGCTGCTCGGCGAGGGAATGAGCGTTGCCGAGTATGGAAAGCTGGTCCACGAGTTATCCGGCGAGGTCCGCGGGGATCATGTGGTCCGAGCACTGGAGAGCGGTGCCGAAAGCGTTGGTCTGGACGTCGACGAGATCGTTGACCAGATTCGTGAGGACCCCGCCGAAGCGGCCAGGCTGATCGTGATGGCCACCGAGCTCAGGCGCGCCGGGGTCGACGACGAATCCCAGCTCTCCCATGCCTTTTCCGACTATATCGAACGGGTCAGCGAACGCCTGGCACTGGATCTGCCCCAGAAGCACGCCGACGGCAAGGACGCGACCAGGGAGCAGCTTCAGCGAGTCAGGACATTTCTGATCGAGCAGCTCAAGCGCCAGGGCCTCGACGACTCACTGACCATCGAATTGCGCAGACGCTCCGAGACCTCGGCCGATCAGACCGACGGCGGATCGGACGCCAGCCCGAGCGCTACGATCGAGCCGGACTCGGCGAAGGCTCAGCCCCAGACACACGACAAACCGCAGGCCGCCGAGGCCGTCGCGACCGCCAGCTCGCTGCCCAGGGTGTCACATCGAATTCTCAACCCGGCCAATACCGCGTTCTTCCTGAAGCGCGAGATCAAGAGCTCGCAGCGCTACAAGACGATCTTTTCGGTCATCAAGATCACGATCGAGGCGGTGCGTCGGCCGTACGGGGAGTCCAAGCTACCCACACGCGAGGCCCTGTTCATGCTGATGCCGGTTCTCTACGACGGACTGGTCGGACAGCTGCGCGATCTGGATCTGATCGGCTCCTTCGACAGGCAACTGTTGTCTGTCCCCATCCTGATCCTGCCCATGACCGACCAGGCCGGTGCCAATATCGTCCGCTGGCGCCTGACCGATTACCTCCGCGACCAGATCTTCGATGTCGAAGACGGCAAGCTCCGCGTCATCACGACTCTCACCTCCGTCACCTATGACCCGGATGACGAAGAAGACGGCCGGGCATTCCTCCAGCGCATCCAGACCCAGCACGAACGCAATCGGGAAAATCTGTCGCGGTAGAC
>Ga0102938_10001985_pt1 | contig 15579 bp, 16 predicted proteins | sample SalPonR2_B_D2_MG_FD_84516 | JGI IMG/M metagenome (GOLD analysis project Ga0102938, IMG submission 84516) | Salt pond soil microbial communities from South San Francisco under conditions of wetland restoration - Salt Pond MetaG R2_B_D2_MG | ecosystem: Environmental > Aquatic > Marine >...
GACGCGCCCCAGCCCGACACCAGCCCCGACTGGCCCGAAGGCACCGAAACCCGCAAGCAAACCGTGCGCGAGGCGCTCAACGCCGCCATCGCCGAGGAAATGCGCGGCGATTCCAGCGTCTTTCTGATGGGCGAGGAAGTCGCCGAATATGAGGGCGCCTACAAGATCACCCAAGGGCTGCTCGATGAATTCGGGGCCAAGCGCGTGATCGACACGCCGATCACCGAGCACGGTTTCGCCGGTATCGGCGTCGGCGCGGCCTTTGGCGGCTTGCGCCCGATCGTCGAGTTCATGACCTGGAACTTCGCCATGCAGGCCATCGACCAGATCATCAACTCCGCCGCCAAGACGCTTTACATGTCCGGCGGCCAGATGGGCTGCCCGATCGTGTTCCGCGGGCCCAATGGCGCGGCCGCCCGCGTCGGTGCCCAGCACAGCCAGGATTACGCCGCATGGTATGCGCAGATCCCCGGCCTGCGCGTGGTTCAGCCCTATTCGGCATCGGACGCCAAGGGCCTTCTGAAAAGCGCCATCCGCGATCCCAACCCGGTCGTGTTCCTCGAAAACGAGATCCTCTACGGCAAAAGCTTCGAGGTGCCGGTACTCGATGATTTCACCGTGCCCTTCGGCAAGGCCCGCATCTGGCGCGAGGGCGGCGATGTCACCATCGTCAGCTTCGGCATCGGCATGACCTACGCGATGGAAGCCGCCGAAAAGCTGGCAGAGGACGGGATCGAGGCCGAGGTGATCGACCTTCGCACCCTGCGCCCGCTGGATTACGACAGCGTGATCGCCAGCGTCATGAAGACCAACCGCTGCGTCACCGTGGAAGAAGGCTGGCCCGTCGCCTCGATCGGCAACCACATCTCCGCCGTGCTGATGGAACGCGCCTTCGACCACCTTGATGCGCCGGTGATCAACTGCACCGGCAAGGACGTTCCGATGCCCTATGCCGCCAATCTCGAAAAACTGGCGCTGACCTCCACCGACGAGGTGATCGAGGCCGTGCGCGCTGTGACCTACCGTTAAGGAGACACGAGCGATGCCAACCGAAATCCTGATGCCCGCCCTGTCACCGACAATGGAAGAAGGCACCTTGGCGAAATGGCTGGTCAAGGAAGGCGACACCGTCAATTCCGGTGACCTTCTGGCCGAAATCGAAACCGACAAGGCGACCATGGAATTCGAGGCCGTTGACGAAGGCACCATCGGCAAGATCCTTGTCGCCGAAGGCAGCGAGGGCGTGAAGGTGAACACCCCCATCGCCGTGCTGCTGGAAGAGGGCGAAAGCGCCGACGACATCGACACCGCCGCCCCTGCCCCGCAGGCCTCCGGCGACAACTCCGAGGACACCCCGGACAAAGGCGCGGGCACATCCGCCCCCAAAGAGTCCGGCTCGGATTCAACCACTGCCGCCCCCGCCGCGCCCCATGATTCCAGCGGCGAGCGCATCTTCGCCTCACCGCTTGCGCGCCGGATCGCCGCCGACAAGGGCATCGACCTCACTGGGGTCAAAGGCTCGGGGCCACGCGGGCGCATCGTCAAGGCCGATCTGGAAGGCGCCAGCGCCCCTTCCCGCGACGACAGCGCCAAAGCGGATCAGGCGGCCCCTGCCGCCCCAGCCGCATCCTCCCAGATGCCCGCCGGTGCCTCTGCGGATGCGGTCGCGGCCATGTATGAAGGGCGCGAGTATCAGGAAATCAAGCTGGACGGGATGCGCAAGACCATCGCCGCCCGCCTCACCGAAGCCAAGCAGACCGTGCCGCATTTCTACCTGCGCCGCGATATCCGCCTTGATCCTTTGCTGAAATTCCGCAGTGAGTTGAACGCCCAGCTTGAATCGCGCGGCGTGAAGCTCAGCGTCAATGACTTCATCATCAAGGCATGTGCCCTGGCGCTTCAGGCCGTGCCCGCCGCCAATGCGGTCTGGGCCGGGGACCGCGTGTTACAGCTCACGCCGTCTGACGTGGCCGTGGCGGTCGCCATCGAGGGCGGGCTCTTCACCCCGGTCCTCAAGGACGCCGACGCGAAATCGCTGACGGCCCTCTCCACCGAGATGAAAGACCTCGCGTCGCGCGCGCGCGACCGCAAGCTCTCGCCGGGCGAATACCAGGGCGGCACCTTCGCGGTTTCCAATCTCGGCATGTTCGGGATCGACAATTTCGACGCCGTGATCAACCCGCCCCACGGGGCGATCCTGGCGGTTGGCGCAGGGGTCAAGAAACCCGTGGTCGGCAAGGATGGCGAACTGTCCGTGGCCACCGTCATGTCGGTCACGCTCAGCGTCGATCACCGGGTGATCGACGGCGCGCTCGGGGCTGAATTGCTGCAGCATATCGTCGAGAACCTGGAAAACCCGATGGTGATGCTCGCCTGATCCGGGCCATTCCGGGGGCTGTATTTTCCACCCGTTTTCAACACGCAACCTGCCCCCGGATGACCGGGCAAGGCAGGTCGCGTGGCTGGCGTATTATGGCCCCAAAATGGAGTTTTGGCTCAAGATATGCTATAAAAATGGTCTTTTCATTAAGGGAGGATGGAATGACCAATCAATTTCTTGGCGCCGCCGTCGTGGCCGTTATCGCTTTGTCGGGGTGCATGGCGACCCCACCCACCGCAGAGATGGATCCGCTCAAGGCGCAGCTCTCCGGCCAGACCGGGGTGCATGAATCAGGAACGACCGTGACGCTTCACGAAGACGGGCGCATCTCCGGGCAGGACCACAACGGACAGGCCATTGCCGGGGTCTGGGATGTCGGGGAGGGGCGCTATTGCCGGACCATCACGGCGCCCGAAAGCCTCGCCGGCACGAATTGCCAGGATGTCGAATTCGATGGCAACCGGGCCACCTTCATCACGGATGACGGGACCGAGTCGACCTTCGTCATACAGGGCTAGAGCGCAAACCAATTCGCTGCGGCGCGAACGTCAGGGCGGCGCGAACCGTCCTGACGTTCCGTTCTTTATGCAGCGGCCCTAGTCGGACCCTTTGGTGCCCAACAGCTGGTCCATGCTGACCGAGGGCTGATCGCAGCCCGCTTCGCCGACGATCTTGGCCGGGACGCCCGCCACGGTCTTGCAGGGCGGCACCTCTTGCAACACCACCGATCCCGCCGCGATGCGCGAGCAGTTCCCCACCCGGATATTGCCCAGAACCTTGGCCCCGGCGCCGATCAGGACACCATCGCCGATCTTGGGATGGCGGTCCTCTTCTTCCTTGCCGGTCCCGCCCAGGGTGACCGAATGCAGCATCGACACATTGTCGCCCACCACCGCCGTTTCACCGATCACGATGGAATGGGCGTGGTCGATCATGATGCCCTTACCGACCCGCGCCGCCGGGTGAATGTCGATTCCGAACACTTCCGAGGCGCGCATCTGGAAGAACCGCGCCATATCGCGCCGCCCCTCCCGCCACAGCCAATGCGACACGCGATAGGCCTGTATCGCCTGAAAGCCCTTGAAGAACAGCATCGGCTGAATGAACCGGTCGCAGGCCGGGTCGCGGTCATGGACCGCCACGATATCGGCACGCGCGGCGATGGAAATGCTGCGATCCTCCGCATAGGCCACGTCACAGATTTCCCGCAGGATCTGCTCGGGCATCTCGCTCGAGGCCAGCTTCAGCGAAATCCGGTAGGCCAGCGCCGATTCCAGCGTCTTGTGGTGCAGGATCGACGAATGAATGACCCCGCCCAGCAGCGGCTCATGGTCGATCGCCTCACCGGCCTCGGTGCGGATACGCCCCCAGACCGGGTCAAGTTCGGCAAGTTTCGCGCGGGTTTCAGCCATTTGAATTCTCCTGAGTCCGTGCTTGAATATAGCAGACCCGCAGAGCGAGCAAAACGCAAAGCTGTGATTAAAGGAATAACGGGCATGAATGACACGTCGGGGGCGCATTATCGCGCATTGATCGAAATCCGCCTCGATGCGCTTGATCGCGAAGATCAACTGGGCCAGTCGGGCCAGGCCACGGTCACGCTCGACCAGCAGGCGGTGGGGCGGCTCAGCCGTCAGGACGCGCTGCAAAATCAGGCGATGGCCAAGGCCACCCATGCCCGGCGCCAGACCGAGCGCCGCAGGCTGCGCGCCGCGCTCGCCCGCATCGACGCGGGCGAGTATGGCTATTGCGACAGCTGCGGCGAGGACATCGCGCCGGGGCGCCTTGAACTTGACCCGGCGGCGACGCGCTGCGTGGACTGCGCCCGCGGCTGAACGCCCTCCCGTGTCCGCGCTCAGCCCGGCACGTCCAGGGCCGCGAAGACGCCGGCCCCGAAATGCGCCGAGACCTGCGCCACCTGCAGGGTAAAGCCACCGCTCACCCCGTCCTGCGCCTGCGCCCCTGCGCCATAAGTCCAGTTGGCTTGCCCGCTCATCTCTTCGCGCAGCACCGCCCCGCTCTGCGTGACGCGCACGACATAGGTTTCGCTTTCCTCGCCCAGCGGCACATCGGGTCCTTCCCACCGGTCCCCGCCGATGCGCGTGCGCCGGATCCAGCTCAGGGTGATGTCCTGCCCCGGCGCGCCGGTCACGGACAGATGCACCGGCGACAAAGGTCGCAGGCCGATGCCGTGGAATCCCAGCCGCGCGCCCAGATAGGACGGATCGTCCACCGCCCGGTCCGCCGGGCCGATCCGGTAGAAGCGCACCAGCCCGCGCTTGGCCTCGGGCAATGCGATCTGACGCGCGCTGCCATCCAGACGCACCACGAAAGACCCTTCGGGCCAGGCCTCGCGCATCGCCGCATCGGTGCCAAGCTGACCGCGCAAGCGGTTGCGCAGCACATAGACATCCTCGCCCACCAGTTCGGCATCGCGGAACTGAAACAGTTCCCAGCCGTCGGGCGTGCCATCGCCGATCGCGCAGAGGTTCGCCCCCCCCAGAAGCGCGGCATCGCTCACGCTTTCCAGCGCCCCGCTCAGCATCCGCACCCGCAGCCCCTCGCCCCGGTCGATCAGCCCCGGCTGCGCCGCCGATATGGCGTTTTCCGTGATCCCCACGGGTGCCGGCGCCGAGACCACACGATTAAGCCCATACCGCGCATCCACATCCGACGCATAAAGCGCCGCGCCCCCCGGCCATGGATCGGCCGTGACCGCCAGATGCGGCGCATGAGGCACTTCAGCACCGCTCATGAGCGGCAGGTCCAGGAAGAACGGCGTCACCGTTACCGGCACGGCAAAGGCGCGGGACCTGGCCGCCGATGCGGCGCGCTCGGAAAACGCGGCCGGGCGATAGGTCTCGGGTTCGATGCGCACCGCCTCGATGCGCTGCGACTGTCCCAGATGCTCGACCCGGTCGATGCGGAACAGCCCCTCGCCGCCCTGCTCGGGAAGGGCGATCACATCGCCCGCCCCCGTTTCCAGCCATGATGGGGGCAGGCACAGGCGCACCCCGTCCGTCGCCACCCGCGATTCCGACAACCAGCGCTCCACCGTCTCGCGCCCCTCGGCGCGGGTCATCGCCAGCGGCATCTCCGACCCCGAAACCGCATGGCTGGTCTCGTCGGGCATGATCGCCTCTTCGGCGATCACCGCGAAATCGGCATCCGCCTCGACAAAGCGCAGCCGCACGCGCCCCGCCAGTTCCGCCGCATTGCCGCGGGTTTCCTCAAGGATACCGTCCATCTCCGGGTGGCGCGCCAGGCGTTCAAGGTCCAGCCGGTGATCCACCCGCCCGTCGCGCAGACGAAACGCCAGCACCCCGTCGCGCTCCACCGCGTCGAACCCGTAGCGCAGCATCAGCGGCTGCAGCGCGCCGCGCGCCGCATCGACCTGATCCACCAGGTAGCCGCGCAGATGCCCGTGCAGGCCCTGCGTGTCGGACTGCACCAGCCCAGCGCGCCCCGTCATCTCATCCACCACCGAAGACAGCCTGCGCGCCGACATCCGCCCGTTGAGCCAATGCCCGCGCGCATAATTCTTCCCGTCGCTCCACAGTTTCTGGTCGTCGGGAAAGAACGGGAACGGTCGCGCATCCCAGGCCCAGGCGCAGGCATGGTCCCAATCCAGCATCTCGGCCTCGTAGATGGGCGAAACAGGGTTGTTGGCCGGATCGGTCCAATAGCCCGCCATCGCGCGCAGATATTGCAGCTGGATCAGCTCGTCGCGCTGCCCGTCGGAATGATACGGCATATGCGACTCCGAGGATTTCGGATCAAGAAAGACATTGGGCTGGTTGGTGCCCTTGTCGATCGCCGCGCAGCCATATTCCGTAAAGCGGATAGGCTTGGATTGCGGCACCCAGGGCGTCGGCATATCCGCGCGCTCGCCATTCACCCGGTCATGGTGGTGATGACTCCACCAGTTGCGGATATCCTTGTAACGCCAGACCCAGGGCTCGCCATGGGCCTCGTCGGTGATCGGCGTGCGGATCTGGGCCGCGCGCGCCTCGGGCGTTCGGTAATACCAGTCATAGCCCTCGCCGCCCTCGATATTGGATTGCAGATAGCCCACATCGTGGATCGCATCCCATTCCTGCGCATCCAGATGATCATGCCCCTCGCGCCAGTCACTGAGCGGCATGTAATTGTCGATCCCCACGAAATCGATATCGTCATGCGCCCATAGCGGATCGAGATGAAAGAAAAGGTCGCCATTGCCCGGCTGATAGCCCGCATATTCCGACCAGTCCGCGGCATAGCCGATCTTCACACCCGCCCCCAGGATCTTGCGCACCTCGCGCGCCAGCGAGATCATCTGCGCGACCGCAGGAAAGCTGTTGCCGGGCCCGCGGATCTGGGTCAGCCCGCGCATCTCGGACCCGATACAGAAACTCTCGACACCACCCGCCGCACGGCACAGCGCCGCCTGGTGCAGCACGAATCGGCGATAGCTCCATTCGTCAGGCCCGCTATAGATCACGGGGCTCGTGATCTTGGCCTTCGGCGGCTGGATCAGGTTCAGCGCCGCGTTGGTGAAGCTCTCTTTCTCATAGAAAAAATTGGGATCCCACGGGCTGCCGACAGGCACCAAGATACCCTCCGGCTCGTCGCTGTCCGTGTCGCTGACCTCGCTGAAATCCGAGGCCCGCGCGGTGCCAAAGAACTCTGCCACCTCGGCTTCGGCCTGCGACGTGCCATCCGGGCTGCCCGGCCGCCCCGGCGCAACCGAAAGGGTGATCCGCCCGCGCCAGGGCAGCTTGGGCTGATCGGGCGCATCGCTATAGGGATCGGGGCGCCCGTTTCCGGCCTTCTGATCCATCAGGATGAAGGGATAATACATCACATCCTGCCCGGCCCGCCTGAGCGCGCGGATCGCCTGGATGACCGAGCGATCGTCAGGCGTGCCGCCATAGATTGGCCGCCCGTTGTCGTCGCGCGCCACCCGGCTGGCGTCGCTGCGTGTCTGTCCGCAAACCATCCAGGGCATATTCACGGAATCAAACTTCCTCTGCTCGACCCTGGGGCGGATATTGCAGACGCCGCAGCGCAGATCGCGCCCGAACCAGCTCACGATCAAGGCCGTCGTCCGGCATTGTGGCAATTCGCCCTGCAGACTCTCGAGCGAGGTGGCGAAATCGGTCTTGCCCGAGGGCGAATTCACATTCACCACCTTGCCCTTGCCGGGGCCATAATCCATTCGCACATTCCGGGTCGCCAGCGCGTATTCGCCGCTCCCCGGCAACAGCGCGACACCGCGCATCCCATGGGGCGGATCAAGTTCGGCGCCCGGCTGATCGCCCGGCGCGGGGCGCATCACCTCGAAGGTGAATTGCGGCACCCGGTTGCCGAACCGCCGCAGCGCCAGGGATTCGATCACCACATATGCGGTGCCGCGATAGGCCGGCACCTTTCCAGACCCCTCGACCGCCTCGATCGTGGGGTCGGGGCGCTGGCCGCGCGTGCCGCGATAGACCCGCATGTCAAGGCTGTCGCGGGCGATCTCGTGGCCATCGGCCCAGACCCGGCCCACATGGGAAATCTCTCCCTCGCACAGCGCGATGGCAAGGCTCACGAAATACCTGTAGACCCGCTCGGTGGGTTCTTCGGGCGGTGGCGGCGCCGAGCCCTTGCCACCGCCGCTCTCGGTGCTGCTGCCCTGGATCACGCGCACCTTTTCGCGAAACTCCGTGGCCCAGATCACCTGCCCAGCGACCCGCATGCGCCCATAGACCTGCGCGATGGCATCGCCCTCGCCCGCGCCGGTCAGGCGCAACCGTGAGACGCGCCCGGTTTCCACCGTTTCCGAGCCCCCGCCCATCACACGCTGGTCGATCGAACGCCCGATCATCGCCCCGGCGAACCGCCCGACCGTCGCCATCGACAGCCCCAGGACCGTGCCGCCGACGGAGCCGCCAATCGCGGCACCCGCAGCCGAAAGAAGTATCGTCGCCATGTCCTAGACCTCCTGAGGAAAGGAAAACCGGGCCACGATGCGCGCCCGCCAGGGCGGCGTCAGCGGGCTTTCCAGCACCGCGTGGTCCGAATATGCGTGAATGAAACTGGCCGCCTCGCCGACATGCCCGGCAATGCCCAGATGTTTGGCGACCGCGCCCTCGCGCATGCGGAAAAGCAGCACGTCGCCCGGTGCCTCGCTGTCCAGCGGGCGCGCCACCAGATGGCGCGTCGCCGCGCGCCACAGAACCTCGTCGCGGCTGGGCTCGCTCCAGTCCATGCTGTAGGGCGGTGGCACCTCGGGTTCATGCCCCAGGATGTCGCGCCAGATTCCGCGCACCGGACCAAGGCAATCGCAGCCCGCGCCCCGGCAACTGGCCTGGTGGCGATAGGGCGTGCCGATCCAGCGCCGCGCCGCGCGCGCCGCGCGTTCGCCCGTTGTTTCGCCCGGTGTCTTATCCGGTGTCGTATCCGGTGCCTCGCTTGCGATGCTCATCTGCGTCGGCTCCCGCCATCCAGACGCCCGGCGCGCGACGGATCGCTGATCGACCAGTCGTCGCCCGGAATATCCGGAAAGCCCTGGAAGTTCTTGATATTGAGAAACTTCCGGCGGCAGGTGTTCATCTCCTTGTCGCAGCCCGCCACCAGCCGCAGCGCATCGCCCGGCACGATCTCGGCGCGCAGCGGATGCCACAGCTCAATCACCCGCTCGCCCGCCTCGATCCGGTCGCGCTTGATGCTGCCCGAAAGGCCCTCGCCCGCGCCGCTCCGGACCTCCAGCAGCCCGTATCTGAACCAACCCTCGGCAGATGTCGCAAGATCGCCAAAACGGAACACCCGGCGCTCCTCGACGGCCTCGACCACCAGATCGACGCTATAGCCCGGCGTCGTCAGATCGAACCTGCAGGCCGCATCGCCAAGGATCGCACTGCACGGTTTCTGATAGACCCGCCCCATCGGCACATTCAGAATGTCGGTCAGGCCGCGCAGCTCCGCCTCAAAGGCGCCACCGGCGCGGCGGATCTCGCCGATATGGCCGCGGAACTGCAACTTGCGCTGTTCGGGATCGGCCCAGTTCACCAACCATGCGCGCAGCTCGGCCCCGTCAAAGCGGCCCGCCTCGATATCGGCTTCGGTGATCGCCGCATCGCTCAGCGCCCCAAGCGCCTCGGTGTTATCCACCGACAGCCCGGTGCTTTGCTGCAATGCCAGCGCGCTCAGCCCGGTATCGGCGCGAAATTCGATCCCCTCGAATTGCAGCGGGCCATCGTGATCGGTAAAGCCCAGCACCAGACCGTCGCGCCGCTCCAGCGCCCAGCAGCGGCAGGTCGTGGTGGTGCCGCTTTTCAGATGGGCCGTCAGCCCCTCTTCGCCCCCGCTCATGAGCGCAACTCCACGATCGGCACATTGGGCACCTCGCCCGCCTGGAAACTGGCCAGGCTGATATGCAGCCGATCCGTGTCGAACCGCACTGGCACGTCGAATTCATAGCCCGCGCTGATGACCACGCCCGCATCCGGCGGATGACCAAAGGTCAAAAGCCCCGTGGTCGCGTCCACATCGAAATGGATGCCCTCCTGCTGGACTTCGCCCTCCAGCGCCACCCGCAGCGATCCCCTGACCGGCTTGGTGATCGGGCGCTCATAGCTTTCCTCGCCCGATCGGTAAGTCTTGATAAGCTGGAACACCGCCGTCACATCGTCGCCAGTGGCGATGACCTGATCGCCGTCGCCCGGCGCCGCGCCTGCGCTGCAGGATTTGTAATCGGCCCAGTCCTTCCAGCGAAACCCGTGGACCTGACCCCGGCGCGCCTCGAAAAAGGCGATCAGCGCCTCGATATCCTCAAGGCTGCGCATCGCCGCGCCCGCGTCATAGCGGCGGCGCGAATGCCGCCAGGGCGTGTTGCGCTCCTCGAAACCGTTGGCCAGCGTCACCACATCCGTGTGCCGCTCCGGCCCGCCGATCGACCCGAAACTCAGGTTCGCCGGAAAGCGTATCTCGTGAAATCCCATGGTCCTCGTGCCCTCTGCTTAACGGTTGCGCCCGCCGCGCCCGATGGCGCGGCCCAGTTCGGCGGCGATCTGCCCCTTGGAGCGACGGAATCCCTCGGCATCAGGGGTCGAGATGTTCATCACCACCTGAACCGGCCCCCAGCTACCCTGCGCCTGCACGCCCAGCTTGCCATCCTGGCCGCGCGCCAGCGGCATGATCGCCTCGGGGCCGGCCTCGCCCATCAGCCCGGTGCCGCCGCGCATCGGAAATGTCACCGGCCCGCTGACGATGCCGCCGCTGGCGAAGGGCTGCACCCGTCCTTGCGAAAGGCTCGCGCCCTTCTCGAACGGCAACAGCCCCTCGAAAAGGCCGCCCACCCCCTCGCTCAGCAGCCCGCCGAAATGGTCGCTCACCGGCTTCACGGCGGCGTTGAAGGCGGTGTCGATCATCGAGCCCGCCATCTTGTTCAGCGCATCAGCGAGGCTGTCGCCGTCGACCACCGCGCCGCGAATGGCGCGGCTCAATCCCCGGCTCAGCCCCCGCTCCAGGCTGGCCACGTCCTGCCCGGCCCCGGCAAAGCCCTCGCGGACCCGGCCCAGTTCGGCGTTGAACGCCGCCGCCATGCCCGTCGCCGCGCCAAGGCTGTCATCCAGCGCCTCGACCTGCGCCTCAAGATCGTCCAACTGCTCCACGTCATTCATCCTTCATGCCGCTTCCCGGACCATCCGGGAAATCCCTCAGCAAGGCCTCGAGCCTTGCGCGCGCCAGCGGCGCCACACCCGCCGGGCGCCCCAGCATCAGCTCAAGCTCGGCCGGGGTCAGCGCCCAGAACGCCGCCGGGCTGAGCCCATGGCCACGCATCCCCGCCCGCATCAGCGCCGGCCAGTTCACGCGCCCAGTTCCCGGCCTGTTCCACGGCCCGTTCCCCGGCCCATTCCCCGGCCCGCTCATGCGCCACCCGGCGCCATGAAGGCGCGCGCCAGCAATTGCGCCGCCGCTTGCGCCGCCCCCAGCGGCCCGCCCTCGATCTCAGCGCTCACAAGCTCCGCGGCCTGCCCGCGCCAGCCGCCGCCGCGCAGCCCAGCCACGATCAACCGCAACACGTCGCGCGACGAAAACGCCCCGGTCTCGAAACGCGCCACCAGATCGACCAGTGAATCGCTCTCCAGCCCCGCCTCAAGCTCGGCCAACGCTCCCAGCGTCAGCTTGAGCACATGGCGCTGCCCGTCGATCACCAATGCCACCTCACCGGCCCAGGGGTTCGCCATGATCAGGCCGCCGTGAAGATCAGCTGCCCCGCCGAGGCCAACGCGATCTCATACGTGGCCTCGCCGTCATGGCTGCCCGCATATTCGATCGCGGTGATCTGGAACGGCCCTTCCACGGTGCCGAAATCCGGGATCACCACCTGAAAGGCGGGCACCTCGCCATCAAAGAACAGCTGGCGCGCGCGCGCATCGCTGGCCGCATCGCGGAAAATCCCCGAACCGCTGATCGCCGCCGATTTCACACCCGCGCCGCCCAGCAGTTCGCGCCAGCCCCCCGCGCTTTCCAGACTGGTGACATCGACGCTCTGCGCGTTGAAACTCACCCGCGTGGCGCGCAGCCCCGCGACGGTCTCGAAACTCCCGTCGCCCGTCAGGTCGATCTTGACCAACAGGTCCTTGCCATTCTGTACCGACATGTCTCTTTCTCCGATTGTTCAAAGGGTTATTCCGTGTCCTCGACCCGTGCGCGAAAGCTCAGGTCAATCCGGCGCAGCGCGCCGCTGCCCTCTCGGGCCGCCCGTGCGCGGATGAATCTCAGGCTCACCAGCCGCCCGCGCGCCAGCGTCAGACCGTCGGCCGCCGCCAGCGCATCGCTCACCGCGCCCGCCACCAGCTTGGCGCCGTGAAAACCCGTCGCCGACGTGACCACCGACACGCTGACGCGATGCCATGCGCCCTCGCCCGTCACATCGTCGCGTGCGCGCACATCCTCGGGGCCCAGCGTCACGTAGGTTTCCGGCAGGCTGTCGCCCGCAGGCAGCGCGTCATAGATCGCATCGCCCACCAGCGCCGCCAGCGCGCCATCCTGCGTCAGGCGCTGATAGATCGCCGCCTGCAAAGCCGCCGCCACTCCATAGCTCATAGTGCTGCCTCCTCCCGTGCAAAGCAGGTGAGGTAACGCCCGCGCGCGTCTCGCTCGGCCACCGCCTCGATGCGAAAGATCCGTGCGCCTTCGCGAAACCGCTGCCCCGCCACCGGGCGCATCGGCGCGCCGGGGCGTGCAGCGCGCACCGTGATCCGGCAGGCCGTCGCCGTCAGCGGCACCGCCTCGCCGCCGCGCTCGCGCCCCTGGCGCATGTCGACCTCGGCCCACAGCGCGCCAATCGCCTGCCAGGCCTGGGTGAACCCCCCGGCCCCATCAGGCACCCGCGCCGGGCGCTCCAGCAATAACTGGCGGTTCAGATGCACGCCCGCCATCAGCGCGCGCCCCCGGCAAACAGGCGCACCGTGCGGTAGCGCTCGATCAGGCTGCTGACGCCAAAGGGCATGCAGCCTTCGCCAAGCGCGGTCTCGTCGCGATACTCATAGTAATGCGCCGCCAGCAGCAGCACCGCCTGCGCCAGATCGGCAGGCAGATCGCCCCAGGCATCGGCGAACCCCGCGGCAAAAGTGATCTCCGCCGTGCCCCCTGTCGGGATAGAAGGCAGCGCCGTGCCCGCAGGGCGGATCACCGGGCGCTGCGCATCGCGCTCAAGGTGGTAAAGCGCGGGGTCGATGACCTCTTCGCTTTCGCCGCGCCCGCGCAGTGTGATCGCCGTGATCGCGCCCACCGGGGCCACCGGCAAGGGCTGCCCACCGCGATCGCGCCAGCGCGACACCGTCCAGGAAAACGCCCGGATCAGCAGCGCCTTGCCGGTGCGCGCCTCGATCGCCGCCATTGCCGCGCGCAGAAAACTCTCCAGCACCACATCCTGCAAGCCATCCTCGGAAAACCCGGTGCCAAGCCGCAGATGCGCCTTGAACTGGGCCAGCGGCAGCGCGGCCAGGGGCACCCCCGTTTCTTCAATCAACATCATGGACCCTCTCCACAAATCCCCGCCCCTCGCTCCGGTCTGTCGGGCGCACGCCGCCCGCGTTGCTCATCCGGAGGGGGGAAGCAGCCGGACAACGCCTTCGGGGTTTCCGGCGCACGCCCCGGACGCGGACCCCCACCAGGGAAGGCCCGCGCCCGATCCGCCACCGCTTAGGCGGCGGCGAATTTCAGCAGCTTGATGGCGGCAAAATCGCTCACATCGCCCCCGACGCGCTTGGTGGCGTAGAACAGCACATGCGGCTTGGCGCTGAACGGATCGCGCAGCACGCGCAGATCCGGGCGCTCTGCCACCGTGTAACCGGCGCTGAAATCGCCAAAGGCGATGGCATTGGCGCCGCTGGCGATATCGGGCATGTCCTCGGCGATCAGCACCGGATAGCCCATCAGACGCGCCGGTTCCCCGGCGGCCAGACCGTCCGACCACAGGAAGCGGCCGTCATTGTCCTTGAGCTTGCGCACCGCGCCCGCGGTCTTGGAGTTCATGACGAAAGCGGCATTGGCGCGATACTCCGCCCCCAGCGCATAGACCAGGTCGATCAGCGCCTCGGCGCCGCCGAAATCGCCATCCACACCGGTCGGCACATAGCCGATATTGCCCCAGGTCCAGACATCATTGTCGACATCCGGATGGGTCAGGAAGCCCTTGGGCTTGTCGATCCCGTCACCGCCGATGAAGGCCGCGGCCTCGGCGCGGGCGAAACGGTCGGCGATGCGCCCCGCCAGCCAGCCCTCGATATCGAAGGCGCTGTCATCCAGCAGGCGCTGGCTGGCCTTGGGCAGCGCGCTCAGCTCGTGCAGCGGGATGGTGATGCGGTCGATCACCGGCGTTCCGGTCTCGGCGGTGGGGTCGTTCTCGGTGGCCCAGCCATGGCCCAGTTCGGAATGGTCGATCAGCACATCGAACGAGGTCGCCTCGACCTGCACCACATTGGCGATCGCGCGGATCGACGCAGTCGAGGACAGCACCGACTTGATCGTGTCGGCGGTCTGCGGATCGACCAGGTAGCCGCCATCACCCGCCACCGCGCTGCTCAGCGCCTTGCCTTCCAGTTCCAATGCGCGCAGCCCGTCATCGTCGCCGCTGCGCAGATAGGCGTCGAACGCCTTGCCATGGGGCGCGGCCTCGGCTGCGCTTGTCGCCAGAACCGGGCGCGCCTGCGCCAGGGATTTGCGTTCCATCGTCGTCATCTTGTCATCCTGCTGTTGAAGTCGCTTCTGAATGTCGGCCCTAAAGCCACTGAATTCGCTCATGAAATCCGACACCGCGGATTTCACCTCCGCCACCGCGGACAGATCGCCCCCGGTCGCCGCCTTCGCCTCGGTCTTGCTCATCGCTTGGTTCCGTTCTTGTTGGTCTGTCTTGGTCTCTCTGGTTTCTCGGTTGCAGCGCGTCAGCCGTCGTCGTGGCGCGCCATCTCCTGGCTGGCCGAGGCGAACAGCCCCGCCAGCGCGCGCAGGTCGGCCGCGTTGGGCGCCGCTTCGCCCTTGGCCGCCACCCGCGCACTGGTCAGCATCGGGAATGTCACCAGCGACACCTCCCAGAGCTCCAGTTCATTCAGAAGCCGCCGGCCCCTGTCGTTCCTGCCCGCGCGCAGCGTGCGATAGCCGATGCTCAGCCCGTCAATCGCACCCGCCGCGATCAGCGCCGCGGCCTCGCGGGCGCGCGCCACACCATCCAGCAGACGCCCCTTCACCCACAATCCGCGCGCATCCTCGCGCACCTCGTCCCAGATCCCGATCGGCTGCGCCGGGTCGTGCTGCCAGAGCATCTTGACCTTGCGCCCTTCGCTTGCCAGCCGCTCCAGCGACGCGCCATAAGCGCCCGGCGCGACGATGTCGCCGCCCCGGTCCTGATCGCCGAACAGGCTGGCATAGCCCTCGATCGTGGCGCCGTCCTGCGCCAGCATCCCCTGCGTGTCGCCCGCGCAAAACTTGCGCTCCAGCCATTCACCTGCATCCATCGCTCGCATCCTTTCATCACCCGCTTTCATGGCAGCGCCGCCAGCACGGGCTGGAACGCCTGCGCCAGGATCGCACCCACCACGCCGTAAACCGCCAGCCACAGCCGCCGCTCCAGCCGCTCCAGCGCCGCCTCGAACCGCTAAAGGCGCTGCACCACCGCGTCATGCTGCTACCGCGCCACCCGCTCCTGCGCCTCCAGCCGCAAGGCC
>Ga0102938_10001986_pt1 | contig 15577 bp, 12 predicted proteins | sample SalPonR2_B_D2_MG_FD_84516 | JGI IMG/M metagenome (GOLD analysis project Ga0102938, IMG submission 84516) | Salt pond soil microbial communities from South San Francisco under conditions of wetland restoration - Salt Pond MetaG R2_B_D2_MG | ecosystem: Environmental > Aquatic > Marine >...
CCCCTGGTTCCACACGCGCCGGCATCTGATCTATCTCGGGTGCGGCCTGCTCGCGGCGTTCTGTGTCTACCGTATCGAGCTCACTTTCTGGGAAAAAACCGGCTGGGTCTGGCTCTTTATTGCACTGGCGCTGCTGATTTTGGTGCTGATACCGGGCGTGGGGCTCGAGGTCAATGGCAGCCAGCGCTGGCTGCCGCTGGGTCCGTTCACGCTGCAGCCTTCCGAGTTGGCCAAGCTCGCTCTGGTGGTGTACCTGGCGGGATACATGGTGCGCCGTGATCACGAGGTCCGACACCACTGGGCGGGTTTCGTGAAGCCCATGGTGGTGCTGTTTGCCGCCACCCTGTTGCTGCTGATAGAGCCCGATTTCGGTGCAACCGTGATCGTCGCCCTGACTGCTTTCGGTATGTTGTTTCTCGCTGGCGTCAGGCTGGGGCATTTCCTGGTGGTACTGCTGGGCGCGCTGGGCGCCATGCTGGTGCTGGTGCTGAGCGAACCGTATCGGCTGAAACGGCTGACCGCCTATACCGACCCCTGGGCGGACCCGTACAACACCGGCTTCCAGTTGACCCAGTCGCTGATTGCATTCGGGCGCGGAGAGTGGCTGGGCGTGGGTCTGGGCAACAGCGTTCAGAAACTGTTCTACCTGCCCGAGGCGCACACGGATTTTGTTTTTTCCATCTGGGCCGAAGAGACCGGCTTTCTCGGCGCGCTGGCCCTGATTGCACTGTTCGCTGCGCTGATCGGCCGTATCCTGTGGAGCGGACGTCGCGCGCTGGCTGCGGGCAATCCGTTCGGCGCCTACCTGTGCTACGGCATTGCGCTGGTGTTCTCCGGCCAGGCATTCGTCAATATGGGTGTGAGTTCAGGGCTGCTGCCGACCAAGGGTCTGACCCTGCCGTTCATCAGTTACGGGGGCACCAGCCTGATCGTCTGCTGCGCCATGCTGGCACTGGCGCTGCGGGTGGAAAGTGAAACCCGCCGCGCGGCGCCGCGCGCAAGGAGGCGTCGATGATGGCTGAACGCCCCCTCGTGCTGATCGCGGCCGGTGGCACGGGCGGCCATGTGTACCCGGCTCTCGCGGTTGCAACGGAATTGCTGGACAGGGGTTACCGCGTGGCCTGGGTTGGCACGCGGCGCGGTCTCGAGAGTCGGGTGGTGCCCGCGGCGGGGCTCACCCTGTACACACTTCCCGTACGCGGTATTCGTGGGAAATCCACGCTACAGAAGTTCTATGCGGCGATCGTGCTGGTGGCAGCCACGTTGCGAGCGCTGTGGCTCGTGTTGCGCCTGCGCCCCGCCTGTGTCCTGGGCCTGGGCGGATTTGCATCGGGCCCGGCGGGGCTGGCGGCCCGGGCGCTGCGCAAGCCGCTGGTTATTCACGAGCAGAATGCCATTGCGGGCACTGCCAATCGCATGCTGGCCCGCGTGGCCAACCGCATACTCGCGGGCTTCCCCGGCGCGTTCGCCGCGGGTGTCGACTACGAAGTGCCCGGCAACCCGCTGCGCAAGGAGTTGGTCGCCGCCGCGGCAGAGTCGGCCTATGCCTACGCTGGAGAGCGGCCACTCAACGTGTTGGTACTGGGCGGCAGCCTGGGTGCAGCACCCATCAATGATGCGCTTCCCGGCATGGTGCGCAGACTTGCCCGCGGCGGGGCGCCCGGTTTTGTGATCCGGCACCAGACCGGTTCGGCGCACATCGATGCGGTGCGTACGCGCTACGGCGACCTGCTGGGTAGTGCAGTGAGTGTTGTGCCGTACATCGAAGACATGGCCGAGGCCTATCGCTGGTCCGACCTGGTGCTCTGCCGGGCCGGTGCGCTGACCGTATCCGAACTGGCGTTGATGGGGCGTCCCTCGATCCTGGTGCCACTGCCACAGGCCATTGACGATCACCAGACAATGAATGCACGCATCCTGAGCACGCGTGGCGCCGCGGTGATTCTCCTGCAAAGCCAGATGGATGCATACAAGCTGTGCACGCTGCTGCGCGAGTTCGTGGCGCAGCCCGAAAAGCTGCAGGCGATGGCGAGCGCGGCAGCGGCACAGGCGACCCCGGATGCGGCGCAGCGCGTGGCCGACTGCTGCGAGGAGCTGATGCGTGACTGAGAATCGTACCAGTGTCTATCGCGTACCGGAGATGCGCCGTGTCAGGCGCATCCACATGATTGGCGTGGGCGGTACCGGTATGAGCGGGATCGCCGAGGTGCTGGTCAATCTCGGCTACAGCGTGTCGGGGTCCGATATGCGCAGCACTGCAGTAACGGCGCGCCTGCAGGACCTGGGCGTAGAAGTGTTCATCGGTCATAGCGCCGCGAATCTCGGTGCCGCCGACGTACTGGTCGCCTCCAGCGCGGTGGGTGCGGACAACCCGGAATGCATCGCGGCCCGCGAGGCGCGCGTACCGGTAGTGCCGCGGGCGGAAATGCTCGCGGAGCTGATGCGCTATCGCCACGGTATTGCGGTGGCCGGGACGCATGGCAAGACCACCACGACGAGTCTCATCGCGGCGATTTTCGGCGAGGCGGGCCTCGATCCAACGTTTGTCATCGGCGGCCTGGTGAACAGCGTGGGCAGCAATGCGCAACTCGGCGCGGGGCGTTTCCTGATCGCCGAGGCGGACGAAAGTGATGCCTCTTTCCTGCATCTGCAACCCATGGTCACGGTGGTGACCAATATCGAAGCCGACCACATGGCAACGTATGGCGGCGATTTCCAGAAGTTGCGCCATACCTTTCTGGAGTTTCTGCACAACCTGCCGTTTTACGGCGTCGCGGTGTTGTGCATCGATGACCCGGTCGTTCGAGAGCTGCTGCCGGATGTCTCGCGCCAGGTGATCACCTACGGTTTTGCCGAAGATGCCGATTACCGTGTTACCGATGTGGAGGGCGAGGGCCTGACGACACACTTTCGTGTGCACCGTCCGGCGCAGGCATCGCCTCTTTCAATCAGTCTCAATATGCCGGGGACGCACAATGTACTGAATGCAACGGCGGCGCTGGCGGTGGCCTGCGACGAGGGCCTTGACGCGGCCGCTATCCAGCGCGGGCTGGCGACCTTTGAGGGTGTCAACCGGCGCTTCACGCAGCTCGGCAGGATTGCATTTGATGGTGTGGAAGCGCTGCTGGTGGACGATTACGGGCATCATCCAACTGAAGTCAGGGCAACTCTGGAGTCCGTGCGCCAGGCCTGGCCGGAGCGGCGCCTGGTGATGGTGTACCAGCCGCATCGTTTCACGCGCACGCGCGATCTTTACGAGGACTTCGTCGCCGTGCTGTCGGGCTGCGATGTGCTGGTACTGCTGGAAGTCTACCCGGCCGGCGAGGCGCCGATTCCGGGTGCGGACAGCCGCAGCCTTACCCGTAGCATTCGCCAGCGCGGCCAGGTGGAGCCGGTGTTTGCCGAGCATATCGAGACAGTCCCGGAATTACTGGCCGGCCTGGTGCGCAGCGGCGATATCGTGGTCACGCAGGGTGCGGGAGACATCGGTCGCCTGGCCCAGGAACTGGTCGCAACGTTTGCGCCTGGCGGGGGGAAGCATGCGTCGTGAGCGTATAGCCGTGTTGCTGGGCGGTAGTTCCGCCGAGCGCGAAGTGTCGCTGCAAAGCGGCGAAACGGTGCTCGATGCGCTGCAGAAACTGGGCAAGGATGTCAGTGCGGTGGATCCGGCGAAACCCAACTGGCTGGAAAAGCTGCGCGGCGCTGACTTTGCCTTTATTGCGTTGCATGGGATCGGCGGGGAGGACGGCAGAATGCAGGGCGCGCTGGAAACGCTCGGCATTCCCTATAGCGGCTCCGGCGTGCTCGGCTCCGCGCTGGCGCTGGACAAGCAGCGCTCCAAGCAGCTCTGGCGCGGCATCGGGGTGCCCACCGCGGACTTCGAAACGCTCGACGCGCAGAGCGATTGGCAGGCGGTGATCGACCGCCTGGGCAAGGTGTTTGTGAAGCCCGCCTGCGAGGGCTCGAGTCTCGGTATGAGCAGCGCCTCTACGGCGGATGCGCTGCGCGATGCCTATGAACTGGCGAGGCGCTATGCCGGTGAGGTGATGGCGGAGCGCTTTATCACCGGGCCGGAGTACACCGTGGCGGTGCTCGGCGGGGAGGCGTTGCCCTCTATCCGCATGGAAACAGATAACGAGTTCTACGATTACGCGGCCAAGTATTTGTCCGAGGACACCCGCTATCACTGTCCCAGCGGCCTGGATGCCGACGAAGAGTCGGCGCTGGCGCAACTCAGTTTGCGCGCGTTTCGCGCGCTCGGCTGCGCTGTCTGGGGCCGCGTTGACCTGATGCGTGATAGCGACGGCACGTTCTATGCGCTGGAGGTAAACACGGTGCCCGGCATGACCTCGCACAGCCTTGTACCGATGGCGGCCGCAGCCGCGGGTTACGACCTGCCGGCCCTGATACAGCGCATCGTATCGCTCAGCCTGGAGGGTCGCAATGTCGAACGGGCTTGACAGTGTGGCAGCCTCTGCCGGGCGTGTGCGACGCGGCGCACGGTCTGCTGCGAAACCTTCTGCACGAGCGACGCGTGGAGCGACTCCGCGCCGCGCAAACGCCAGGGCGTCGCGCGGGCCATCCCCGTGGTGGGGACGGCTGTTGGTACTGGCCGCCGTGGTACTGGTGTCGGCGGCCGGGACACAAGCCTGGGTGGCACTGGAGAGTCTGCCCGTGAAGCGGATCACGGTAACGGGTGCGCTTGAGCACACTAGGAAAGAGGCGGTACAGGGCATGCTGCAGTCATCACTCTCGGGCGGTTTTCTCAATGCCGACCTGCAACACATGCGGCGTCAGCTCGAGGGCCTGCCGTGGGTCCACCAGGCAACGGTGCGTCGCCGCTGGCCCAGCTCGCTTGAAATACAGGTCATTGAGCAGTTACCGATCGCGCGTTGGGGCGCCAACGGCTTCCTCAATCATGAGGGCGTGGTGTTTCGATCCGACAAGCAGGGGAACTGGGACTCGCTGCCGCTGCTGAGCGGGCCCGAGGGCTCCGCGCCGGCACTGATGGCGCGCTATCTGCGCCTGGCCGAGATACTGGCGCCGCTCGACCTGAGTGTGAAGGAATTGCGTGTGGACGAACGCGGCCAGATCGACGCGCACCTTGCCACCGGATTGCGCCTGGTGATTGGCAGTGAGCATTTCTTTGAGCGCATGCAACGCTTCGCCCTGATCTACCGCCGGGAACTCGCGACGCGCGTGGACGAAATTGAAAGTGTGGATTTGCGCTACGCGAGGGGAGCTGCGGTGGCTTTTCGCGATACATCGCAGGTTGCGGGGCTTTAGAACGTGGCACGACGGCAATACCGGTAACGCACGGAAACGCATGAGGGACACTGCCATGGGCAGCGCGCAGGACAAAAAAATGATCGTGGGGCTGGATATCGGTACGTCCAAGGTCGTGGCGATAGTGGGTGAAATCAGCCCCGAGGGGGAAATTGAAATCGTCGGCATCGGCTCAAATCCCTCCAAGGGTATGAAGAAAGGCGTGGTCGTCAATATCGAGTCGACGGTGCAGTCCATCCAGCGCGCGGTGGAGGAAGCGGAACTGATGGCAGGTTGCCAGATACATTCGGTGTACGCCGGTATTGCCGGGAGCCATATCCGCAGCCTGAATTCCCACGGGATCGTTGCGATCAAGGACCAGGAAGTGTACGCCGCCGATCTCGAACGGGTGATCGATGCGGCGCAGGCGGTGGCGATACCCGCGGACCAGAAAGTGCTGCACATACTGCCGCAGGAGTACGTGATCGACCACCAGGAAGGCATCAAAGAGCCGTTGGGTATGTCCGGCGTGCGCCTTGAGGCGAAAGTGCATCTGGTGACCTGTGCCGTGAATGCGGCGCAGAACATTGAAAAATGTATTCGTCGCTGTGGCCTCGAGGTGGAGGAGATTATTCTCGAGCAACTCGCCTCGAGCTACGCCGTATTGACCGAGGACGAACGTGAACTTGGCGTGTGCCTGGTGGACATCGGCGGGGGCACGACCGACATCGCGATCTTTACCGATGGCTCGATCCGGCATACCGGCGTTATTCCCATTGCCGGTGACCAGGTAACGAACGACATTGCGATGGCGTTGCGCACGCCGACCCAGTACGCCGAGGAAATCAAGATCAAGTACGCCTGCGCTCTCACACAGCTGGCCGGCGTGGACGAAACCATCAAGGTGCCAAGCGTGGGGGACCGGCCACCCCGCGACCTCTCGCGGCAATCCCTGGCGGAGGTGGTCGAGCCGCGCTACGACGAACTGTTCACGCTGGTGCAGGCCGAACTGCGCCGCTCGGGTTACGAAGACATGGTGCCCGCGGGCATCGTCCTGACCGGGGGCACTTCCAAGATGGAGGGCGTGATGGAGCTGGCGGAAGAAATTTTTCATATGCCGGTGCGGGTAGGGTCGCCACAGACCGTGCAGGGCCTGACCGACATCGTGCGCAACCCGATCTACGCCACCAGCGTGGGCCTGTTGCAGTACGGCGCAGAACACCAGAGTGAGGCCGCTTCGGTCGCCTCGGGTAAGGGCGGTTCTGGCGAGGGGGCGTTCGGACGCTTCAAAGCCTGGCTGCAGAGCAATTTTTAGGAGTTGTTTTCGAGTTGTCGGGCCCCGGCCCGATATTTTTCATAAAAGGGGAGAAGCACTATGTTTGAATTAGTCGATAACCAGCCATCCAATGCCGTAATCAAGGTCATCGGGGTCGGTGGCGGCGGCGGAAATGCCGTCAAGCACATGATCGAGAACAATGTGGAGGGCGTGGATTTTATCTGCGCCAACACCGATGCCCAGGCACTGTCTGACATTGCGTCCAAGACGGTGCTGCAACTTGGCGGCGATATCACCAAGGGCCTCGGGGCCGGCGCCAACCCGGAAATCGGCCGTGCGGCCGCGATGGAGGATCGCGAACGTATCGCCGAATCGCTGCACGGCGCGGACATGGTGTTCATCACCGCGGGTATGGGGGGTGGCACCGGCACGGGGGGAGCCCCGGTCGTGGCGGAGGTCGCGCGCGAAATGGGCATACTCACGGTGGCGGTAGTGACGCGCCCCTTTCCCTTCGAGGGCAAGAAGCGGCTGAGTATCGCGATGGAGGGGATTGCCGAACTGCAGCAACACGTGGATTCGCTGATCACCATCCCCAACGAAAAACTGCTGGAGGTGTTGGGCAAGAACACCACGCTGCTGGATGCTTTCAAGGAAGCCAACGATGTGCTGCTCGGCGCGGTACAGGGTATTGCCGACCTGATCATCCGACCCGGCATGATCAACGTGGACTTTGCCGATGTGCGCACCGTGATGTCCGAAATGGGCATGGCGATGATGGGCACCGGGCATGCCAAGGGTGAGAATCGTGCGCGGGAAGCGGCGGAAAAAGCCATCAACAGCCCGCTGCTGGACGATATCGACCTGGCTGGTGCACGCGGTATTCTGGTGAACATCACCGCCGGCTTCGATCTGTCACTGGGTGAGTTTTCAGAGGTTGGCGACACGATTGAAGAATTCGCCTCCGAAGAGGCCACCGTGGTGGTAGGCACCGTGATCGACCCGGAGATGAAGGAAGAGCTGAAAGTCACCGTGGTGGCCACCGGCCTGGGCGGCGAAACCTCGCGCGTGCCCCTGCAGGTGGTGGATGCCGTGGCGCGTCCGACCACAGCGGAACTCGAGCAGCCCGCGCCAGTTGATTCGCGGCCTGACTACGGCCAGTATGAGCGTCCCACGGCAATGCGTAACCGCCAGCGTGCGGCCGCTCCGGGTAAAGCCGGCTCGGCGCAGGCACAGCAGGGCGAGGAGTACTTCGATATTCCCGCCTTCCTGCGTCGCCAGGCCGACTGAACGGTAAACCGTGCGCCGGGGAAGCTAACAGCCGCAACGCCAGCAGGCGGGAGACATTCAGGTGCTATGCCAGCGCACAGTGGCAAGGGAGGTTGACGCCGCCGGCATCGGTCTGCATTCCGGCCTGCCCGTGCGGCTGCGTCTGCAGCCTGCGCCGGCGGGCACGGGCGTGGTCTTCCGGCGGGTCGACCTCAGTCCGCCCGTGTGTATCGCGGCGCGCGCGGAGCACGTGAGCAATACGCAGCGCTCCACCTCGCTGGCTGTCGGCGGGGTGCGCGTGAGTACCGTGGAGCACCTGCTGGCCGCGTTGTCCGGTTTACAGATCGACAACGTGCTGGTGGATGTCTCGGCGCCGGAGCTGCCGATCATGGATGGCAGTGCCGCCCCCTTTGTGCGGCTGGTGGAGTCTGCCGGGGTGCAGGAACAGGAGACCCCGCGGCAGTTTCTGCGGGTTCTGCGTGAGGTCGCGGTGGAGGAGGGCGACAAGGTAGCCAGGTTTCTTCCCTTCGACGGCTTCAGGGTCGCCTTCACCATCGAGTTCGAGCACCCCGTACTGCGCCGCTCCCGCACCCATGCAGAGTTCGATATCGCGCGTCGATCTTTCGTCGATGAACTCAGCGCAGCGCGCACCTTCGGTTTCCTCGGGGAGGTCGAGGCGCTGCGCGCGCGTGGGCTGGCGCTGGGAGCGGGTTTTGACAACGCCGTGGTGCTGGATGCACAACGCGTGCTGAATCCCGGGGGGCTGCGTTTTGCCGACGAGTGCCTGCGCCACAAGGTGCTCGATGCCCTCGGCGACCTGGCCCTGTTGGGCGCACCGCTGCAGGGGGAGTTCCGCGCCATCAAATCCGGCCACGGGCTGAACAACGCCGCCGTGCGCCGCCTGTTGGCCAGCCCGGATGCCTGGGAACTGGTGCCGGCCGCGCTGCCGGTCAGGGCCGTGGTTGCCGGAAGCGGGTAGAGGGGGCCTGAATCGGCGCCCGCCGTCGGGCCCGCAGAAATGGCAATCGCCCCTGAGTTATGGCATAGTCCGTGGCCTTTGAACTCAACCAAACACTCCATGAAAGTTATTCTGATCAGCGGTAAGCAGGGCGGATCGCGTACCCTTGAGCTTGGAAAGTGGTCCAGGGCTTTGCTGTCGCTGTGCTGTCTCGGCCTGCCACTGGGCCTCCTGGCCCTGGGCTTTCAGATGGGCCAGGAAACCGAGACGCGTTCGCTGCGCGGTGCCGCCCTCGACACACTGCAGGGCCAGCTCAAGCGGCAGTCAGATGAACTCCTCCAGTTGCAGGCGCTCGCGGAGCGACGGTTGCAGGCGATGACGGTGAACCTGGCGCAACTGCAGGCGCGCGTCATGCGTCTGGATGCGCTCGGTGAACACCTTACCGTGATGGCGGATCTTGAGGGCGGTGAGTTCGATTTCAGCCGGGCCCCGGCAGTTGGCGGCCCCGTGAGCGATATTCTGCCCGCCAATTTTTCCGCCGGGGACGTGGCTGGCGAGCTGGCGCGGTTCCAGGCGCTGCTCAACAGCCGCGAACAGCAACTCGAGATCCTGGAGTCGCTGCTGGCCAACCGCAAGCTCCGGGAGCAGCGAGATGTGTCGGGCCTGCCCGTCCTCAAGGGCTGGATTTCATCCAGCTACGGGCTGCGCGCCGACCCGTTCACCGGCAAGCAATCCATGCATGGCGGCGTGGATATTGCCGGCAGGGCGGGTTCCGACGTCGTCTCCGTGGCTGCGGGAGTCGTCACCTGGACAGGCAGGCGACCAGGCTATGGCAACATGGTCGAGGTGACCCACGGGGATGGTTACATCACCCGCTACGCGCATAACCAGGAAAATCTTGTTGAACCGGGCGACCTGGTGCGCAAGGGAGACACCATCGCGTTGGTGGGTTCCAGCGGGCGCGCCACTGGCGCCCATGTTCACTATGAAGTGTATAAAAACGGCCGCCCGGTCGATCCATCCAGCTACCTCGCACGCACCCGCCAGCGCTGAACTGCCGCCCCCTGGAAGTCAGTGCCATCCCTTTCTCGCGGATGGCTGGTTCGATGTAAAGCAGATGAATTGCAATGATAAATACCGCTCTGAAAACCGTTTTCGGTACCCGTAACAGTCGCGAACTCAAGCGCATGGGCAAGGTCGTGAAGCAGATCAACGCCCTGACGGAGGCCATCGCGGAACTGGATGATGCCGCCCTGGCCGCAAAGAGCTCCGAGCTCAGACAGCGCATAGCCGATGGCGAGTCGCTGGACAAAGTACTGCCCGAGGCCTTCGCGGTGGTGCGTGAAGCCGGCGAAAGAACCCTGGGACTGCGCCATTTCGATGTGCAGCTTATGGGTGGCATGGCACTGCACGAGGGCAAAATCGCCGAGATGCGTACCGGCGAGGGCAAGACCCTGGTCGCCACGCTGCCCGCTTATCTGAACGCGCTGACTGGCAACAGCGTGCATATCGTTACGGTGAACGACTATCTCGCCAGCCGCGACGCGCAGTGGATGGAGCCGCTGTACAACTTTCTCGGTGTGTCTGTCGGGGTCATCCGCTCCGGGCAGGGGCCGGCGGAAAAACGTGCGGCTTACCAGTCGGATGTGGTGTATGGCACGAACAACGAGTTTGGTTTCGATTACCTGCGGGATAACATGGCCTTCGCCCTGGAAGACCGCATGCAGCGGGGCCTGAGTTTTGCCATTGTCGATGAAGTGGATTCCATTCTTATCGATGAGGCACGCACGCCGCTGATCATTTCCGGCGCCTCCGAGGACAGCTCTGAACTCTACAAGCGGGTGAATCGTATTGTGCCTTCACTCAAGCCGGACGAGGAGGAGGCTCCAGGGCATTACACGATCGATGAGAAGATGCGCCAGGTGGAGCTGAACGAGGCCGGACACGAGCACATCGAGGAGATGATGATCCGCGAGGGCCTGTTGCCGGAGGGTGAGAGCCTTTACGGTGCCACCAACCTCAACCTGCTGCATCACGTCTATTGCGGCTTGCGGGCGCATGTTTTGTATCACCGCGATGTGGAGTACATCGTGCAGGACGGGCAGGTAGTACTGATCGACGAGCACACCGGTCGCACCATGCCGGGTCGTCGTCTCTCCGAGGGCCTGCACCAGGCCATAGAAGCGAAGGAGGGCGTGTCGATCCAGAGCGAAAGCCAGACGCTGGCCTCCACCACCTTCCAGAATTATTTCCGCCTCTACGAGAAACTTGCCGGCATGACGGGTACGGCCGATACCGAGGCCTTTGAATTCCGCCAGATTTACGGCCTGGAGGTGCTGGTCATCCCCGCCAATGTGCCTCCCCAGAGAACCGACCTGAATGACGTGGTCTACCTCACCAATGAGGAAAAGTTCGCTGCCATCGTCAGCGACGTGAAAGACTGCATGGAAAAAGGCGCACCGGTGCTGGTGGGTACCGCGTCGGTAGAGACGTCCGAGGCGCTGTCCCAACAGTTCCGCAAGGAGGGGGTTGAGCACAAGGTGCTGAACGCCAAGTACCACGAGCGGGAGGCGGAAATTATCGCCCAGGCCGGTCGTCCCGGCTTTGTCACCATCGCCACCAATATGGCTGGTAGCGGCACCGATATCGTTCTCGGTGGCAGCCTGCAAGTTGAGCTGAAAGCGCTCGGCGACGACGTGGACGAGGCAGAGGTCGCGCAACACAAAGCGGCCTGGCAGGAGCGCCATGATCAGGTGGTAGCAGCCGGCGGCCTGCATATTCTCGGCACCGAGCGCCACGAATCGCGGCGCATTGACAACCAGCTGCGTGGCCGCGCCGGTCGGCAGGGCGACCCGGGTGTGTCGCGTTTCTACATGTCCATGGAAGACAACCTCATGCGCATCTTCGCCTCCGACCGGGTGAAGGGTTTTATGCAGGCGCTGGGCATGGAGAAGGGCGAGGCTATTGAACACCGTATGGTGACCAACGCTATCGAGAAGGCCCAGCGTAAAGTGGAGGGGCGCAACTTCGATATCCGCAAGCAGTTGCTCGAATACGACGATGTTGCCAACGATCAGCGCCAGATCATCTACCAGCAACGCAACGAGTTGCTGGGTGAGGCGGATGTCTCGGAAACCATCACGGCTATTCGCCGCGATGTAGTGAACGAGGCGATAGATACGCATATCCCTCCCATGAGCGTCGAGGAACAGTGGGATGTGCCTGGCCTGGAGAAGCATCTGGCGGCCGAGTTCGACTGTGATCTCCCGGTGCAGACATGGCTGGATGAAGACAACAGCCTGCATGAAGAGGCTTTGCGGGAAAAAATCTGTGCGGCCGTCCAGGCGTCTTACGACAGCAAGAGTGCCGAGGTCGGGCCGGATATGCGCAAGATCGAGAAGCAGATCATGCTGCAGGTGCTGGACAACCTGTGGAAGGAACACCTCGCCACCATGGACCACCTGCGGCAGGGGATTCACCTGCGGGCCTATGCCCAGAAAAACCCGAAACAGGAGTACAAGCGGGAGTCCTTCGAGCTCTTCCAGCAGTTGCTCGCGGCGTTGAAATACGAGGTGGTCAAATTTCTCAGCCACGTGCAGATACAGCGCCAGGACGAAGCCGAGGCCATCGAGCGGAAGCGACGCGAGGCGGCTGCGCGTGAGCAGATGGCCTTCCAGCACGCGCAGGCCAGCGCCCTCGCCGAGGAAGCCGCGCCCGATGCCATGCCCGAACAGCCGCGCACCTTTACCCGGGAAGAGCCGAAGGTGGGGCGCAACGAGGCCTGCCCTTGCGGTTCCGGCAAAAAATACAAACATTGTCACGGCAAACTCTAGTGTCGCCTGTGGCGAAGGGCTGGCAGTGGCCGTAGGCCGGGGCGATTTGCCGCCTCTCTCGCCCGTGGCTGGAGTACGGCTGGGAACGGCCTCGGCCGGTATCAAAAAGCCGGGCCGCCAGGACCTGGTGGTAATTGAACTCGCCGAGGGCACGCGCTGCGCCGCGGTGTTCACGCGCAACGCGTTTTGCGCTGCACCGGTTACGGTTGCGCGGCGACATCTCGCTGCCTGCGGCGGCAGTCCGCGCTACCTGCTGATCAATACCGGGAATGCGAACGCCGGCACCGGCGCGCCGGGCATGGCCGCGGCCGAAGCCTGCACTTTTGCTGTGGCGGAGGCGGGCGGTTGCGAGGCGCACCGGGTGCTGCCTTTTTCGACGGGTGTGATTGGCGAGGCATTGCCAGTCGAGCGCATCCGGGCCGGCATTCCGCGGGCACTGGCCGCCCTGGCTGCCGATGGCTGGGCCGCCGCTGCCAGGGGCATCCTCACCACCGACACCCGGCCCAAAGGCCTCTCCGTGCATTTCGACTGTGGGGGGCGCTCGTACGTCGTGACAGGTATCGCCAAGGGCGCGGGCATGCTCCGCCCCGACATGGCAACGATGCTCGCCTATATCGCCACGGATGCGGCGGTGGACGACTCACTGCTGCAGACGCTCCTCACGCAAGCGGTGGCAGGCTCGTTCAACCGCATTACGGTGGACGGCGATACATCCACCAATGATGCCTGCGTGCTGCTGGCCACCGGCGCCGCCGGTAACCCTCCCCTGCAAGATGCGGGTTCAGCGCTCGGGGTGGCACTGCAGTCGGCGCTGGAGCAGGTGTGTGTGGAACTTGCCACCGGCCTTGTGCGCGATGGCGAGGGAGCCAGCAAGTTTGTCACCGTGCAGGTAAATGGTGGCCGCTCCGAGCAGGAATGCCTGGATGTGGCGTTTACGATTGCGCACTCACCGCTGGTGAAAACAGCCCTGTTCGCGTCCGATCCCAACTGGGGCAGGTTGCTCGCGGCAATTGGCCGGGCCGGCCTGGAGACCCTGGCGGTAGACCAAATCGCGCTGTACCTGAATGAGGTACTCATTGCCGAGGGTGGCTGCCGCGCCGCGAGCTACAGCGAGGAACAGGGGGTCATGGCCATGGCGCCCGAGGATATCGTGATTCGTGTCGAACTGCAGCGCGGCCCGGCCACGGCGGTGGTCTGGACCACCGATTTCTCTTACGACTACGTGCGCATCAACGCCGAGTACCGGACCTGAAGGCATGACTGTCTTGCACGTGGCGGTGGCTGTGGTGCTCGATGCACAGCGCAGGATTCTGGTGAGCCGCAGGGCAGAGTCTGCACACCAGGGTGGGCTGTGGGAATTCCCCGGCGGTAAAGTGGAAGCCGGTGAATCGCTTGCTGACGCGCTCGCGCGGGAACTGCGCGAGGAACTGGATATCGGCATCGGTCGCACCAGCGCCCTGCTCACGGTAGAGCATGACTACGGCGATCGGCGGGTGCTACTGGATGTACACGTGGTCTGGGAGTTCAGTGGCGAAGCGCGCTCTATGGAGGGCCAGCCGCTGGCCTGGGTGGAGGCGGAAGTACTGGGCGATTACGCATTCCCGGCGGCAAATCTGCCGATTGTGCGCGCGGTGCAGGCGCTGCTCGACGCCTGAACCTGCACTTACTGCTGCCCGCTGTGGGCCTGTGCCTGCTGCAAGAATTCACGGTGCAGCTCTTCTACCCGGGCGTCCAGTGCGTCGATGGCGCCTGAGTTGTCGATCACGATATCCGCCTCGGCCAGGCGCGCATCGCGTTGCATCTGTGCCGCCATGATGCGTTTCACCTGGGCTTCATCGTTGCCGTCCCTGCTCACGGTGCGCGCCAGTTGCAGCGACGCCGGAACATCCACCACCACCACGCAGTTCACCAGCTCTTTCTGGCTGGTCTCCAGCAGCAGGGGTGAGCTGAGAATGGTGTAGGGGCTGGTTGCAGCGGCAATCTGAGCGAGAATTTCCGCGCCGATCAGTGGATGCGTGAGCGCCTCCAGCCAAAGGCGCTCAGCCGGCTCGGCGAACACCAGCGCGCGCAGCGCGGCGCGATCCAGTGAACCGTCCGCCAGCAGGATATCGGCGCCGAAGTGGGCGGCGATTTCCGCCAGCGCGGGCCGCCCCGGCTCCACCACCACGCGGGCAGCGAGATCGGCATCGACGACGGTGATGCCGCGCTGCTCAAAGCGCTCGGTCACGGCGGATTTGCCGCTGCCGATGCCGCCGGTGACGCCCACAATCCAGACCATGTCAGCTGAGCCCGATATCCAGGAAGGGGAACTGCGCCGTGAGCGCCTCACCCCATAGCAAGGTGATCCAGCCGGCTGCGGCGAGGTACGGGCCAAACGGCATCGGTACCTCGCGGCCGTGGCGCTTCGCCAGCATCAGCGCTATACCGAGTGCGGCACCCACCACTGAAGAGAGCAGTATCACGAGGTGCAGGTCCTGCCAGCCGAGCCAGGCGCCCAGCGCCGCCAGCAGCTTGAAATCGCCGTAGCCCATGCCCTCCTTGCCGGTGACCAGCTTGAAAGCCCAGTACACGCTCCAGAGGATGAGGTAACCCGCGATGGCGCCGATGACCGCATCGGCGAGCGGCACAAAATTGCCCTCGATGTTGAAGGCCAGCCCGAGCCAGAGTAGCGGCAGGGTGATGAGGTCGGGCAGCATCTGGTGATCGATATCGATCATGGTCAGGGCAATCAGTGCCCAGGTCAGGAGCATGGCACCCAGCAGCGCGGCCGAGACGGGCAGGCAGGCGTACAGCAGCAGGGTTGCCAGCCCGGTCGCCAGCTCTACCGCCGGGTAGCGCGGCGAGATTCTCGCGGCGCAACTGCCGCAGCGGCCACGCAACAACAGGTAGCTGATGACGGGAATATTCTGCCATGGCCGTATGGGCACCTTGCAGTGGGGGCAGTGCGAGTTGGGCGTGGCCAGGTTGATCGGCGCGGAG
>Ga0102938_10001989_pt1 | contig 15552 bp, 11 predicted proteins | sample SalPonR2_B_D2_MG_FD_84516 | JGI IMG/M metagenome (GOLD analysis project Ga0102938, IMG submission 84516) | Salt pond soil microbial communities from South San Francisco under conditions of wetland restoration - Salt Pond MetaG R2_B_D2_MG | ecosystem: Environmental > Aquatic > Marine >...
CATGGCAATTTCCGATCAGTGGAAGAACAATGACTTTGGTTCGAGACTCGGATGGGTCACGCTACAGAATGATTCAATCACTTGCCAAAACTATCCAGCAATGATCAAGACACTTAGATCGCCCTGCATCCCAAGATCACCAATAAACTCGCCTTGATAACGTGATCTCTTGAACCAGACCGAAGCCTCTTGAACAGCGAATCAAAAATCGATATCGCGATTGTCGGCGCCGGCGCCGCTGGCCTGATGTGCGCGATCGCTGCCGGTGAGCGCGTCCGGTCGGTGCGGGTCTTCGATCACGCCAACAAGGTCGGCAAGAAGATTCTGATGTCCGGCGGTGGGCGCTGCAACTTCACCAATATGTATTCCGGGCCGGAGAATTTTCTCTCGGCCAACCCGCATTTCTGCAAGTCGGCGCTCAGCCGCTACACGCCTTGGGACTTTATCGCCCTGGTCGAGAAGTATGACATCCCCTATCACGAGAAGACGCTTGGGCAGCTGTTCTGCGATCGCTCATCGAAGGACATCGTGCGCATTCTCATGAGCGAGTGCGAGCGGGTCGGTGCCCGAGTCCAGACCCATACGCCAGTGACCATCGAGCAGCTGGGTCCGCCGCATCGCATCAGCACGCCCGATGAGACGATCGAATGCGAGTCGCTGGTGATCGCGACCGGCGGCTACTCGATCCCGCGCATGGGCGCGACCGGCTGGGGCTTCGACTTCGCCCGCGAGCACGGTCTGAAGGTGCTGCCAACCCGGGCGGCCCTGGTGCCCTTCGTCTTCGAGGGACGCAAGCTGGAGCAGCTCGACGGCCTGGCCGGCGTCTCCGTCGACACCCGCTCGAGTGCCGGTCACGGGCAATTCCGGGAGAACATCCTGTTCACCCACAAGGGCCTCAGCGGACCGGCCATGCTGCAGGTCTCGAGCTACTGGCATCCTGGCGAACCGGTGCAGATCGACCTGCTCCCGGAACTGGATCTGGCGACCACATTGAAGGGCCTGCGCACCGATCGTCCGCGCTCGCAGCTGAAGACCGTGCTCGCAGAGCTGCTTCCCAGGCGTGTGGCCGAGCGCTGGTGCGAGCTCTGGTTGGGCAACCCGCTGATGGCCGAACTCGGCAACGAGGCCATCGACGCGATCTGCCGACGGTGCCAGCCCTGGACCGTCTGGCCGGCCGACACCGAGGGCTACCGAACGGCCGAGGTCACGATCGGAGGTGTCGATACCAACGAGCTGTCCTCCAGGACCATGGAAGCGAAGAAGCTGCCGGGCGTGTTCTTTATCGGCGAGGTCGTTGACGTCACGGGTCATCTCGGCGGCCACAATTTTCAGTGGGCCTGGGCGTCGGGCCAGGCTGCGGGGGAACACGTCTAGACCGGCACAGCGTGAAATTTCTCATCGAGTGGTGACATCAGTCGAGGGATGTCGCTTTATCAGGAAAGGACCTGAAATCCACCGCTCGATCACACACGAGAATTCCATGTTGTTCTGGCATATGAAACTGTTCCTGACACCGGTCATCCTGGCCGCCCTGCTGACGGTGCTGAGCACCGAGTCGCTTGCTCAGCCGGATCCAACGGCGCTCGACGCGGTCCAGTTCTCAACCGATATCCACACCCGCTTGCCGGCTGATGGCGGCAGTGAGGTCATCCTGAGCGACGACGCCATCGCCGAGGTCGGTATCGCCAGCGGCACCGCCACTGTCATCGAGTGGCTCGATCGACTGGACCGCAGCGATGTCGATGCCTTTCATCGAGGCGATGCGGCCTGTGGCGACGCCCCCTGGTTCAGCCTGTCGACGACCACCGAGATCGCAGGCACGGTGATGGCACCGAGCGATGTGTTCACCGACGCAGGAATCAAGGTCTTCGATGCTCGCGCCGCCGGGGTACCGGATCGGGTCGATATCGATGCCATCAGCCGGGATCCCGCAAGCTGTGACCTGGTCTTCTCCGTCGACGTCACGACCGAACTCGGGGGTGTCATCGTCGGCCCCGCCGATCTGATCCGCTGGCGCGCAGCCGATGGATTCAGTCTGTTCGCTGCCACCGGCCTTCCCGGAAACCTGGATGCGCTGCATCTGATAAGCGCAGATCGCTTCCTGTTCAGCCTCGATCGTGATGCCACCCTGGGCGGGCTGCTACTGCGCGACGACGACATCGTCGAAGCCATCGCGACCGACTCAGGGGCAGACTACGCCATCGCCCTGGCGCCGCGCGCGCTGGACGCCAGCTTCCAGTCTGCCAACGTCGACGCCCTCTGGGCACTGCCCGCGCCCCCGGTGGGCGATTTCCGCTGGACGGCGACCGAGCAGTCGGTCCTCGAGAACGGCGAGCTCGTCGTCGTGCAGATCGAGCGCCTCGGCGGCTCGGCCGGCCCGGTCAGCCTGACCGTCGAAACCGTTGACGACACGGCGATGGCGGGCGTTGACTACACCGCCTTTACCGACTCGGTCGAGTTCGGCGATGGCGAGGTCAACCGCACCGTCGGCATCCTGATCCTCGACAACGACACGCTCGACGGTCAGCGCCGGTTCTTTGTCGATCTGGTCAGCGCCAGCGCCGGCGGCCTGATCGCGCCGACCCGGATCACGGTCCGGATTCGCGACGACGAGAACGATGCCCTTTTCAACGATCGATTCGAGAATTGATGGCCGCTGGCCGAAGACAACCCACCGAACAATGCTATCTGAGGAATGACTGCCATGAACCGACTGATACACAGCTCCATCCTTGCCGCCGCTGCCCTGGTGTTGACGCCTGCCATCGCCGATGAGGGCGCTTTTGAAATCAGCCCCCTGTGTGTCGCCACCGGCTGTTTCGATGGCGATAGCCCGGGTTTCCCCGTGACGATCGTCCAGCCGGGTCGCTACGTCCTGACCGGCAATCTCGACGTCAACAACGCGCCGAATCCCGCCGACACCTCGGCCATCTGGGTGGGATCAGCGAGCGGTACAGCGGATGCCGTCATCGACCTGAACGGCTTCGAGATTCGCGGTCCCGTGACCTGCGATGGCACGCCGGTGACCAGCTGCGCCGGAGATCCGGGCAGTGGCTCGGGAATCCTCTTGCTCAGCAACTCGCGTGCAACGATTCTCAACGGCAGAATCCAGGGGATGGGTGCCTTCGGAATTCGATGCAACACGGGCGGCACCTTCTGCCGGATCGAGAATGTCATCGTGGAGCAGAATCGCGACGGCGGAATCTTCAGCAACTCGGTCAACGGCGGGTCCATCGACAATGTCACGGCCCTGCGCAATGGCGATTTCGGCATTTTACAGTCGAGAGGCTCGATCCGGAACAGTGTTTCCAGGGGCAACCAGGGCGTCGGAATCACCGCGAATCGGTCGAATGTGGACAGCACGATGAGCGAATCGAATGGTTCCCACGGCATCACCGCGGGTGGCGTGATAAGGAACTCGACGTTCTCTTCCAACGGGGGTGACGGCATTCTCTGCAACAGCTGCTCCGCCTTCGAGAACCAGATCCGGTCGAACGACGGATTCGGTCTGAGCTTGAACAGCATAGGCATCCACGGGCGCAACTACCTGATGGCGAACACCAGCGGTGATTTCAACAGCCCGGTCAATGCCGACGTGGAGACCGAACCCAATCTCTGTCTCGACGGCAGCTGCTGAGGCCAACTTGTCTTGGGATCAAGGGGTGCCGCTCGGCGCCCCCTTTCCTGTCTCTGGCCTGCGGGGTTTTCGAAGGGGTTCCCGCCACTCGATCCCGACGATCGGCAGAAGGCGTCGCGGATTCGTTCGCTCAGGTCGGCAATGCGTACTTCAGACCGGTGGCGCAATTGAACAGCAGGACTCTAGCTTCGCGATCCAGGTGACCGTCGCGCACCATTCGTAGCCAGGCCGCGTGCGTCGCCGCGCCTTCCGGGCACATCAACACCCCGTCCTGGCGTGCAAGATCACGCCAGGAGGCCTCGATCTCGGCTTCGGACACGGCGACCGCTCGGCCGTCGGATTCGCGCACCGTGCGCAGGATCAGGAAATCACCGACCGCTTGAGGCACACGAATGCCGGCGGCTCGCGTGTGGGCGTCCTCCCAGCGCTCGGCAAACTCATCACCAGCTTCCCATGCCCGCACCATCGGCGCGCAGCCGTCGGCCTGGACGGCGAACATCTTCGGCAGCGACCCGTCGATCCAGCCCATCGCCTTCATCTCGGCAAAGGCCTTCCACATGCCGATCAGGCCCGTGCCACCGCCGGTGGGGTAGAAGATCGCTTCGGGCAGCGACCAGTGGTACTGCGCGGCCAGCTCGAGACCCATAGTCTTCTTGCCCTCCAGACGGTACGGCTCCTTGAGGGTGGAGACGTCGAACCAGCCTTCTTCGGCCGCGCGCGCAGCCAGCAGCTTGCCGCAGTCGTCGATGTAGCCGTCGATCTCGACCACCTCAGCGCCACACAGTCGGGTCTCGTCGATGTTCATGCGCGGCGTGTCAGCCGGGCAGTAGACCAGAGATTTCAGGCCGGCGCGCGTTGCGTAGGCGGCCAGCGCGGCGCCTGCATTTCCGTTGGAGGGCATGCAGAGCTTGTCGATGCCCAGCTCGACGGCCATGCTGACTGCCAGGGCCAGGCCGCGCGCCTTGAACGAACCGGTCGGCAAACGCCCTTCGTCCTTGACGACCACCGAAGGCGCACTGCCCAGACGGATCAGAGGGGTATCGGTCTCGCCCAGTCGAGGCACCTGGTCGGCATTGGCGAAGGGCAGCAATTCGGTCCACTTGTAGAAGCCGCCATCGCGCGCCGCGATCTCGTCGCGGTCCGCGCTGGCCGCAATTCGATCCAGGTCATAGCGCAGCAACAGCGGGCGTCCGGCATCAGACAGGCGATAGGCGGGGCCTTTGGGGTAGCTCGTCCCTGTCAGGCTGCATTCAAGATGGGTAGCGAAAGGATTCATGATCAAGGGCTTGATTGAAAGCGAGTGAATGAAGTCATCGACAGTATCGCGCTATGTCTGTCAATTCGGCCTGCAAGTCCATGCACAGGGCGTTTGACAGATCTACAGTGGCCCACAATACTAACCGGGTTGCTATCGATCAACGATCTCAACATGACCCCATAAATGGACAAACAACCATGAGATCAGTATTTCGCCCCATCGCTCTGCTCGGACTGTTCCTGATTGCAGCCACAGCACATGCACAGAACAACTACTACGTCGACATCACCAACAACACCGGCTATGTCATCCATTACATCTATGTCAGTCCCGCCAGTGCCAACACCTGGGAAGAGGACGTGCTCGGCAACGATGTCCTGATGGACGGTGAATCCTTCCGCGTCAACCTGAACGGCTACAACAGCCCGATCTTTGATATCCGGCTGGTCGATGAGGATGGTGACACCTATACCTATCCGGGCGTGAATGTCACTACCCAGTTCGTCAACGTCACCCTGGCAGATCTTGACGTCGACTGATGCACATCGCCGGGCGACGGCACAGCCGCACCCGGCGTTTGCCTGACGAAATCAACGATGCTGGTCGATGAGAATCGGATTACCGTCGGGATCGATCAGCGTGATGTGGCCCGGGCCGGTGGAATCGGCATCCACGGTCTCGGTCAACTCGACACCCTGCTCGACCAGCCTCCTCTGGATCTCACGCACATCGGTAAACGGATCGACGGTCTCGCACTGGTGATTCCAGCCCGGATTGAAGGTCAGAATATTGCTATCGAACATGCCCTGAAACAGCCCGATCACATGCGTCCCGTTACGCAGAATCAGGTAGTTGTGTTCAGGATTCCCCCCCGAGACCTCGAAACCCAGCTTTTCATAAAAGGCGCGTGATGCGGCCAGGTCCCTGACGGTCAGACTGATCGAAAAAGTACCCAGTTCCATGATGTCTCTTTCCTGCTGACTCCAAAGCCCATGATGAGCGGTTTCAGCGCCGCGAGCAACTCTGCTCAGTCCAGTGCGCTGGCCAGCCAGGCCCGCGCGGTGCGCAGATCGCGTTTGACGGTCGCCATCGAGACGTTCAGCGCCTCGGCCACTTCCGGGTCGGTGAGTCCACCGAAATAGCTCAATTCGATCGCTCGGGCCTTGCGCGCGTCCAGGGTCTCGAGCTCGCTGAGCGCGCGCTCCAGATCCAGCACATCGAGCCTCGAATGTGAATCATCGGAAAGGTCGCAGGTCAGCAGGGTGACCGGCGCAATACCACTGCCGCGCTTGTCGCGCTGACGCAGACGCGCCTGATCGACAAGAACCTGGCGCATGGCCCGCGCGGCCAGGCCGAGGAAATGGCCACGGTCCCGCGGGGTCACCCGAAGCCTGTCAAGTTTGAGGTAGGCCTCATGAACCAGCTCCGTGGCCTGGCAGGACTGGGTGCGCTCCTGCGCCAGGCGGGCCCGCGCCAGCCCCCTGAGCTGGTCATGGAGTTCATGCCAGAGGCGCTCGCGCGCGTCCTCATCACCGGCCACCGAGCGCTGAAGCAGCAGGGTCAGATCCCCTGAATCGGGCTTATCCATCACCACCAGGCCCGAGTGTCGGGCTCGAGAGCGATCCGCATGATTCGATTTGGGCAGAAACGACGCATAAGTTACCAGGTGAGTCTACTTCTGAAGGAACTTTAACCCATGATCGGTCAATTCGAATCACGTCGCTTCCTGATGCAGGCGGCCTTTGGTCTCTGGCTGTTTGCCGCGCCCCTTGCCTGGGCAACCGAAGACAATGGAGACCTGGAGCTCAGGATCGCGGCCCTGATCGGTTTCCACAACGTGGCCCTGCCGATTTCCTTCGTACCCGACCCGCTGTTCGGGCTTCCCGCCAGTGCAGTGACCTTCGGCACCAACCTGGGGCTCAAGGATACCCCCGCGATCTTCGTAACGCCTGGCGACTGGTCCGACTGGCCGAACTCAGCGGATGACTGTCATTTCGAGTTCGACCTGCCCCAATCGACGGCCGGCTACAAGAATCTGCTCGGCTTCGCCACCCTCAAGAACGTACCTGGCCAGTGGGGCGAGCTGACCCGCACCGGTCAGGTTCAGGTGGCCCATGCCAACACCGATGTCAATGTCCATGCGGTCAATCCCTACATCCTGCCTGACCTGTTTTCGGAACAATCGGTCGAACTGCCGTCGGGCAATCATCGGATCCGATGGCGGGCCGAGACCCAGATCTCCGATGCCTTCGACATCATCATCCCTGCCAGTCTGCTGGCGTTCAACTCGATCAAGTACGGAACGGCCGTCGCCAACCAGGGCTGGTCGGCAGCGCGCCAGGCCGCCTCGCAGAACGCGGCACAGCAGGTGATCGGAAATATTGCCCAGGAAATCGGGCTGATAACCGCATCGCAGCTGTTCGACGGGCGTACTTCGGTGGTGCACGAGCGGGAGCAGCAGATCCAGATCTGGAAGCAGGTGCCCCCGGAGATAACGACCAGCCAGCCGGTCATTACCCTTGAGGCGACCGACTTCGGAGGCGTGCTGTATGAGCGGGTGCGGGATCAGCTTCGTGCCACCATCAACGCCAGCGACCCCTGCGGCCTACCCTTCTCGCTGGGCAACGACGCCGGTCCGCTGCTTGCCATCGGAAGCAACCCGGTGACCTGGACGATCCGCGACAGCGGTCCCCTGCCGGGCGGCGGCTTCAACAGTGATTTCCTCATCCAGACCGTCTTGATCGAGGACACCCAGGCACCGATTCTGGTCGCACCGCCGAGTCGGGTCATCGAAGTTCCCGTTGTTGATCCCGGCCTGAACGCCAGTGAAGTCAATCTGGGCGCGCCGCGCGTGGTCGATCTGGCCGATCCTGATCCGGTCATCAGCAACGACGGCCCGGTCTTCTACCCGATCAACTCGCGCTCGCCGATCACCTGGACCGCGACCGATGACTCCGGCAACAGCGCCCAGGCCGATCAGCTCATCACGATCAAGGCAGAAGGCAGCAATACCCCGCCCGTCGTCGCCAATGTGCAGACCAGCACGCTGACCTCGGAACCGGTCGACGTGGTGCTTGCCGGCAGCGATTCCGATTTTCTCGACGGCCGCTTCGACCCGCTGTCGTTCCGGATCAGTGACCGACCCGACAACGGCGAATTCATTGCCCCGCTCTACCCGTTCTTTATCGAGGACTATCGCACCTCGCCAGGCGGACCCTATGGCGAGGCGTTCTATCTGAGCAACAATCGCGCGGCCTGGCTCTATGCCAACGTCTGCCAGACCGGTTCCGGGCCCAACGCCGACCGCATCGATGTCGACTGGGTCTACGAACCCGAGTTCGTGCACGTCGACGACGACGGCAAGGTCTACATGCAGGACCGCTACTGGCAGTGTTCGGCCAGCGACGCCAGCTCCTTTCCGCGGATCTCGACCTGGGACCGGGACGGCAATTTCATCGGCCAGATCGACTACATCGGTGACAACGATGCCTTCGTGCTCGACCGCGACGGCTTCATCTACGAATTCAAGATCGAGGGCTCCGGCTCGAGCTCCGAAGTCTTCGTCAATCGCTGCGCCAATGACTTTGTCGGCAAGGCGAACCGGCCCGACTTCTGCGACTCACTCGGCAGCGTCGACAATGATTCAGCGCCGAACCTGCAAGCCAACAGTCTTTCCTACGCCCGGGTCGATTCCAGCCAGGGCATTCTGTATGTCACCGATAAACGCCGGGTCTTTGTCTTTGATATCCGCAACGACCCGCCTGCTCCGATCTATCTGGCAACACTCAATCCGGATACTCCTTTCCCGACGCCGAGCCCGTCCTGCGCCGGCTCCAGCCTGCTCGGTTATGCCATGGATGTGGATTCCGACGGCAATCTGTATATGGTCAACTGCGCCAACGAGCGGATCGAGAAATTCACCGCGTCGTTCTTCGACGAGGGCGGGCAGTTCGTCGCCGGCAGTTATGTCGGCTGGATGGGACGCTGTGAAACGAGCAGCAACAATGCCTGCGACGAAGACAACAAGATCAGCAAGGGCTATGCCTGCACCGATGCGACCTGCACGCGCACCGACGATGCCGGAGAAGAGCCTGGCCAGTTCGCGACACCGCTGTATATCTCGATCGATCCCAATGATGTGCTCTATGTGGCCGAATGGGACAATTTCCGCGTCCAGCGCTTCGCCCCGGACGGCACCTTTGCCGGCCAGGCCCTGTCGACGGGCACCGGCGTCAATCAGGGTGAGCAGCCCGGCTTTGTGCTCGGCAATATGGGCCGACCGCGGGCGGTGTCGGTCAACTCGAGCCAGTTCTATGTCGTCGATCGAGAAGAGGGTTTCGTCCATGTCTTCGAAACCTCGCCGCTGAAGGACATCACCGATGATTCGGCGACGGTGACCTATGTCTCGAACTTCGATTTCCACAGCGCCACCGACACTTTCCAGTTCATCGCCAGCGATGGCCTGCATGACAGCAATGTCGGTACCGTGAGCATCGATGTCGCCCGTAATTTCCGGGCACCGATCGCGCAGGATCAGACCGTCGGGACGAACGAAGACACGCCGCTCCAGATCACCCTCAGCGCCGAGGACCCCGACGGCATCATCGGCTTCGATTTCAACGGTCTCGATATTCTGGACTTCGAGATCATCGAGGGCCCCGAGGCAGGAACCGTATCGGTCCTCGGATCCGACAACCGATCCCTGACCCTGCTCTATATTCCGGAGGAAGATGTCTTCGGCCAGGACACGCTGGTGTTCGTCGCCAATGACGGCGTCGATGACTCGATTCCGGCCACGGTCACGATCGATATCGCGCCGATTGATGATCCACCTCGAGTTCTGAGCAACGAACTACCGCAGCGCGTTGGTGCGGGCTTCCCGTTCGTGCTCCGTGGTGTCTTCGAAGACGACGGTGCCAGTGACTTCATGACCTCCGTCGAATGGAACAGCGAAGACTTCGAAAGCGAGGGGGGCATCAATGACGACAATCCGGACAACCCGTTCATCGACGGTGTCTATCTGGTCCAACCGGCCCTGGGCAAGGGCCAGGGCTATGGCATTGCCGAACATGTCTTCACCTCGACCGGCGTCAAGGACGTTCGCTTCTGCATCGCTGATCAGAGCGAGCGGGAGGACTGCCTGACGACCCAGCTGACGGTCGAAGCCCTGGTGAATCTGGGCCTGGAGCTGCCGGCAGAACAGAGCCAGACGCCACCGCCCGACGTACCGATCGGCGACACCTTTACCGTCGAGGTAGAAGTCGGAAATCTGGTCCCGGAAGGCATCGCCGGGCTGATCGCCCAGGCCATCGGCATGCAGGGCACGATCGACACACCGGGCGTCACCTTTATCGGGAGTTCGGAAGGGGACTGCACGATCAGCGCCGATGGACAGAGCATCGACTGCGACTTCGGTGACTTCGCCGTCGGCGAACAGCGCCTGATCACGCTGAGCTTCGCCACCGATCCCGGACTGAGCCACAACACCGCGGCCCAGATCAGATTGAGCTTCACCACTGCCTCGCAGTCGGTCAACGAGCTTACCGAAGCCTTCATCACGCGCACCATCGTCGATCCGAACATCATCTTCGGGGACCGCTTCGCGGCGCCCTGAGGGGGATCGAGTCGTTGCTGATCTATGCGTAGAAGCAGATGAACCACGAAGGCATCGAGGAAACGAGGAGCGACTGTTTTCCTGGTGCCCTTCGTGGTTCAGACGCCTTCTGGATTCCGACCCGGCAACGAGCTGCCGGCCGGGTGAGAAAGGGTCAGACCAGGCCGCGTGGACGAAACAGCTGGTCGTGCAGGTTCAGGGCATAGCGATCAGTCATGCCGGCGACGTAGTCCAGCACCTGGGTCAGCGTGTCGGCCTCGTCGATGCGATAGCTGTCGGCAATCTGATCCGGATGGGCGAGCAGATGATCGACGATCTGGTGAATGACCGCCTTGGCGCGTGCATTCTGCGCGACTGACTCCGGGCGCAGATAGACGCGCTCGAACATGAATTCCCTGAACGCCTTCATGGCCAGCAGAATCTGTGCATCCATGGCCACGCGACCGCGCCGGCAGGATTCACTGATCACGCCCTCGACCATGGTGTTGATCCAGCTGCGGCCCTCGATCGGACCGAGCGGCTCCACGACCTCCGCCGGCAGGTCTTCGTGACTGATCACGCCGGCGCGCAGAGCGTCCTGGAGATCGTGGTTCAGATAGGCGATGCGATCGGCGAAGCGGCAGATCCAGCCTTCGGCGGTCTCGGGAGGCGGCTTGACTCGCCAGGTATGAGCGCGGATGCCGTCCAGCACTTCCCAGCTCAGATTGCAGGGCTCGAGCACCTCGAAGATTCTCACTCCCTGAGCTGAATGCAGCCACTCACCGCCCTCGACGTAATCCGACAGGGCCGCCTCGCCGGTGTGGCCGAAGGGCGTATGGCCGCAGTCATGGGCCAGGCAGATGGCCTCGGTCAACACCTCATTGAGCCCCAGTGCCACTGCCAGAGCGCGCGCGACCTGAGTCACCTGCAGGGTGTGGCTCATCCGGGTGACGAAGTGATCGCCCTCCGGGTTGATGAAGACCTGGGTCTTGTGCTTGAGGCGTCGAAAGGCCTTGGAATGAAGGACGCGATCGCGATCGCGCTCGAACTCGGTCCGATAGGGGTCAGGGTCTTCAGGGCGTGATCTTCCTCGCGAGTCTGTCGAGCGCGTCGCCAGGGGTGCCAGCCCGGCCTCGCGCGCTTCGCGCTGCTCACGGCTGACAGGGGACAGAGCCGAGCGCTCCAGCACCGTGCTCATGTCCGGGCTCCCAGCACCCTTTCCTGAACCGGGGCACCGAAACCGACCAGAATATCGCCATCGAGATCGATCACCGGTCGTTTGATCAGCGTCGGGTGTTGAGCCAGAAAAGCCGCCGAACCGATTGCCGACATGGCCTCGACACGCTCGAGTTCGTCGAGCCCGCGCCAGGTGGTCGATCGTCGATTGACCAGGGCCTCTGCCCCGACGGCGCTGAGCCAGGACTGAACGGTGGCCACGTCCAGCCCATCATCGCGCAGGTCATGCCACTGATAGTCGATGTCGTGTTCCGACAGAAAACGACGCGCTCTGCGACAGCTGTCACAGGACTTGATGCCAAAAAGTTTCATACACTAATAGTATCGGTTACCCGGTGAGGATTCAGCAAGACATTCCCCCGGCATGAATGTTGCATGAGTTATTTGAGTGATTCTGAACAAGGCGTCAGAGCCCTTGAAATACCTGTTCTCGATAATTGCCGAAACTGCGGCCAGGGCCCTGCTCGTCCTCGGCCTGCTTGTGACCGGCCTGGCCGGTGCAGCAGCCGCCGAACAGCAATTGAGCAATCTCGCGGCGCCTAATTTCGAGAATTTCGAGGTCAAGAACGGGCTTTCGGAAGAAATCTATTCATCGATCGGCATGGACAGCCGCGGATTCATCTGGGCCGGCTCGGCCTCCGGGCTGTATCGATTCGACGGATACCGCTGGCAGGCCCATGAGCTCAGCGGAGCCAGCAGCCTGGTCAGAGACATGCTGACTGACTCGAACGGTCACCTTTGGGCGATCTTCGAACGCGAGGGAATGGCCGTCAATCGGAACGGAAGCTGGGAACTCACCGGCGATCAGTCATTTCATCACCGGTTCAATTCGGTTTCTGACCCGGCGGGCAGCCGGTCTCACTGGCTGAGCCAGCCGAACAGGATCCTCCGACTCGAGAATGGCCAGTGGTCTGCCGACCCAGCCTGGGTGCCACCTGGCGATGAACGGATTACCTCGGTCGCGGTGACCCGGGATTTTCCCGGCGGCCCGAGGCTCTGGGTTGCCCGATCAATGGGGCAGCTCTGGAGCCGCCCGTTGTATGACCCAGCATCGCCCTGGACAACCTCCCACAGCGAGGAGCTCCAGGGCGCGGCCTTCACCGATCTCGTGGTCAGCCGCTCCGACGGCCTGGAAGAGCTGTGGGTCCTGACCTATGGCAGCGGCATTGTTCGCTTGCGATCCGACGGGACTCGGCAGCTCTGGCGAAAGTCCGATGGCTCGTTGCCCAGCGAAGCGATCTACTCCGGGGTTGCAAGCTACAGCGAGGCAGGCACGCGCACGCTCTGGATCTCATCTCGCGGTGGCTTGCTGCGCTTCACCGGCGAGGAGCTCAGCGTCTTCGACCGCAGCGATGGCCTGCCCTCGAATGCGGTGCGCGGGATCAAGAAACTCTCCACACCAAATGGCCAGGACGTCCTCTGGCTGGCAACCGAACGCGGCGTGACCCGCATGCTCCTGGCGCCGAGCGCCTGGCGCACCGTATCAAGGCTCGGCGCTTCGGAGAACGGCATCTTCGGCGTATTTGCCGACCAGGACGCCAGCGGCAATGACCGCGTTGTGGTCGGCAGCGGCATGGCAGGGCTGGCCGTTTTCAGCGGTGGTGAATGGACCCAATTCAATCGCGCGAATGGGCGCTTGCCGAGCGACTATATCCGCGGCGTCTGGCCGCTCGATCGCCCGGGCGAACTCGGACTGGTGTCGATGGACAACGGGCGCCTTTTTCTCCTGACCGAGGCGCTGGAACTGCTTGAAATCGAAGTCGAATGGCTGCTCGATCGGTCACGCGGCGCGATCGATGTCGTCGAAGCCTTCGGCGAGATCTGGATCGGCGCGACGGATACGACCATCTGGCGCCTGAACGGCAGATCCCTGGTGCGCATTCATGACCCGATCCCCGGTGCCGGCATGCTGCAGAGTCTGGATGTCCAGGCCGGCCTGGATGGCAGAACCTGGGTGTGGGGCGCCACGACTCGGGGGCTTGTGCGCATGGCCAGGCAGCGCTACGAACGGGTCGAGCTGGCGGACGGACCGTCACAGGTCAGTTACCGTGACGTCGAGGTGGTGCAGGAGGGATCCGAGCAAGTCTTGTGGGCAAGTACCGAACGCCATGGTGTCGTGCGCTACACCATCTCGAATCCGGAACGACCCGTGCGAGTCGTCGAGAGTCATCGCCCGCCGGTTCCGGATCCGACGGTCTACAGCGTGCGCGCCGACTCCAGGGGACGCATCTATATCTGCACCAATAACGGTGTCCAACAGCTGATTCGAATGCCAGATGGCAGTTTTTCGGAGCGAATCTTCCGGCGCCGTGATGGCCTCGCGCACGACGAGTGCAACTCTCGCAGTCAGTTCATCGATTCGCAGGACCGGTTCTGGGTGGGCACATTGGCCGGGCTGAGCGTCTACGACCCGACCGCCCTGGAAGAGCCCGTCGAGGAGAACCGCCTGCCCAGCCCGCTTCGACTGACCCATGTAGAGATGGATGGAAGACTGGTCAGCGCAGATACACTCGAACAGATCGACATTCCGGCCGGCACGGAAACCTTTGCGGCACACGCGACGATGCTGACCCAGCAACGTGAAACGCACAACCAGTACCGCTTTACGCTTCTCGGTGATGACGGCGAGCCGGTCTCCATGTCGTCGGGCTGGAGCCATCAGCCGTTTCGAATCTGGTCGACGGCAGAACCCGGCAATTATCTGCTGCGCATCGAGGCCCGTGATTTCGCCGGTGTTCACGCCCAGGCGCTCGAACTTGCCGTGCAGATTGAAGCCACCTGGCTGCAGCGCCTGTGGGTGCAGGTCACGCTGGTGATGATCACCGCAGTGTTGCTGTTCGGGCTGGCGGCGCTGTACACGCGACAGCTTCGTCAACGAAAGGACCGGCTTCAGAAGCTGGTGGACAAGCGAACGGCAGATCTGGCAAAGGCCAACCGCCAGCTCGTGCAACTGTCATTCCGCGATCCGCTGACCGGTGCTGCCAATCGCCGGCGGCTCGACCTGGCCGGTCGTGATGAATTGAAGCGCGCCGCTGAAAAGGACCAGCGACTCAGCCTGATTCTCCTTGATCTGGATCACTTCAAGCGATTCAATGACCGCCACGGCCATCTGGCCGGCGATGAGGCGCTCAAGTGTGTGGCTCAGAGCGTTGCAGGCATCATGCGCTCTGGCGACCTGATTGCGCGCTTCGGAGGCGAAGAGTTCGCCTGCCTGCTACCCAACACAACCGCCGAACAGGCCGCTGAAATCGCGGAACGCGTGCGATCTGCGGTGATGGCTCATTCGATGGAGACACTGGCCGATCGATTCGACTCGTTGACCATCAGCGTTGGGATCGCCACCTCGCGCCCTGACGAGACCACTCTCAAGGACCTGGTCGATCGTGCGGGACAGGCGCTGTATCAGGCCAAACGTGCAGGACGCAATCGGGTCGTCTCGACCAACGGCGCAGAGCCCGAGTCCGCACCCACCTGAAATCTCGTGCCTATCGGGCCGCCCGCAGCAGCTCGTTGACTGACGTGCGTGAGCGCGTTCGATCATCCACCTGTTTGACGATCACGGCCGCGTACAGGCTGTGGCTGCCGTCCTTCGCCGGCAGACTTCCCGCAACAACCACCGAGCCGGCCGGCACGCGACCGGTCAGGATCTCGCCGGTGGCGCGATCATAGATGCGGGTGGACTGGCCGAGGAATACACCCATCCCGATAACCGCGCCTCGCTCCACGATCACGCCCTCGACCACCTCGGAGCGTGCCCCGATGAAGCAGCCATCCTCGATGATGGTCGGCGTGGCCTGAAGCGGTTCGAGCACACCACCGATGCCGGCG
>Ga0102938_10001994_pt1 | contig 15527 bp, 18 predicted proteins | sample SalPonR2_B_D2_MG_FD_84516 | JGI IMG/M metagenome (GOLD analysis project Ga0102938, IMG submission 84516) | Salt pond soil microbial communities from South San Francisco under conditions of wetland restoration - Salt Pond MetaG R2_B_D2_MG | ecosystem: Environmental > Aquatic > Marine >...
CCCCATCCCAGCGCCAGGTCCATCGGCGACAGATCGGACCAGCGGTCCCAGCGGTAGTCCCGCCTGCCCAGCACGCGGGCCACCAGCCCGAACTCTGCGCGCAGACGGATGTCGAGATCATGGATACGCAGGTCATCGCCGGTATCCAGCTCGATCTGACGTGGCGGGCGATCGAGCGCCAGTCCGTTCATGGCCGCCCCCGCCCCGACCATCGTGGCCAACTGCTCGCTGTAGCCTTCGTCCGGGTCCGAGACCCAGGTCCAGATCAGGACCAGCACGACCGTCACGATGATCAACTTGCGCATTTATCGACGACTCTTCGGCGCGCGACTCAAGGTAGACAACGAGTGTTGCAGCGGTTGTGTCGAGGTTATCATTTCGGAGCCGCCACGGGATTGCCTGTATTCTGTTCGCCATGATGTCTGCGCTGCTCACTCTCACCGCTTTGATGGCCGTGACCGGGCTCGTCCTGCTCTGGCTCGGACGGCGCTTCGAGCGCGACGAGGACAGCCTGGTCGAACGGATCAATGCCCTTCTGCCGCAGACCCAGTGCGCCCAATGCAGCTATCCGGGCTGCCGACCCTATGCCGAAGCGATCGCCGCCGGCGAGGCCGACATCAACCAGTGCCCGCCCGGGGGCGATGCGGGCGTTCAGGCGCTGGCCGAGCTGCTCAACGTCGAGCCCAAGCCCCTTGATGAATCGCACGGCGAACACAAGCCGCCGGTCGTCGCATTGATCGACGAGGATCGCTGCATCGGCTGTACCCTGTGCATCCAGGCCTGCCCGGTCGACGCGATCTTCGGCGCGGCCCGCCAGATGCATACCGTGATCGAAGCCGAGTGCACCGGCTGCGAGCTCTGCCTGCCGCCCTGCCCGGTCGACTGCATCGATCTCATCGATCGCCCGGAACCCTATCGACCCCCGCGCCCGGATCAGGCAGCCGCCGTTGCCCCGTCCGTGATCCCGCTGAGAGTCGCATGAGCACCCCATCGGTCGGCGAAACGCTGCATGCCTTTCCCGGTGGACTGACCCTGCGCCACCACAAGCAGGTCGCCTGCCAGAGCCCACTGCGCCATCTTCCGCTCTCCGCGCACTACTACCTGCCGATCACCGATCGCCGCGGCCAGACCGCCGAGCTCATCGTTGTCGAGGGCCAATCGGTCCGGCGCGGTCAGGTTCTGACCCGCGCGCGCAGCGATTTCGACATCGTCACCCACGCCCCGACCTCCGGACGGATCGGATCGATTGTCCGCCGGGAAGGCATCTGGCCACCCGGCTCATGGACCGACTGCATCCATCTAGAGGCTGACGGCCTGGATAGCGCGGTCGAGGCCGAACCGCTGACCGAGTGGTTCGAACACGACCGCTACCGACTTATCGACCGACTACGGGACCGCGGCCTCGCCGGTCTGGGCGGCGCCATCTTTCCGACGGCCGCCAAGCTCAGAGGCGACTGGGGCCCGATCCATGCGTTGATCCTCAACGGCGCCGAGTGCGAACCCTGGATCGCCTGCGACGAGATGCTGATGCGGACCCGTTCCGACGAGGTGGTCCGCGGCGGCATCGTCCTGGCAAGAGCAGCCGGCGCTTCCGAGATGGTCATCGCCATCGAGGACCAGATGGGGGAAGTCGGCCAGCGCCTGTCGGATGCCATCGACACCTGCCCGATCGATTTCCCGGTTCGTCTGGTCCGGGTCGACAAGATCTATCCCGAGGGTGGAGAACGGCAGCTCATCCAGGTCCTCACCGGACTGGAAGTCCCCTTCGATGGTCTGCCCCAGGACCTCGGCCTGCTGTGCCACAACGTGGCCACCGCCGTGGCCGCCCTGGAAGCTATCGAGGCCGGACGCGCCCTGACCGAGCGCATCGTCACCGTCACCGGGCCCGGAATCCGCCAGCCGCAGAATCTGATCGTCAGGATCGGCACGCCGATCTCCGAGCTCATCGAAGCCGCTGGCGGACTGACCGGGGACGCGGGTCGCCTGATCCTCGGGGGGCCGATGTCAGGCAACGCCCTGCCCAGTGACCGGATGCCGGTCAACAAAGGCAGCAACTGCCTGCTGGTGCTGACCGCCGCGCAGGTCGAGCGCGTGCAACCGGTCATGCCCTGCATCAACTGCGGCGAGTGTGTCCGGGTCTGTCCGGCCAGCCTCCTGCCGCAGCAGCTGTTCAGGATGATCGAGGGGGAACGGCTGGAAGCCGCGGCGGATCTGAACCTGTTCGACTGCATCGAGTGCGGCTGCTGTGCCCAGGTCTGCCCCAGCCACATTCCCCTGGTCGACTGGTATCGCCACGGCAAGGCAGCTCGGCGCCTCGAGCAGCTCGATCAGCGCCGCGCGGCCCTGGCCCGGCGCCGTCACGAGGCCAGGGAGGCCCGGCTCGAGAAGGAGCAGATCGAGCGCGAAGCCCGGCGCGAGAAGCGACGTCAGAAGCTGGCCGAGGGCAGCAAGGCCCAGGACGAAATCCGGGCCGCCATCGAGCGCGCGAAACGCAAGAAGCACAGTGACCCATCAGCCGAATAGTCCAAGACAGGAGTCAGATCATCATGCAAGCATCCAGTCCATCGACGCGGCCTGCGCGAATCAGCAAGACCCTGCGGGTGGCGAACATTCTCCCTTCCGCTCAGCGCTATCAGCTGTGTGCCGTGATCATCGCTTTCGTCGCCTCGCTGATCGGTGTGGTCCTGCTGCCGATCGCCATTCCCATCGCCATCTGGGCCATCGCTCGCTACTACGAGCGCCTCGAGGTGGTGCTGACCCAGCGCGACCTGCAGGTCCGTCGAGGCATATTGACCCGTGAGGAAAAGACCATTCCTCTGGAAAAGATCACCGATCTGGCCCTCGTCGAGGGGCCCCTGATGCGCCTGTTCGGCGTCAAGGGACTCGCGGTTGAGACCGCCGGCCAGTCGGCCGGGGGCGCTCTGGTCCGGGTCACCGGCATCGAGGATGTCGAGGACTTCCGCGACGCCGTCCTCGAACAACGCGACCGCATCAGCGAAAGCGACGAGGGCGACAAGCCGCCGGCCGCCACAAGCAGCGACGGGGATCAGTCGGCCCTGCTGACCGCCATCCGCGACAGCCTGCTGCGGATCGAGAAGAAGCTGTCGGTGAAAGGCGAAGGCTGACCGATGCCGCCCAGCAGCTCGTCACGCCCGGGCAACCTGTCGCTGGGCGGCGCACCCCATGTACCGCCCACGATCACGGTCAGCGGAGTCATGCAGCAGGTGCTGCTGGCCCTGGTGCCGGCGATCCTGGCCCATGCCTGGTACTTCGGGCCCGGGATCTTCTTCCAGATCGCACTGGCCTGCGGCTTTGCGCTGCTGTTCGAGTGGCTGATGCTGCGCCTGCGGCGGCGGCCGGTGGCGGTCTTTCTCGGCGACTACAGCGCCGTGGTGACGGCCGTGCTGTTTGCGCTGTGCATGCCGCCGCTGGCGCCCTGGTGGGTCGCGGCCACGGGCATGCTGTTTGCGATCGTGATCGCCAAGCAGCTCTATGGCGGTCTGGGCTTCAATATGTTCAATCCGGCGATGGTCGGCTTTGCCGCGGTCATCATCGCTTTTCCGATCGAACTCAGCCACTGGCTGACGCCGCGATCGCTCTCGCCGGGTCTCCCGGGACTGTATGACACCGCTTATGCCATCCTGACCGGCGCACTGCCGGCTTCGCAGAGCTGGGACGCCATCAGCCAGGCGACGCCCCTGGACAGCTTGCGAACGGGCGTCCAGGAGGGCCTGCGCATCCCCGAGATCCGGAACACGGCGATCTTCGGCGACTTCGGTGGTCTGGGTTGGGAATGGATCGCCAACTGGTATCTGGTCGGCGGGCTCTGGCTGCTCTACCGCCGCGTGATCTCCTGGCACGTGCCGGTGGCGATTCTGGCGAGCGTGTTCCTCATCGCTACGCCGGTCTGGCTGATCGGCCCGGACATCAACCCCTCGCCGCTGCAGCACATCTTCTCCGGTGCCCTGGTCATGTGCGCCTTGTTCATCGCCACCGATCCGGTCTCGGGACCCGCCACGCTCAGAGGCAAGCTGGTCTTCGGCTTCGGTATCGCCGCGCTGACCCTGGCGATCCGCCGCTTCGGGGCCTACCCCGATGGCGTGGCCTTCGCCGTCCTGCTGATGAATCTCTGCGTCCCGCTGATCGACCGCTACACCGTGCCGCGGACCTACGGCCACCCGAAATGAGCAAAGCGCCCTTTCCCATCCGACCGGCACTGGCCCTGACCGGTATCGGACTGACCGCCGCCGTCCTGCTGGCAGGATTGAACGAGCTGACCCGCGACCCGATCCGGCAGGCCCGGGATGATCGCGCCGTAGCCGCGCTGCAGCAGGTGCTCGCGCCCGAGCGCTACGACAACCGGATCAGCCAGGACGTAACCACCCTGCGTATCGACGGCCTGGACGAACCGGCGCGGGTCTATCGGGCCCGCAGGAACGGACAACCCAGTGCGGCGGTAATCGATATGACGACACCGAAGGGCTACAGCGGCGATATCCGCCTGCTGATCGCCGTGACGCCAGCCGCCGAGGTGATCAGCGTGCGCGCCGTGGAACATCGTGAGACGCCCGGGCTGGGCGACAAGATCGAGCGGCGCAGGAGCGACTGGATCGAACAGTTCAGCGGCCGCTCGCTCGGCGACCCCGCCCGGCGCGAGTGGGCCAGCGATCAACGCGGCGGCGCCTTCGACACCCTGACCAGTGCAACCCTGACCAGCACCGCCGTGATCGATGCCATTGCGCGCAGCCTGGCCAGCTTCGAGCTTGCGGGTGAGGCGATCTGGACGGACCGCGCCGAGCCGGGCGAGTTATGATTAGCACGCCCCCCAGCCTCTCTTTCAACCCATGAAACTCACCTCTTATGCAAAGCAGCGCAGCCGCCTGCTCACGCGTCGCTGGTTCAATCCCGCCCTGGAACGAGGATCACGCTGGCTCGCGCCCAGCGCCTGGCTCCAGGGTCGCGAACTGGTCTACCAGAACATCGTGCATCGAGATCTGGATCGTCTGGGGATATCGAAGCCCTTCTACCCCCTGCGCAGCGCGGCCAGCTACAGCTACCTGTATCTCCTGCTGCGGCTGGTCCAGGATCATCGATCCCTCCGGATCCTCGAGCTCGGTGCCGGTCAATCGACACGACTCCTGAACGAGTTCATCGGCCAGCAGGTAGAGGGCGTCACGACCCTGGAACATGACGCCGACTGGGCTGCCCGCATCGGGGACGAGGTCCGGACCGCTATCCACCACGCACCCCTCGATAAGCGCCGTTTCGCCGGCCATGCCTTCGCCGGCTACGACCCGAGCATCCTGGGCGAAAAAAAGACGTTCAACGTGCTGCTCGTTGACGGCCCGCGCGGAAGCCGGCGGCGCTCGCGCTGGACCGCGCTGGAATTCCTTGATCAGTGCCTGGACGAGGAATTCGTCGTGATCTTCGACGATGCCGAACGACGCGGTGAAATCCAGACCATCGCCCGGGCGCTGCAGATGCTCGATGCCCGCGGGGTTCGCTACGGCGTCCAACTGACCCGCTCGGTCAACAGCCAGTTCCTGATCGCCACCCCGGGCTTTGCGGCGGCGCTCTACTACTGATTTTCGTCTCCACAAGGGCTGAAGGGGCTGTCCGCGGAAGCGTTTACCCGCCTGGACAACCCGCGGATCGCAAGCTTCACTGCGGCAGGCCGGTATCCAGCGTCGGTCGGCGTCGCGGCTGACTGAGCATGCGCCCCCAGGTGACCGGATCAAGATTGCCCGGCAGACCCAGGGTCAGACGCGACCCGAGCAGGCGCCGAATCAGGGAGTTGCCGCGGCCACCTGCATAGTGCCAGCAGGCCACCGCCCAGATCGCCCCCAGAACCCGACGAAAGGCCGCAGGCTCGAACCGGCCTGTCCGCTGGTTGGCTGCTGCCAGCGCCTGCAGCCAGTGCTCTGCCCAGTCCAGATACTCGGACCTCCTCGTGACCTCGGGATCAGCCTTCTGAGTCAGCAGGTAATGCCACAGCAGATCCCGGTCGGAGTAACCGATTTCGAGCTGGTCGAGGACCTTGGCCTGGATCGCCATTTTCCGATCCCGGCCCAGACCGCGCGTGTTCTTGGTGATGCGACCGGGATGCTCGCGGCCACAGACCAGAAGCTGTGGAAGGTTGGCCATCCGGTAATGCTCGGCCAGGCGAACGTGCAGATCATAGTCCTGGCAGCGCGCGAACGCCGTGTCATAGCCGAAGTCGCGCAGCGGCTCGGTTCGGGCCATGATCGTGCGATTGATCAGAGAACAGTGAAACAGCAGGTGGGCATCGATGTCTTCAGGCCGGAGCGGGTGCCGGCGCACGCGCGGGAGCAGATCGCCTTTCTCGTCCATCAGCGTGCAGCCGCTGCCCACCTGAACGATGTCGGGGTTCTGATCCAGGTAGGCGACCTGCACGCCGAGCCGCTCGGGATAGGCATAATCGTCGCTGTCGAGCAGGGCCAGGTATTCCCCGCGCGCCAGCGCCAGGCCTCGATTTCGGCTGGCGGGAATGCCCTGGTTGGACGCACTGCGCTCCAGCCGTACTCTCCGATCGGCATAGGCCGCGACCCGCTCCGCCGTCCGGTCGGTCGAGCCGTCGTCAACTACCAGGATTTCAAAGTCCGTATACTCCTGAGCCAGCATGCTGTTGATGGCCGTGCAGACGTAGTCTTCGCGGTTGAACGCCGGAATAAATACCGTGACGCGCGGATTCGAACTCATGATCAGATCGGGGATGACAAGATTGCGGCGATGGCGCGGCAGTATACGCCCTGCAGGCGATCCGGGTTCAGGCACAGCGTCCACCCCTTCGCCATGATTGCCCGCATTACCCATCGCCCTGCCCATTCGATCGGCAGACGCATGCTCGATGCCTTCCGGTCACGCTTCGTCGGCGGTCTGGGCAAATCCCAGCGCGTTTATTTCGTCCATGTCAACGGCCAGCGCTACAAGCGCGTTGTCTTCGGCGACAGTGCCCAGGCCGCGACCGTGGTCGAAGCGCTGCAGGCCTGCGGCGATGCAATCGCCCTGCCGCGCCTCATCCATCAGCACGAAAACGAAGTGTGGTTCGAGTTCGTCGAAGGTGCTCGCCTGCGGGCTGATGACCCGGACCATCGCGAAGCGCTGGCGCAGCTGTTCGCCAGGCTCCATGCCCGAGCGCCATCCTTGCGAAACCTGGACAAGAGCCCGCTCCACGTCCAGTTGTGCACCGACCTGATATTCCTCGAGCAGGCCGGGCTGATCGACGAGGGGCGCCGCCAGCGCCTGACCCGGCGGGCCGAGGAGGCCCGGCCGGATCAGGCCTGGTTCGGTCTGGATTATCTGGATCCGGTACTGAAGAATTTCGTGCTTCGCGACGGCCAGGCGGTGATCATCGACCTCGAAAGCATCGGGCGGCACAGCCTGCTCGGCACCGGCATCGCCAAATCCGTCCTGCACTGGCTTGGCGATGGGCGCGATGCCTTTGCCGAGCGCATCATCGAACTGGGAGCCCCCGATATCACCCGGCAGCTCGACTACGCTGAACTCCTGCTGGTTGCCGCCTGGACCAAACGCAAGCTTCTGGCCGGCAAGCGCGGTCGAATCAAACTCGACTATCTTGACCGATGTCTGAAGTGAACGCCAGAACGATCTGGTCCGATGGCCTGTGGCACAACAACCCCGGCCTGGTTCAGCTGCTGGGCCTGTGCCCCTTGCTGGCAGTCACCAACACGACCATCAACGGTCTGGGACTTGGGATCGCCACCCTGCTGGTTCTGGCCAGCTCGAATCTGACCGTCTCGCTGATTCGGGGCTGGCTGACGCCGGAAATCCGCATTCCGGCGTTTGTCCTGATCATTGCCAGCCTGGTCACGGCCGTCGACATGAGCCTGCAGGCCTGGTTACCCGGTCTGAGCCAGAATCTGGGCATCTTCGTGCCGCTGATCGTGACCAACTGCACGCTGCTGGCGCGCGCCGAGGCCTTCGCCTCGCGTCAGCCCGCGGGCCCGGCCCTGGCCGATGGGATCGCCCAGGGCCTGGGCTTTGCCCTTGTTCTGGTCGCGCTGGGCGCCATGCGCGAGCTGCTCGGTCAGGGCACCCTGCTGGCCGACGCCGACCTGCTCCTCGGACCCTGGGCGCAATCGCTCACGCTGCAGCTGATTCCGGAGGGTTGGGGCCTTTTGCTGGCCATCCTGCCGCCCGGCGCCTTCATCCTGCTCGGACTGATGGTCGCCCTGCGCCAGAACATCATGGCAGGACAGGCACGTCCGGCAAGCAGCCGCCAGGCTCGGGCTGTCACTTCTGCAGGAGCATCTCGGGCCTGATGAACGCCGCCGATCGACAGACCTTCTTCGAGCGCCTGGCCGAGCTCAATCCGAACCCGGTCACCGAGCTGAACTACAACTCGCCCTTCGAGCTGCTGGTCGCTGTGACCCTGTCGGCGCAGGCCACCGATGTAGGCGTCAACAAGGCCACTGCCCGCCTGTTTCCGGTGGCCAACACGCCGGAGGCGATTCTGGCCCTGGGCGAAGCGGGCCTGAAGGACTACATCAAGACCATCGGCCTGTTCAACAGCAAGGCGAAGAACATCATCGCCGCCTGCCGCAAGCTGATCGACGAGCATAACGGCCAGGTCCCCCGGACCCGGGCCGAGCTCGAGGCCCTGCCCGGCGTCGGCCGGAAGACCGCCAACGTGGTACTCAATACCGCCTTCGGTCAACCGACCATGGCCGTGGATACGCATATCTTCCGGGTCAGCAACCGAACCGGACTGGCCAGAGGAAAGACGCCGCTGGCGGTCGAGAAGGCCCTGCTCAAACGCGTGCCCGAGCCCTTTCTGCTCAACGCCCACCACTGGCTGATCCTGCACGGCCGCTACACCTGCCAGGCGCGCAAGCCCCGCTGTGCCGAGTGTCCCGTACTGGACCTGTGCCGCTGGCGACCAAGAAAGCGCTACCTTGCCGAGCAGACCAGGACCGGTGAAAGCTCTTGAGGACATTGACGGTCTGCTTGCCTGAAGGACGGATCGCTTCAATAGCAGACGGCATCAGCCCGAGGATGTAACCAGCCCATGGACAAACAGCCCCCGCAGCGATTGTTCGAGCTTCAACGCCGTTTCGCCGATCATCTGCGCGACCCGGAACACACACCAGCGCCGGACGGTATCGAAGAACGCCGGCTGGCGATCTATCGTCGACTTTTCTTCAACAATCTCAGTAACCTGTTCGCGCGCAATTTTCCGGTCATTCGCAAACTTCACAACGATACGCAATGGCGGGCGCTGATTCGGGATTTCATGATCGAGCATCGGTCCTCCACGCCGATGTTCACCGAAATAGGCAGCGAGTTCGTCGGCTTCATTGCCGCACGGATCGACGCGCAGGAAAACGCCATGCCATGGCTGGCCGAACTGGCTCACTGGGAGTATCTGGAAACCTGCGTGCGCCTGGCCGAAGAGGAAGTGGTCTTCGATCAGGCCAGGGAACCCCTCTCGGCAGAGGCGTTGATGAACGAGAAAATCAGGGTCAATCCCACACTGCAGATGGCGCAATACCAGTGGCCCGCCCACCGAATCAGCCCGGACTTCCTGCCGCAACGGCCCGAAGTGGTCCTGCTGGCGGTGTACCGGAGGGCCAATGATCGGATTGCATTCATGCAGATCAACACCCTGACCGCCGGCCTGCTGGAGGCCCTCAGCGGCGACGATGCGCCGACGCTGGAGCTGGCCCTGGCGGGCCTGGCCGATCGGGTGGCGCAATCCCCGGCCACGCTGCAGGAGGCGGCCAGGCCCCTGATCGCCACCCTGATCGATCGACAAGTCATCCTGGGCCCGCGCTGAATCCGGCTCCGGCGTGATGTCCGACCGCGCCCTCGACGCGCAAGCGGTTATCATCCGTGGCATGAGCCCTTCAACCATGATTTCCAAACGCTTCCGCGGATTCCTTCCCGTCGTCGTCGACGTCGAGACCGGCGGGTTCAATCCGGCCACAGACGCCCTCCTCGAGCTGGCCATGTGCATCATCGAGATGGACGAAGACGGCTGGCTCGCCCCCGGCAAGGTGCAGGTTCGTCATCTGGCACCCTTCGAAGGCGCCAATATCGAGCAGGCGGCCCTCGAGTTCAACGGTATCCGGCCCGATCATCCGCTGCGCCCCTCGGTCAGCGAGGCCGACGGCCTGCGGGGTCTGCTGAAACCGGTCCGCCAGGCGCTCAAGGAAACCGAGTGCAAGCGCGCCGTCCTGGTCGGCCACAACGCGCATTTCGATCTGAGCTTCCTCAACGCCGCCATCGAACGGATCAGCTACAAGCGCAACCCCTTCCACCCCTTCAGCTGTTTCGACACGGCCACCCTGGGCGGACTGGCCTACGGTCAGACCGTTCTGGCCCGGGCTGTCGATGCCGCCGGGCTCGAATGGGACAGCAGTTCAGCCCATTCGGCCGCCTACGACACCGAGCGCACCGCGACGCTGTTCTGCACCATCGTCAATCGCTGGCGGCATCTGCAGGAGCTCGAGGAGCACTGATCGAGCGGCGGAGGATCTCGCGGCATTGATTGCGCCGACCGACTCTGCACGCGGATATTGCATAATCAGGCGGTACGGAACATTCGATTCGCCACCCAAACCTGTAAGGAGTTCTACATGGCTTTTGCACTTCCCGACCTTCCCTATGCGAAGAACGCACTGGAACCGCATATTTCAGCTGAAACACTGGACTACCACTACGGCAAGCACCACAAGACCTATGTCGACAAGCTCAACGGCATGATCGAAGGCACCGACCACGCCAGCAAGTCGCTCGAGGACATCATCCGCAATTCCGAGGGCGGCATGTTCAATAACGCAGCTCAGGTGTGGAATCATACCTTTTACTGGCACTGCCTGGCCCCAAACGGCGGCGGCGAGCCTGACGGCAAGCTGGCCGAGATGATCAGTCGCGACTTCGGCAGCTTCGCCGACTTCAAGGAAAAATTCACTCAGACCGCGATCAATACCTTCGGCTCTGGCTGGGCCTGGCTGGTTCAGAACCCGGACGGCAGTCTGGCGATCACATCGACCAGCAATGCCGAAACGCCGCTGACCGGCGATGCCAAACCTCTGCTGACCTGTGATGTCTGGGAGCACGCCTACTACATCGACTACCGGAATGCCCGCCCGAACTATATGGAAGCGTTCTGGAACCTCGTGAACTGGAACTACGTGGAGTCTCAGCTCGCCTGAGTCCGCTGTCGCTTCCGGGGAGCCACCTGGCATGACGCATCTCTTCAATACCTATGCCCGCATGCCGGTGGCTCTCGTTCGCGGCGATGGAGCCTGGCTGTTCGATGATCAGGGGCGACGCTACCTCGATGCGCTGAGCGGCATCGCGGTCTGCAGCCTCGGCCATGCGCACCCGCGCCTGGCCGAGGTCATTGCCGACCAGGCCCGGACCCTGATCCATACCGCCAATATCGTCCATATCCCGCAGCAGGATGCGCTCGCCGATGCGCTGGCCGAGATCAGCGGAATGGATCAGGCCTTCATCGCCAACTCCGGCGCCGAGGCCATCGAGTGCGCCCTCAAACTGGCCCGCCGCTATGCCACCGAGCATGGAATCGAAGCACCCGCCGTTCTGGTGGCCACCGACAGCTTTCATGGTCGCACCATGGCGGCGCTCAGCGCGTCCGGCAACCCCGCCATCCAGGCCGGGTTCGGGCCGCTTGTAGAAGGATTCGTGCGCGTCCCCTTCGGTGATCTCGATGCAGCGAGTGCTGCTTTCGAGGCGCACCCCAATCTGGTCGCCGCCCTGATCGAACCGATTCAGGGTGAAGGTGGCGTTCGGCCGACCCCGCCTGGCTTTCTTCCGGGACTGCAGGCGCTGTGCCGGAAGCATCAGGCACTGCTGATGCTCGACGAAATCCAGACCGGAATGGCACGCACGGGGCGCTGGTTCGCGTTCCAGCACGAGGACCTGACGCCCGATGTGGTGACCCTGGCCAAGGCCCTGGGCAACGGCGTTCCGATCGGTGCCTGCCTGGCCCGGGGCGCGGTCGCTGATCTGCTTCAACCCGGCTCACACGGCACCACTTTCGGCGGCAACCCCCTGGCCTGCCGAGTCGGCCTGGAGGTCATCAGTATCATGCGCGAACTCGATCTCCCCCGACTCGCCGCAGAACGCGGAGAACGATTGATGGCGCTGCTCCGGCAGGGCCTGGGCGGTCATCCGAACGTGGTCGATATTCGCGGCCGCGGCCTGATGCTGGGTGTAGAGCTGAGCGAAGCCGTCCCGGAACTCAAGGATCGAGCCATGGAAAAGGGCCTGATCCTGAACGTGACCCGGGGCAACACCATCCGACTCCTGCCGCCGCTGATTATCGACGACGATCAGATCAGGGAGATCGCCGCAACCGTCATCGAAATCGTCGAGCAACGTTTCGCCCATGACGCTTGAGGTCCGGGACATCGTTCTGGGGTACGGCGATACGCCGGTGATTCGCGGCCTGAGCTTTCGGCTCGAGGAAGGCGAGATCGGCTGCCTGCTCGGCGCATCGGGCTGCGGAAAGACCACCGCCCTGCGCGCCATCGCCGGTTTCGAGGCCATCGACCAGGGCGAGATTCTGGTTGGAGGACGACGCGTCAGCGAACCGGGCCGACAGCTGGCGCCGGAAAAGCGCAGCGTCGGGATGGTCTTCCAGGACAATGCCCTGTTTCCGCACTTGAACGTCGCCGACAACATCGGCTTCGGACTGGGTCGGATGACACGGCATGAGCGCGACACAAGAATCCGCGGACTGACCGAGCTGACCGGCCTGAGCGGCTTCGAGCAGCGCTTTCCGGACGAGCTGTCCGGCGGGCAGCAGCAACGCGTGGCGCTGGCCCGCGCGCTGGCGCCGGAACCCTCGGTCCTGTTGATGGACGAACCCTTCTCCAACCTCGACACCGGACTGCGTCGGCGCATGGGCGAGGAGATCCGCGGCGTGCTCAAGTCACGCAATACCACGACCCTTCTGGTCACCCATGATCAGCAGGAGGCCTTTGCCCTGGCCGACCGCGTCGGCCTGCTCAAGGACGGCCGCATGCTGCAGTGGGACACGCCTTATCAGATGTATCACCGGCCGGCGAGCCGCTATGTCGCCGCCTTCACGGGCCGGGGTAGTTATCTCAACGCCCGGGTAGAGAACGGCAAGTTGATCCATGCCCTCGGTCTCTCACCGTTACCCGACCACCGGCCTGCCGGCAATGAAGTGGCGCTGTTGATCCGGCCTGATGACGTCAAACCAGTCGATCGGGGCGTCACCGCCGAGGTGGTCGCACGTCAGTTTCAGGGCGCAGACATCCTCTACCGCCTGCGTCTGAAGAGCAATGAGGAGGTCAGCGCCCTGTTCCCCAGCCACGATGACTATGCGGTGCATTCTTCGATACAGATCGAGCTTGAGGCCGATCATCTGGTGCTGTTTCCGATCGATCAGGCCAGTGAAAACCCTGCGCTGTCCAGCCAGTCCGACCATTGAGCGGGCAGCCGCCCGCGCAGCGCATCGATCCCGGCCTGCAGTTCTGTTGGACTGTCGGCGACCAGCGTGGCGTGACCGAGCTTGCGGCCCGGACGGGCCTGCTTTCGATAGTCGTGCCAGCGCAGTCCGGGGACCTGCAGCAGGTCGGCGGGGGCCGGCAACTCGCCGATCCAGTTCAGCATCAGGGCATGGCCTCGCGCCTGCGTTCGGCCCAGGGGCAGGTCGCAGACAGCGCGCAGGTGATTCTCGAACTGCGAGGTGAAAGCGCCTTCGATCGTCCAGTGCGCCGAGTTGTGAACCCGAGGCGCGAATTCATTGGCCAGCAGGCCTGACTCGGTGACGAACAACTCCAGGGTGAGGCAGCCGATGTAGTTCAGGCCGTTCAGCAGGCGCTCGACCATTGCCTCGGCCTGCTCGGTCAATTCAGATGGCATCCGGGCCGGCGCCACGGCCAGTCGCAGGATACCGCCCGAATGGAGAGTCCAGCTCGGCGGATAGAAGCGGATTTCACCGGAGGCCGAGCGCACCGCGGTCAACGCGCACTCGTGCGAAAAGTCGACCCAGCCCTCGAGCACCAGGTCCTGCCCCGATAGCTCGGACCAGGCGGGCTCGAGATCCTCGGCTCCGTGCAGCACATACTGGCCCTTACCGTCATACCCGAAGCGGCGCGTCTTGAGCACGGCGGGATAGCCGATGCGATCGAGTGCTTCGAGCAGCTCGGGACGGCTGGAGACCGGCGCAAAGGGCGAGAGCGCTATGCCGAGTGTTTTCAACAGCTCCTTCTCGACCAGCCGATCCTGGGCCGAGGCAAAGGCTTTCGGATCCGGCCTGACGACGCCCCCCTGAGCGAGTGACTCCAGCACCTCGGCGGGCACATTCTCGAAGTCACAGGTGATGCGATCGCTCTGCAGCACCGGCTCGGCACGGTCGGCATCGGCCCAGTCGGCGACCAGCAGCGGCCCGAAGCGTTGAGCGCAGGCGTCCTCGGCCGGATCGACAAAGACGAAGTCGAGGCCCATCGGCAATCCCGATTGGGCCATCATGGCCGCGAGCTGTCCACCGCCGAGGATGGCGACTTTCATGAAGCCGGGGGATTCGAATCAGCAGGGCTGCTCTGGCCTTCACCGGGACGATCATCCGCCAGCACGCGCTCTGTCTGGCGTTGCCGCCAACGCTGATAGCGCGCCCGGATCTCCGGATCGAAAATGCCCAGCATGGCCGCGACCCACAGGGCGGCATTGATGGCGCCGGCCTTGCCGATGGCCATTGTTCCGACCGGCACCCCACCGGGCATCTGGACGATCGAGAGCAGGGAATCGACCCCGTTGAGCGTGCGCGACTTCACCGGAACTCCGACCACCGGCAGTTCGGTCTTGGCGGCCACCATGCCCGGCAGATGCGCCGCACCGCCGGCCCCGGCGATGATGACCTTGAGACCACGATCGGCCGCCGAGCTGGCGTACTCGAACATGCGATCGGGCGTTCGGTGTGCCGACACCACCCGGACCTCATAGCCGATCTGAAGCTCATCGAGCGTTTCGGCGGTCTTGCGAAGCGTTTCCCAATCGCTCTGGGAACCCATGATGATGCCAACCGGTACCGATGCCGTCATGCCTTGAGTCTGCTGGTCTGGAAAGCGTGCCATGGTATCAGGGCCGCAGTCAGGAAGAAACGACGAATGCCGGCTGCTCGAGCGGCCGACTCGGTGTAGAATTCGAACCATGACACTACCCGATCACCTACTCGACATCCTGTGCTGCCCGGTCAGTCATGAGCCCTTGCTTCCGCTGTCGCGCGCGAAGCTGAAAACATTGAATCAGGCCATCGAGGCCGGCGGTATCGAAACCGTCGATCACGAACCGGTCACCGAGCCTTTGAGCGATGCTCTGATCACCCGCAATCACAAGGTGGTCTATCCGATCGTCGATGGCATCCCGGTGCTGTTGGCCGAACGGGGCATTGGAACCACCCAGCTTGCCGAGCCGCTCTGAGCCGTCACGATCGTGGGTCAGGGTCTGGAGCGTCTCGACCTCGCCTCCCTGCGTGCGGAAGTCCGCCG